>Ga0082335_1003240_pt1 | contig 27306 bp, 34 predicted proteins | sample Subgrocontami58m_FD_72375 | JGI IMG/M metagenome (GOLD analysis project Ga0082335, IMG submission 72375) | Subsurface groundwater microbial communities from S. Glens Falls, New York, USA - GMW37 contaminated, 5.8 m (SPADES assembly) (version 2) ...
GCCTTCATGGCCGCCATAGACCTCGCCAAGAAGTACGATGCCCGCCTGCATGTCTTGTCAGTTGAGGAACACCTGCCCGCCTATGCAGCCACGGTTGGCGAGTTGGAAGAGGCCAAGCATGAGCAGAACAGCTACTTCGAGAAGGTGCAAGAGGAAGCCAGGGAAGTGGCCGGATCCCACGGCCTGGAGATCGAGGGCGAGGTCCGGGCCGGGCATGCCGCGGAGACTATAGTACGGTACGCCAACGAAGGAGGCTTCGACCTCATCGTCATGGGGACCCACGGCCATTCCCTGGTACGCCGGTTCCTTCTGGGCGGGACCACCGACAAGGTGACCGACCATGCCCCCTGCTCCGTCATGATTGTGCGGTGAGGACGACAAGCGGTTACAGACGGAATCGCTCGGAAGAAGCGGAACGGGCGCCTCGCCTGTTCGCATGAAACACCACGCCTCCCCGGCCCTACTTTTCACCTACATGGAATCCGGGGTGTTTCATGCCACCCAAGGGACACTTGTGATTCCCCCCGCTGTTAACCAGGCTCATCCCAAGGCCTACCGCCGGCCATCCATGGCCCACAGCACGACGTCCGTCAGGAAGACCAGCTTGGTCTGCCGCGGGCGATTACGGGACAGGTAACCGTAGCAGCACGAGGTTGGGGTGACCAGGGTGTCCGTCTGCATCGCCCCGAAGATCTCCTGAGGCTTCTGGATGCAGCAGATCTTGCTGGAGACCTCGTTGTAGGTCAGGCCCTCGATCCCGTCTACCAGCTTCTTGCTGACAGCGGGGTCGATTGCGCCCCGCAGGACGATATTCTGGTCCCGGTGGCATCCCTCGTAGAAGTCTACCTTCTTGTCGAGCCTCAGGCCTTCCAGCTTGTCCGCCACCAGGTCGATCCAGTATAGAATGGGCAGGCTGGGCTGCTCCAAGTATTTCCTCATGTGGGCGTTGCAGTTGGGGCAGAAGGTAACCACTGCCCTGGCTCCCAGGGCTTCCGCTGCAGCCATGTTGCGCCCCTCGTGGTCCCGGATGTACGGCTCCAAGGGCTCCATCTCGGGGCCTCGATGGTTCGCGGGCAGGTAGGAGTGCCCGCAGCAGAATTCCGTCGAGAGAAAGGAGTAGCTGATTCCCAGACGCTCCAGCAGCTCCACAAAACTCTTGACGTGATAGAACCGAAAGAGGGCGTTGCACCCCAGAAGCACGGCGTACTCGGCCTGCTGGTCCACCCGCGCGCCAATCGTCTCTTTGAGCATGCGGAGGCGCATGGCCCCCATCTCCACAGATGGGCCCCCCTGTGCTTCTATCTGCCGTATCTTGGCAAGTCTTTCCGGGGCGATATTCTCAACCATGTTCCTCCTTACACTCCTGCTTGCTCGATAAGGCCCCTGCGCTGCTTCAGATACCGCCGCCAATGCGACCCGTGTACCCGTCGGTGTCTGCGTAGCACAAAGCTATTATACGGTAGAGTGGCAACGGCGGCCAGTTACCCGTTGGAAGAAGCCGCTCCGGTTCCTGGTGACCTAGATAATCCATGAAATTTGCGAAATCTACGGATTGGTCCCCCTAGATGCGCCGGTCCGCCCGGACGATGGTCGTCTTGGTGGCACAGGACTCGTAGAAATGGTTGCCGGAGCCGCCCTCGGAGACGACCTTGAGGACGCGGTCACTATCGTAGACCCGGAGTCCCCCCATAATGGTCACTCCGTGCTCGAACAGGGGCTCAGGGATCATGCTACAAGTTGGACCGAGAAAGATTATCTCCCTGGCTGAGGTACAGAGGGCCACCAGGCTCTCGAAGCTGTGGTTGACGATGGTCGCACCGGTGAAGACCGCGATATCGGAACGTGGCAGTAGGCTCTTGGCGGCGTCCTCCGGCTCCAGGGTCGCGTCCACCTGGGCTTTGGGGTTCTTCTCGATAACGTAAATATTCTTGGTGAACTGCCGCATGTGCTTGATGACCGGAGGGAAGGCCCCCACGATGCTCACCGTGTCCTGCTCTCCGACCTTCACCAGTCCCAGGGTATCCACATCTTCGCCGAGGAGGCGGTAGCCGGGGCGGACGCCATCCAGGAGGAGCGAGGAGACCGCGTTAATGGTGGCCACGCCAACAGCGCTTTCCAGGAGATTGCTGCTATGCGCCAGGTCGACGTGCTCGAAGAGGCAAAGGTCCAGAAGCTTGCCAGCGTCCCCCATGCGTGACTGCGACAAGGGGCAGCATCGGGACTGCGGAATCTCATGAGTAGGCGTATAGGCCACTCCGGCATGTCCGGAATTAAGCTTGACCGCCGTGTAATAGATACCAATGCGGATGTCCACGACCGAAAGCTTGTCAGGGATGGCCCTGACAGCATAGCGGAGGGTGTCGGTCAACTCGCCCAGGATGCCGCCCTTATTCTCGATTGTGGTTGCCATACCCTGCCTCCTTAATTGCCTGTCCCGGGCCCACACCGGAGCCCTGGTCTGGCGTTGGTCTTTTCCCGAAAAGGATCCTTTCCAGCCTCCTGCTGCCGCCGACGCGCCAAAGGACCACTATGACGCCCATGATGCCCAGGCGGGCGGCGTTCACCAGAAAGAAGTCCCAGCCATGCTCCCCATGGATACTGGTGACCCCTATGATGGCCACAACCAGCGTGTCCAGGAGCAGGTAATATATGACTAGTCTTCTCATCTCCATCTTGAACTAGCTAACCGATGGCCCACTTGGTTCCCAGGTTTAGAAAGAGCACGATGAACCCAATGGTGAAGACGATCAGGTATATGATCATGATCGTAAGGGTTCCTGGGGTCTCGCTTTCCATTATTGCCTCCTAAGCTATGTTTCCAGTACGTGGCCGCAGTGAAGATGATTGGTGTCGTTGCGAGCGATGACCGGCGTCATTGCGAGCGATCGCGAAGCAATCTCGCGCGCCACCAGGAGATTGCTTCGGCCTGCAGGTTCCCGCCAACACTGGCATTAAACCCCGGCCTCGCAATGACATCAAAACCTCTGTGGTCCAACGCTAGTGCACGGCCACAATGAACCTGCGCAATGACATCTTGCGAAATGCTCATGGTCAAGTAGTATAGTGTCGGGTTAACCGGCCCCTCGCAGGCCTTCGAAGACGAGGGCCAAGAGCAGGGACCCGAGATAAACACCGGACATCTTATAGCCTCGCCAGGCGGCCCGGTTTGAAGTGTCAATCAGTAGCCTCCCCTCAGCGAAGAGGAAGATGCCTCCAAGCGCCGCCGTAACCACCAGGTAGATCCACCCGAAAGGGGCCCCGAAGATAAAGGCGGCCAGGGAAGCCAGTACGAGGAGGGCCGTGCTTCCCAGAATGTATCCCACCGCCATGGTCTGAGGCAGCAGCGGCACCCCAGCCCTTTGGTAGTCTGCCCGGTTAGCCAGGGCAAAGCTCCAGAAGTGGGGCGGCGTCCACAGGAAGACCACCAGGGCCACCAGGAACGGGGCCGGGGATGGCTGACTCCCTGTGGCAGCCCATCCGGCCAGGGCGGCGAAAGCCCCGGACAGGCCTCCGATCACGGTGCTGGCAGGGCTTCTGCGCTTAAGCCAGAGCGTATAAATTATAACGTAGACCATGGCCCCAGCCAGGATAAAAGCCGTGGTCAAGAAGCCCAGCAGGGTGGAAGCGCCCAGGCCAAGCAGGACCACCGCCAGGCCGGCCCAGAAAACCTCCCTGGGGTTGGCGATACTTCCAGACGGCAGGGGCCTTCCCCTGGTCCGATTCATCAGCCGGTCTATATCCTGGTCGAAATAGTGGTTCAACAATCCGGAGCCGATGCAGGCCAGCCCTCCGGCCAGGGCCAGAAGGGCCAGCCTGAGAACATTCGCTGCCCCGGGAGCTGAGACCAGGGCCGTTACCACCGCCACCCCTACCAGAAGGGCTGCTACCCTCAGTTTGCAGAGGTGCAGGTAGGCCCTCATGTCATACCTCGCTGGCTTCTTATTGGAACTTCTTACCGTGTACCAGGGTCAAGACGATGTTCAGGACGTAGAAAATGCCTCCCAGGATGGCCAGGACGATGCCGATACCCAACAGGTTCATTGGCAGGAACCAGTCGGGCGAGGCCCCCGCGTAACTTATGTCCGCCACGCGCCGGGGGACTCCTATCAATCCGGCCCAGCCCATGGTAATCATCATTATAAGCAGCCCCGCGCCATAAAGATAGGGCTGTATACGCGCCATGCCCTGGCTGAAAAGCTGGCGGCGGGCGACCAGGGGCACCAGGTAGTAGCTGAGGCCCATGAAGGACAGGGTCGTTCCAGCAACGACCACGGCGTGCAGGTGGCCTGGCACCCACATGGTGTTATGGGTGATCAGGTTGAGCTGCTCGGTGGTGCCTATCGTGCCGGTCCATCCTCCGATGGCGAAAAGGGCCATGGAGACCATCAGGGTGGCCATGCCCGGCTCGCCCCAGGGTATCTTCCGAAACCATCCGAAGCGTCCGGTGGCTCCTAACCTACGCCCAGCGATCTCCACTGAACCCAAGATAGCCAGGCCATGCATCAGACTGGGGATGCCCAGTCCAAAGCCGAAGAGGCTTCCTCCCACTATCTTGACCGCCGGCGAAAGGCTCGGGTCTACCAGGAAATGATGGCCGAGCACGGGCACAGTGAAGAAGATATAGAGGGTGAAGGCTATTCTCCCATACTTCTCGTTTATGGGGTTGGCCTTGAAAGTCAAGGCGGCCAGTGCGTACCAGGCCACGATCATGGCAGATACGTTGACATACTGTAGGGTATGGCCCAGTCCCCAGAACCAGGTGCGGTAGAAAATGGGGTCCACTGAAGGGAAGACCCCCACGGTCCAGAGATAGGTTGGCACCAGGGCTACCAGGCCAGAGGCGATGGCAACCGTGGCCAGAATGGCCGCCGTAGCCCCGCCGTAGGTGACCAGAGGCAGCGAGCCTTTCAGGACTCCATCGGCCCGGGCCTGAGCCAGGCTCAGGGCGAAGTTCGCTATGGCCAGGAGGGCGCCGGCGGCGAAGATGATGTAGCCCACGTAGAAAACCGGGTGCGCTACCAGGGGCACGTAAGCGGTGAAGCCTACGTCGGCCTGGCCCCACAGGATGGAAGACTCCAGGAGGAGCCCGCCGATTACCATGGAGATGAAGGCCAGCCAGCCAAGTTTCTTGCTATAGATCCTGGCTCCCAGCAGGATGGTGGACACGAAGATCAGGGCCGCCACCTCGAAGAAGATGGGCCAGAGGATGAGCGCCGATACCCCGTGGCCCGTAAAGACCCGGCCGAACCCGTCGGCGTTACTGCTCAGAAGACTGATAGCGGGCACCCTGGTGAATCCCATCAAGAAGGCGTAGGCGCCTGCGGCCGCCAGGGCCAGCACCGCCGCCACGGCATTGGCCAGGAAGAGCGTCTGGGCCGGCAGGTGAATCTTCAGGCCCAGCAGGGAATCGGTCCGGAACTCGTGCTGGTAATCGTAAGGTACTCGTTCTGCTACAGCCATGCTATTTCTCCATCACTCTACGATAATCTTACCCGTCATTCCCTGGTGCCCGAGGCCGCAGTACTCATTACAGACTATGAGATACGTCCCGGGCTTGTCAGGGGTGATGCGAATACCGTAGGCGTGGCCTGGCGCCGCCGTAATGTTGAGGTTCTGGCCGGTAATAGAGAACCCATGAAGGACATCCTTGGCAGAGAGCCAGATGGTATACGGCTTGCCGGACTTGAGGTGCAGCGCGGGAGTGAAGCTCCACATACTGGCCATCATAAAGCCGTCCTGTCCCTCAGGGACCCGTACCTCACCAGGCGACCCTGGTATCTGGTACTTGGCCGTGAAGTCGGCAACTTGTTTCTCGAATTGCTCGGGGGTTGCCTTGTAAGACGCCACAGGCACATTTTGCTTGCCCATTACCGCCCATCCGAGCGTGATCGCAGACAGGACGACGGCGGCGATAATGATGATGGTCAGCCAGGCCTTTTCGTGCCTGGGGAATGGTTTCCACCAGCCCTGTTCGGGGGAAGCAAGGGAAGACATCTCTTACGCTACCTCCAAGGCACCGGGCTGAATGGCGTATATGGCGAGACGACGCCAACGTAGTGGTTCAGTATCTCAATAGTGGCCCACACCATGTAAAGAAACCCGATGGCGGCAGCCATGAACAGCCAGAACATCAGGTTGTCAAGAATTTGCGCCACTACTGGCTTCCTATTTTCTTCCATGCAAAGCCCTCCTTTTCCTTAAATGACATCAAAACCTCTGTGACCTAACAGTGGTGCAAGCCACGACGCTACCGGTCCGTGGACCTCCCACCATACTATTCAATCATCCCGCCAGTGGTCCTGTAAGGTACTTTTGTCACAGGCTCGTGACTTGCGTCTGTGATCAAGGCCTCGGCCCCACAAGATAGGCTCCAATTAAGAGAAAGGTGAAAGCCACTGAATGGGCCACCTCTATCCAGCCTACCTTCTTGATGTTCACCAGGTGATCTCCCGCCAGAACAGCGTAGGTTACCTTGGCCAGGAGTGGAGCGAAGGCTATGGGGACGAATGGGGGCACCTGACCCCACGCGACCGCCAGTGCCAGGACCAGTACCAGAACGCCTTGATATATTATGCTGTTCCTTCCCAGGGACAGTCTTTCCATCACGTCCTTGGCCGGTCGCCGCAGGGACCGATGCTTCATCTTCATTCGAACGTAAAAAATGCTGGCGGACGAATAAAGGGTGGTGAGGACCCACAGGTATGCGGCGGTTGGCTCCAGGCCCCTGGCGACGTAGTAGGCGCCTGGAGCGGTCAGGGCCAGCCCAGCGATAGTGACCAGCTCGCCGGGGATAGTGCGGTCCTGGCGCCGCTGGCGCAAGTAGAAATGCGCCGCTGTGAAGGCCATGAAAATGGCGGCCCAGGGAAGAAGGAGCCACCGCCCGTAGTAGAAGAGCAACGGCAGCCCAAAGGCCAGGGCCAGGACCGCGTATACGCCCAGCCAGAAGAGGGGCCGGCCCTTCGCCTCGTCTCCCGGTTCCTGGAGAGACCTGACCAGCATGTTGATAGGCTGGCGAGCGGTGTAGATGGCCAGGCACGTTCCAAGAAAGAGGGGACCTTCCAGCCCCCACCGGCCTGCCGCTGCCAGACTAACCACCAGAGGGATGAGCAGCATGGCCCAGGCGCCATGCTCTCTGGGTACCAGGGGGCCCCTGGCTGCCTTATTATGCGCCGCCAGCGGTGCGGTTGCTTCCATGTGCCTGACCGGAGTTACTTTCTCTTTATCTTGGCGGTCCAAGAGCCATCGGGCTGGGGCTGGCTCTCGAAGTCGTATCGTCCTTTGGTCTCAGGTCGCATCTCCAGCTCGAAGGCCAGTCCCTGGGGGTTGTGGTCGTTCACGATCGAGAGGGGCGTTTGGGGCGACATCTGCGATATCTGTTCCAGGACAGAAAAAATGAGGGTGTGGCGATAGGACGGGATCAGGGCCCTCACATCTAATACTACATCCTCGGGGAATTGATAAGCCATCTTCTTTACCTCCGTCTCCTATTTGTTCCGGCTATTACTGACCTCTGTCGAGACGACCTCGTTTCGTGGCATGGTTCTTACTCTTTCTCCGCCGCCGACAGCACGCAGGTATCATCCGGTTGGGGCGTTAGTGACACGTCCAGGCCCAGTTGCTCGCCCCAGACCCGGAAGGCCTCGTTACAATAGCGGCAGACTTCCTCCCGCGTGAGGCCCAGGCCTCTGGCTATCGCCCACCGGTCATCTCCCCAGCCGGCGAGGCAACCATCAGCGATAACCATTTCACCACGCCTCGCCGCCACTCGGCGGGCCGAGGCCTTGACCCATGGGTAGAACATGGCAATGGCTCTAGCCTCTTTAAGGAGGTATTCCAGCGCCCTCGGGTTATCTTTTCCCATGAAGGTCTTCGCCCCGCGGCCCCATATCTCGCGAGCGTACTCCTCCGGCGCATGGCCGTGCCGTGTGGCGAAGGCCAGCCCGGCCAACTCCACCCGCAACCGGTTGCGAGCGGTGGCCTGCCAGCGGTCCCTGACAGATAACCTCTTCACCGGCGCGACTTTTCCAATACTACTATCTCTAACGGGCACCTGATGGCTCCTTTGGGACAGAGGCTCTCGCAATCGGTGCAGTAGTCGCAATTATCCCACCTGACCACAACAGCCTTGCCATTCACCAACTCTACTGCGTGGGCGTGACAGGCGTCAATACAGGCCCCACACCCATCGCACTTCGTACTGTCAATAATCGGGACAACTGACATCCTTTCCACCCCCATGCCATGTGACCCTATTATAGGGAGGAAAAGAGAGGGGCACAGGGACAAAAGTCTCTTGGAGGGTTCAGGGTTGACGATCATAAGCGCTATCGCTTATGATCAGCCTGATGGAGATTAGATTCACCCGCCATGGAAAGAATAAGGTCAGGCTCTATAAGCTAGCTTCATCGGACGTGGAAGAAGCCATTAATTGCGGGGAAAAAGTGACACGGGCGGATAAATGGGAATCCCGCCACGGGAAGCTAACGGTAATATGGGTTACGGTTGGGTCATACGCATTGGTGGTAACGGTAATCAAGCACAAATAGAGGTGGGAGATGGTAAGAGAAGCAACGACAAAAGCTGCGCCCAGTGTTCTGAGAATGGAATATGAGCCCGAGGTTGATATTCTCACGATCCATCTTCAGGACTCAGAGGTCCCCTTGAGCCATAGCAGTGAGGAAGACCATGGGCTGATACTCAACTATGTGGAAGATGGAAGTCTTTCTTCGATAGAGATTATGGACGCTAGTAGGCGTTACCCCGCCGGGCAACTCGCAGCTCTTAGTGTGGATGAGTTCATTGACCTGAGGACGGCTTCGAAGCTAGTGGCAATTGCTCCTGTTACCCTGAGAGCACAGGCAGAGAAGGGAAGACTCTGGGCAATACGGCTTGGTGGGCAATGGGTCACGACGCGGGAACGTCTTAAGCAATACGTTGATAGCCGGGGCAGGCTCGGGAAGTCAAAGGAGAAGTGCTAAGCTGCTTCGGGCGGAGGTTTCTCGGCCGATGATACGCCTAATAGGTCGCTGCCGGTTTAGTTTCTCTAGATGTCAGAATGTCGCTGCCGGAGGCAAGAGTTGTCGATGATAGGGAGCTCGCAAAGATAGAACCGCCATGACCTCCGCCGGACAAAGACGCGAAAGACCTGGATTCGTGTTTGGCGGCGTCCAGCGCGGCCTTCCTGATGAATTCAGATGTCCTCATGCCCGTTTGCTCTGCGCTCCTGTTTATCAGGTCGAAATCATCGCGCGACAGTGATACGGAGACCACGACCCGGGTTGGTCTGGCCGGAGGCCTCCTCTCCGCCTTGTCGAGGTCCCAGCTTTCCGGTTCCTCTGCCTCTCGGACTTCTTGTTCACCCATCTTGTCCTCTTACTTCTAGCCGGTCTCTCTCGTGCTGCTTGCATGGCCAAGGGGTTACCGGTCGCCATAGCAAGGGGTCGTGGGTCGGCTCGATGGGAATGGCGATGCAAGCACCGCCATGGTCCCTGCCGATCACCAGATAGAACGCCCGGCGCTGCTTTCTGTTATGCACGATAAGGTGTTCATTGTCTAAGACCTGTAGAACCTGGCGGGATGACAGGCCATGGCTCGCGAACTTTTCCTCATTGTCCTCATCGATTAGGAATGCGTCAATCGCTATTCTAATTCTCGGCATCGACAACCACTTTGCGCATCCCTACGTGATGTAGTATCATTGTAGTATGATTGTAGGTGAATGTCAAGGCAAGAGGATGGCAAATGAAAGTAGAGTGGCTCATAGTTGCTGACGCTGCACAAGTGGTCGGAAACAAGCTGTACCTGCTGGGAGGGGGATGGGATGTTCTCACCGTCAACTCGGGCTTCCCATTTTCCTATCGCTTCTCCGTGGCAACGTCCTTCAAGGTGCTGTGGAACGAGACCAATCAGCGGCACAACTTCGAGATTGAGGTCTTCACGGAGGATGGGGAAACCCTCACAAAGGTGGGAGGCCAGGTCGAAGTAGGCCGGCCGCCGGGCATCCGTCCGGGGCAGGAGCAACGCATGCAACTTGCAGCAGATTTCGGAGTCGAGTTGAAAGGTCCGGGCACGTACGCGGTTGTGGCTCGCCTGGAGGGGCAGGAGGACGCCCGGACGCAGTTCCACGTCGTACCGGGACCGATGCTGGGGATAAGAACGGGAACGGAGGGCAAGGGCGGGCTATGAAACCCGATTAGGCCAGTCGCCAGAGGGCTTCTTTATCCAGTACGACCAGGCGGTGCCGCTCTCGCTTCAGGATGCCCTGGCTCTCCATGGAGCGCAGGGAGCGGACGACCACTTCGCGGGCCGTCCCCACCATGGAGGCCAGGTCCTGCTGGGTCAGGTGGAGGCTCCGGCCCTTGCCGGCCTCTTCCACCTGCATCAGGAGGACCTTGGCCAGACGGCTGGTGACGTGGCGGAACGACAGGTCCTCGACCAGGGTCGTGAGATGGCGGAGTCGAGAGGCGAAGACGCGGATAACCCCCAGGGCCAGCGCCGGGTAGCGCTGCATCAGCTCAATCATGTCCTGGGTACGCAGTAGACAGACCACGGAGGGCTCCATGGCCTGGGCCGAAGCCGGGTTGGGGCCCTCGTCGAAGGCGGGTACGTCGTTAAAGGAATCGCCGGGGCCCATGATCCTCAGGACCTGCTCTTTCCCTTCCGCCGATGTCTTAAAGACCCGCACCCGGCCTTCCTTCATGAAATAGATGCCATGGCCGGGATCCCCCTCCAGGAAGAGGACTTCGCCGGGAGCCAGGGACTTCTCACGGAGCAGGTCCCGTACCTCCACCCATTCATTGGCCCGCAGGCTGCCGAAATAGGGGTTACCCCTGATGTGTCCCCAGGCAAGGTCTTTCTCTATCATAGCGATCGTTTACAGTACTCCGCCACAGCGACGTTGCAGGGCGTCATTACGAGGACACAGGACGGAGCAATCTCGGGTTGGGGGGGAGATTGCTTCGCCTCCGCTACACTCCGGCTCGCAACGACGTCGATCATCACCAGAGTGGTCAAATCTCAGTATATCTCCAGGTACCGCTCCAATTCCCAGGCAGTGACTTGCTGGCGGAATTCGTTCCACTCCATGATCTTGGCTTCCATGAAGTGCTGGTAGACGTGGGGACCGAGGGCTTCCTGCACCACTTCATCCTGCTCCAGCTCCGTCAAGGCATCCCGCAACGACCCGGGCAGCATGGCAACGTTGCGTCGCTTGAGTTGCGACTCGTCCAAGAGATAGAGATTCTCTTCCACGGGCTCCGGCAGGGGCATCTTCTTCTTGATGCCGTCCAGGCCGCACTTGAGCATGACGGCGAAGGCCAGGTAAGGATTGCAGCTAGGGTCCGGGCAGCGCAGCTCGGTGCGGGTGGAGGATATCTTGCCGGGGCTGGTCTTGGGTATGCGGATCAGGGCGGACCGGTTGATGCGGGCCCAACTGATGTATACTGGAGCCTCGTAGCCCGGCACCAGCCGTTTGTAGGAGTTCACCAGCGGGGCGATGATGGCGCACATGCCTCGAGCATGGGCCAGTTGCCCGGCCATGAAGTACTTGGCTACGTCTGACAGCCCGTACTCGTCGTTACCATCGTAGAAGGCGTTCGTGCTGGAATCCGCAAGGAAGAAGCTCTGGTGCACGTGCATCCCCGAGCCGTTGATGCCGAAGATCGGCTTGGGCATGAAAGTGGCGTAAAGGTCATGCTTCTGGGCCACGGCCTTCAGGGCGTACTTGAAGGTGACGGCGTTGTCTGCCGTGCGCAGGGCATCGGCGTACTCGAAATCGATCTCGTGCTGGCCGATAGCCACCTCGTGGTGGCTGGCCTCCACCCTAATACCCAGGGCCTGGAGGCTGTTGACCATCTCCTTGCGTACCTCCGAGGCCAGGTCCGTGGAGAAGTCGAAGTAGCCGGCCTGGTCGTGGGGCAACGGGGCGATGCGCCCTTGCTGGTCCGGCCGGAAGAGGAAGAACTCCAGCTCAGGGCCCGTGTTATAGATGTAGCCCATTTCTTCCGCCTCGGCCATCACCCTGAGGAGGACTGACCGGGGGTCGCCGGCGAAGGGCTCTCCTTTGGGCGTAAAGACCTGGCAGAAGACCCGGGCTGTTCTGTTCTCCAGTCCCTCCCAGGGGGTGATGCAGAAAGTGTTCAGGTCCGGCTGCAGATACATGTCGCTCTCGGCGATGCGGGCGAAGCCCTCGATGGAAGAGCCGTCGAACCACATGCCATCCTTAATGCACCCTTCGAAGCGATGGATGGGGATGGTCACCGTCTTGACCACACCCACGATATCCGTGAACTGAAGGTTTATGAAGCGGACCTGCTGCTCCTCGGCGGTCTTCAGGACATTTTGGATAGTCGCAGGATCGGTTTTCTGCGCGAAGCGTGATTGCCGCATAGCACTCCTCTTATCCTTTACGTTTGACCTAGGTCATTATAGAACCGTGCGAATGGCGGGTCAAGAAACGAAGTCCTCTGCCCAGCGTTCCCAGCACAGAGCAGTGCTTCCCCCAACCCGATGAGAATGAGAAGAACGATGTTGTCGGGGGAAGTGGGCTAGCGCAGATCGCGCAACAAGGCGGTGCACTGCAGATACCGCATATTAGCCAAGGAACGTCCGGCAGGGGCCGGTTGCTGATGGCCGGCCTCATTTGAGAGGAAATAGTTAGCCTGCATGACGAAGCCAAGCCGCCGTCCGTAGCATCAATAGGATGGCTTCTATGGGAGTGGAGCTTAATTCGTGAGGCGGGAAGGAACCCTTTTCTACAGGTGTTTTTCGTGCCAGCGTTCAAGCTTTCGGGGAGGACGAAGGGGAACAGCATAGAACCGGTCTGAGCCGCTTATTGCTGCTCCAGCATCTCCTTCAATACCGCCGGCGCGTCTGCGAGTGGTACCAGCCGGTGGGTTTTCTCCCGCCTCACCTTGACTTCCAGGGACCCGGACTCCAGGCTGCGGGGGCTGATCAAGACGCGTAGCGGCATGCCCAGCAGGTCGGCGTCGTTGAGCTTGACACCGGGGGACTCGGCCCGGTCGTCGTAAAGGACCTCCAGGCCTTCTCCGGTCAGGCGGTCATATAGCTCGTCTGCCACCTGCGCTACCCGGGGGTTGTCCATGCCCAGAGGGCAGAGGTGTATCTGGTAAGGGGCGATGGATACTGGCCAGATGATGCCTTTCTCGTCATGGTGCTGCTCGATGGCCGACGCCAGAAGCCGTCCGACTCCGATGCCGAAACAGCCCATGACCAGCGGGCGCTCAACGCCGTTGGTGTCCAGATAGGTTGCGCCCATCTTTTCGCTATAGATAGCGCCCAGCTTGAAGGTATGGCCCACCTCGATGCCCTGGGTGGAAGACAGCCCGGTCCCGCACCTGGGGCAGGGGAGTCCAGCCCGGGCCAGGGCGATGTCCACCGTATCGTCCCCCAGGTCCCGGACAAAGTCGGCGTTTAAGTAGTGAAATCCCTCTTCGTTGGCCCCGGCCACAAAGGCCGATCCCAGGGTCAGGGAGTAGTCCTTGACCACCTTAACGCCGTTCACGCCGATAGCGGACGAAGACCCGGGGATGAGGCCCGCCGCCCGGATCTCCTCGTCCGTGGCTGGCCGCAGGTCTGTCGCCTTCAGCCGGTTCTTCAGCTTGACCTCGTTGACCTCCAGATCGCCGCGAATCGCCGCGAGGACTAGCTCCGTGTCAGCCATGTAGAAGACCGCTTTCCAGGTCCGATCAATAGGGACATGAAGGAGCCTGGCGACCTCTTCCATGGTCTTGGCCCCCGGTGTTGCCACTTTCTCCAGGGGACGCAGGGGCTGCCCCATGTCCGCCGGAGGGACCCTGCTCTCGGCCCTCTCCGCGTTGGCCGCATAGCCACACGAGGTGCAGTAGATCACCTCGTTCTCGCCTGAGGGGGCGATAACCATGAATTCATGGGACTCCTTGCCGCCGATAGCGCCACTGTCGGCCTCCACAGCCATGGCGTGAAGGCCGCACCTCTCGTAGATCCTCTGGTAGGCGGCAACAGCCACCTGATAGGTGCTGGTAGATGTTTCATCATCGGCGTCAAAGCTGTAGAGGTCCTTCATAGCGAACTCCCGCACCCGGAGGAGGCCGCCCCGGGGGCGAGGCTCGTCTCTGAATTTGGTCTGGATCTGATAGACCAGCAGGGGAAGGTCCCGGTAGGAGTTCACGAAGCGACGAGCCAGGTCGGTCACCACCTCCTCGTGCGTGGGGCCCAGGCAGAGCGTCCGCCCGCGCCGGTCCTGCAGGCGGAACATGGTATCTCCCATGAGCACGTCTCGCCCCGTCTCCTGCCAGAGCTCCAGCGGCTGTAGGGCCGGCATCTGGACCTCCTGCCCGCCGATGGCGTTCATCTCCTCCCGGATGATCTGCTCGACTCGCTTCAGGGCCCGCAACGCCAGGGGCAGGTAGCTATAGATGCCCGCCGCCACTGGATGGATCATCCCCGCTTTGAGCATGAGGCGGTGGCTGGCGGTCTCCACCTCGCCGGAGACCTGCCTTATGGTCTTACCGAAAAGCTTTGAGTATCTCATATACTAACCAATCATGTGACTCCGACCTTGGGCCGATTCCAACCTTCAGCTCCTTTAGCGGGCTTCGGGTTCTCAGCCCGACCTGGCTTTAGCCTCGGGCGACGCTACGGTTCCATGCCTCAGCGCTCCGAGCAAGGTTAGTCATATTATCCCCAAATCCCTCAATAGCGCCAGTCCAGATCGTACCTCTTCCTCGGTGTTGGAGCCGGCCAGCTCGCAGACCCGGATAGCGTCATCGGGCAGATAGCGGGCCACGGCCCCCAGGTCGAGATTGCCCTTGCCCGGGGCCTTATGGTCGGACAGGATATTTATGTCGTGGAGATGCACGCCTATGATGCGCGGCCCCAGCGCCTTCAACCAGTTCTCATGGGACGTGAAGCCCAGGCGCTCCAGGTTCTCCGCGTGTCCGACGTCATGCCAGTAGCCGACCGATTCGCCGAACTCGCTCATACAGCAGACCATCTCTTCCAGGTTTGGTATCTCATGGAAATAATAGCGGCTTTCCAGGCCGACGCGGATACCGCGCTCGCCGGCGTACTCCACGATGCGGCGCAGGCGGTCGAAGGCGGCCTCTAAATACGGCGCCTTGCGGGTCTCCCTCTGTACCAGAAGCTTCTCCCGCAGATCCTGGTACTCAGGGCTCTGGCTCTCCCGGTTCTTGTACATCTCCCGGAGCTTGGGCTCAAGCCCTGGCTCAAGGGGCACGCTGCCCACGTGGACCACTATGGCCGGAGCCCTCAGTGCCACGGCAGTGTCCACGGTGTCCAGCGCCCCTTGAAGAGCCGGTGCCCATTCTTCCTGCTCTTCTGCGGTCATGCGCAGGCGATAAGTCCAGCGGCCGTCAGGCAGCTCGCGGCCAGGGCAGGGGCTGTGGACGCTGGAGACGGTCAGGCCGGGACATACTTTAAGCTCCTCCAACATTGTCTCGGTCACCTGGTAGTTCACCTCGAGGTGGGTGAAGCCCATGTCACGGGCCTTGTCGACCAGCGGAGCCATGTTCTCGTAGCGTCCGATGCCCCACATGGTTGAGAGGGCTATGACTCTTTGTCCCAATGCTGGTCTCCCTAGCGATCTTACCACAGAGAGCACGGAGGACACGGAGAGATCATGGAAAGCTTCTCAGTGTTCTCTGTGTGCTCTGTGGTAAAACAAACGGCCTCTCCGATCATGAACTGGCAGGCTCTACTGGTCAGTCAGAAGGGACTCTACCTCGGCCATAAGGGCGTTAAACAGGTCCTTTTCAGGCAGGGTCTTGACTACCTGCCCCTTGCGGAAGAGGATGCCCTTTCCTCGTCCCCCGGCTATTCCTACGTCAGCTTCCCTGGCCTCGCCGGGCCCGTTGACCACACAGCCCATGACCGCCACTTTTAGAGGCCGGTCCATGGACATGAGCCGTTCCTCAACGCGCTGGGTGAGGCCGACCAGGTCTATCTCCACCCGCCCACAGGACGGGCAACTGATTAGGGTCAACCCCTTCTCCCGCAGTCCCAGGGCCTTCAAGATTTCGTAGCCCACGGTTACTTCGTCGCACGGGTCACCGGTTAAGGAGACCCTTATGGTATCGCCCAGTCCCTCGTAGAGCAGAATGCCCAGGCCTACTGCGCTTCGGATGGACCCGGTGCGAGGCGGCCCTGCCTCCGTGATGCCCAGGTGGAACGGGTAGTTGACCTTCTCTGCCATGAGCCGGTACGCTTCTACCGTCGTGGGCACGTCAAAGGCCTTGAGGGAAACCTTTATCAAGTCGAAATCCTGGTCCTCCAGGATCCGGATATGTCCGAGGGCTGCCTCAACCATCCTCTGGGCCACGGGCTGGCTGTCATCGCCTGGGGGTAAGCTCCCCGCATTGACTCCTATCCGGATGGGAGTCCCGCGCTCTCTCGCTGCCCTGACTACGGAGGATACCTGCGCCTTCTGGCGAATGTTGCCCGGGTTGAGCCGCAGGGCGTCGGCGCCCGCCTCCAGGGCGGCCAGGGCCAGACGGTAATCGAAGTGGATATCGGCTACAAGCGGGACCGCGATGTCCCGCTTAATAGCTGCAATGGCCCGCGCCGCTCTGATATCAGGGACGGCTACCCGAACTATCTGGCACCCGCATTCCTGGAGCCGCCGTATCTGCTCCACGGTGGCTGCCACGTCCCGAGTGTCGGTGTTGGTCATGGACTGGACCACAACGGGCGCTCCGCCCCCTATGGTCACGTTTCCTATCTGGAGCGGCCGGGAGGCGCGGCGGCGGGTCACGGAAGGGGGCCCTTGCCGCTGAGGATTCGCGTGATATCGCCATAGCTGACCCAAAGAATCAAGGTGACGATGAGGACCAGACCCACCAGGTGGACCAGGCTCTCCTTCTCGGGCGGGATGCGCTTGCCACGGCGGATGCCCTCCAATGCCACGAAAGCCATACGTCCCCCATCCAACATAGGGAATGGTAGAAGATTGAGGAAAGCCAGGTTGATGCTAAGGATAGCGGCGAACTCCATCAGGGGTCCCAGGCCAAATTGGGCTACCTCCCCAGTAATCTGATAAATGCCGATGGGGCCGGCCACGGGCGGGGCCCCCCCCCGGCCCAGGGTGCCCTGGATATCGTTCTTGGCCAGGGTCAGTATATCCGCGCCCTTGCGCAAGCCCAGAGGGATTGCTTCCCAAATAGGGTAAGACCCGTCCGTCCGGTAGGCGTTGGCCATGGTGATTTGCACCCCCATGGCTCCCTGCCCAGCCGGTGGGTTCCAGCGAGGCGTCAGGGTGACAGTCCTCTGCGCCGAGGAGCTCGTCGACTCCCTGACATATACGACGGTCTCTTTGCCCAGGTTGAGGTTTACGCTGAAGGATAGGTCCGAAGGGTTCCGAATGGGCCGGTCGTTGATCTTTAGGATAACATTGCCGGGTTGCAGGCCGAGCTGCTCCGCGGGAGAACCGGGGGCCACGGCCATGACCTGGACCTGCCCCAGGACTGTTTCCTGAGGAATAATGAACGAAATGATGAGCAGAGCGAAGGTCAGGGCCCCGTTCATCAGGCCGCCCGCGCTCAGTACCAGCAGGCGCGTCCATATCCCCTTACCGGCGAGGCTGCGCGGCTCCGATGGGTTTTCCTCTCCGGACATTTTCACGAATCCGCCGAGAGGAATGAGGTTCACGGAGTACTCCGTCTCACCCTTGCGGAAGGCGAAGAGCCGCGGAGGAAAACCGAACCCGAACTCCTGCACCAGCACTCCCGCCCGCTTGGCTGTAAAGAAGTGCCCCGCCTCGTGGGCCAGGATGAGCAGGGCGAAGACGGCCACGAAGGCCAAGAGATTTATCAATGGATCCCCTCCCGAGCCTGGGCTCGAGCCCAGGTATCAGCCGCCAGAATAGTATCCAGGTCCGGGTCAGCCATCGCCTGGTGCTGACCCAGTACCCTTTCGACGAGACGGGGGATATCCAGGAAGGCCATATCCCCAGCCAGAAACCTCTCCACCGCCACCTCGTCGGCGGCGTTAAGGACGGCAGGGCAGGTCCCTCCAGCCCGGGCGGCCTCCAGAGCCAGACGGAGGCACGGATAGCGACCCAGGTCAACGTCCCCAAATGTCAGCTTCCCCACTGCGGCGAGATCTACGCGGGGCAGCGTCTCGTTAGGCAGGCGGTGTGGATGGGTCAGCGCGTACTGTATGGGCAAACGCATGTCGGGGGCGCCCAACTGCCCCTTCACCGATCCGTCCACGAATTCCACCAGGGAGTGCACGATACTTTCTCTATGCATTACCACTTTAATTCTATCAAAGGATAGCTCAAAGAGCCAGTGGGCCTCTATTACCTCCAGGCCCTTGTTCATGAGCGTGGCACTGTCGACGGTCACCTTCTGGCCCATGCGCCAGGTGGGGTGGTGCAGGGCTTCCTGAGGAGTAACGTGTTCAAGTTGTTCCTGGGTATGGTCACGGAAAGCCCCGCCGGAGGCGGTGAGCAAGATCCGGGCTATCTCCTCCTGTCCCTTTTCTCCCTGAAGGCACTGCCAGATGGCGCTGTGCTCGCTGTCTACCGGCAAGAGCTCCACCCCGCGGTCCCGGGCCTCTTTCATCACTATGCCGCCAGCCATGACCAGCGCCTCTTTGCTGGCCAGGGCCACGGGTTTTCCGGCCACCAAGGCGGCCATGGTCGGCGAAAGGGCAGGGCTTCCAGCGATAGCCATCACTACCAGGTCTACCTGGGGGTGAGCCACCATCTCCTCCGGCGGAGCCAGGCGGGCTCCGGACCCGGCTAAGGCCCGAGCGGCGCCCGGCGCCGGGCTGTGCGCCAGGAGCGGCCTGAACTCCTCGACCTGTTGTTGGAGCAGTTGCACGTTGCGTCCACCGGATAGGGCCACCACCTGGAAGTGCTCCCTCAGAGATCGGACCACGTCCAGGGTTTGGGTGCCGATGGAGCCGGTGCTGCCCAGGATGGCGAGGCGCTTCATGGTCTGAACCGCGAACGTGACCTGGGGAGCCGCGGCCAGCAGGTAGGGGCGCACAGCTGTGCGTCCCTACCTGCTGGCCTGGTGTTCGGCGTTACTTGGCCCTGAAATACGTAGCGCAGGGGCTTGTCCCCTGCACCCGCTCCGGATAGGCGACGGGCCGCTGCGCCGGGACGAGTGACGGGCGCAGAGCCATGCCCCGACCAGCGGATCTTGGCATCTGAATCCGAAAACCTGTTAGCACGCGGCTGTCCCCGCCGCCCCACCCCGCGGGGGACAAGCCCCCGCGCTACATTCCTCAGTGAATTCAGAAAGGACACGGTCCACGGGGTTGCCGGGCGCGAAAGGTGCGCCGCTTCAATCCTAACCAATCTTGGGCTCCTCGCCACAGTATCGTTCTCGATAATCCCGAAGTCTGAACCCACGGCAGGTCGGTACCTCTTGTCCAAACGGGTGCCTATAGCGCTCCATGAAGTCCAGAACTTCGCCTCTCTTTGGAGATGGGCCAGGCGACTCATGATTGCAGCCACCGGTAAAAAAAATACACCGCCGCGCCCGTAAAAAGCAGGCTGTCCAAACGGTCCAGAAGGCCGCCGTGGCCCGGGATGAGGCCGCCTGCGTCTTTGGCCTGGACGCTCCTCTTGAGGAGGGACTCAGCTAGGTCCCCCAACTGGGCCAGGACGCCTATCATGCCTCCCATGAAGAGCGCCTGGGGCCAGGTCAGGGCCATGCCCAGCGAAGGAATGTACGTGTTAAAAATGTGGGCCAGCAGGGGCGCCGCCGCCAGCGCCGCCAGAAACCCTCCGGCCGCTCCCTCCCAGGTCTTGCCTGGGCTCAGGTGCGGGACCATCTTGTGCTTTCCCCAGGCCCTTCCTGCCAGATAAGCGGCCGAGTCGCAGGCGAAAGTAGACAGGACCGCCAGGAGCACCCAAGAGAGGCCCTGGGGCAGGTTGCGCATGAGGATAAAGAGGCTGAGCAGCCAGCCGGCGTACAGACTGCCTCCAAGCGTAAGCCCCCAGGCCTCGGCGGCGCCCTGCTGGGAAGGTCTGGCCAGAAGCATCACCAACGGCGCCAGTACCGCTCCCGCCAGGATGGCGCTGGTGTTATCGCCCAGTCCGTGGGCCAGCAGGTAACCATTGGCGACAAATAATAGGCTAAGGACGAGGCCCGTGATGCGCAACGGCCGGTGGCCCCCCCGGGCTATCATGGTCTGAAACTCCCAATAGGCCAGAGCAGCCACCACGGCGGTAGCCAGCGAGTACCAGGGGTCCCCGGCAACGGCTGTCACGAGAAAAAGGGGAAGTAATACGGCGGCGCTGAGCAGGCGCTGGCGTAGCATGACCGACGCTAGGTCGGACAGACCCGGGTCAGAGGCTATAGTCCTCCGAAACGGCGTTGCCTCTGGCTGTAGGCCAAGAGGGACTGCTGGACATCTTCCCGCCCAAAATCCGGCCAGTAGACGGGGGTTGCGTAGTACTCGGAGTAGGCCGCTTGCCATATAAGAAAGTTGCTCAGGCGCATCTCTCCCGCGGTCCGGATGATCAGGTCAGGGTCGGGTAGTCCCGCGGTATAAAGGTGTTGGTTGAAGACCTCTTCATCCAACTGGGATGGGTCTAACCGTTCTTCGAGGAGACGCCGAACCGCATCCAGGATCTCGCCGCGGCCGCCGTAATTGAAGGCTACGCAGACAATAATCCGTGTGTTCCCTTCTGTCCGCTTCACGGCGCGACGCACAGCCTCTTGGAGCTCTGGGGAAAGGCCCTCGATCCTGCCCAGATGCATAAGGCGTACTCCGTTGCGGTAGAGGTTCTCCGTCTCCTTTTCGATCATCTCCGCCAGAATCTGCAGAAGCCCGTGTACCTCCGGCTGAGGCCTTCCCCAGTTCTCGGTGGAGAAGGCGTAGAGGGTCAGGTAAGGGATGCCTTCGTCAGAGAAGTTCTCGATCACGCGGCGGACGTTTTCCGTGCCGGCCCGGTGGCCCGCGAGACGGGGCAGGCCGCGCTGCTGGGCCCAGCGGCCGTTGCCATCCATGATAATAGCCACGTGGGTCGGCAGGTTGGCGATTTGTAGACGGCTGTCGGCCATGGGCCTAGACTTCCATCAACTCCGCTTCTTTGATTTCACCAACACGGTCAAGTTCGACCATGTATTTATCCGTGTGCTTCTGGAGCTTCTCCTGGGTCCGGTGAACGTCGTCGCTGGATACGTGCTTTTCTTTCTCCAGTTTCTTAAGGTGTTCCACGGAATCGCGGCGCACGTTGCGCAGGGCCACACGCCCTTCTTCCACCTTCTTGTGCACTACCTTCACCAGATCCTTGCGGCGCTCTTCCGTGATCTGGGGGAGCACCAGGCGGATGAATTGCCCGTCGTTGTTGGGATTGAGCCCCAGGTCCGACTTCAGGATGGCCTTCTCTATAGTGAGAGCGGAGCTACGGTCCCAGGGTTGTATCAGTATGAGCCGCGCCTCTGGCGTGGTAATATTGGCCAGTTGGTTCAAGGGTACCAGTGTGCCATGGTAGTCAACCAGGAGATGGTCCACCAGCCCTGGGGTAGCCCTGCCGGTCCGTATGGAGACTAACTCCCGGCGGAGGGCGTCCACGGCCTTCTTCATTCTGTCATCTGCGTCGGTCAGAATATCTTCGATCAATTCTTACTCCGCCAATCCTTACAAGTTGCCAGCGAATGCAAAAAGGGGTATTTCAGCCGCTATCGACCAGCGTGCCGATAGCTTTGCCTTCCACTGCCCGCTCGATGTTGCAGTCGGTCAGCACGTCAAAAACTATGATGGGTAGCTTGTTCTCCATGCAGAGTGAAAGGGCGGTGCTATCCATGACCCGGAGTCCCAGGTTAAGGGCTTCGAGGTAGGTAAGCCTTTCGAAGCGGCGGGCGTTGGGGTTTTTTCGGGGGTCATCGCTGTAGACGCCGTCGACGCCGTTCTTGGCCATTAGCAGCACCTCAGCCCCAATCTCCACCGCCCGCAGGGCGGCCGCCGTATCGGTAGTCATGTACGGGTTGCCTGTGCCGGCGCCGATGATGACCGCCCGGCCCTTCTCCAGGTGGCGCATCGCCCGGCGGCGGATATAGGGCTCCGCAACCTTATGGATATCTATGGCCGACTGCACCCGGGTGTGGATACCTTCACTCTCCATGACTTCTTGGAGAGCCAGTGCATTGATAACGGTGGCTAACATCCCGGCATAATCCGCGGTGGCCCTCTCCATGCCATTGGCGGCGGCCGTGCTACCTCTCCAGAAGTTCCCACCCCCTACGACGATGGCGACCTCCACCCCCATCTCTTTGACCCGTTTGATCTGGCTGGCAAAGTTGTGCAGGGTCTCTAGATCGATGCCGAAAGATTTCTGTCCCTGAAGGGCCTCACCACTGAGCTTGAGCATAATCCGGCGGTACTTGGCTTCGGACATGCCCGTGTACAGCAGTCCTAGCTGCCCAACTCGAACCGGCAGAAGCGCCGTATCCTGACGTTCTCCCCCAGAATCCCGATGTGCTGCTTAATCAGGTCCTGGATGGTCACATCCGGGCTCTTGATGAACGGCTGCGTGAGCAGGCAGGCCTCCCTTGGATTTACATTATCCTCGGGGGGTACATCCTCCGGAGAAAGATAGCGGGGATTCATAGCGGCCACCTGCATGGCCAGATTGTGGGCCAATTCCTTGAAGGCATCCGTACGGGCTACGAAGTCGGTCTCGCAGTTGACTTCGATCAATGCGGCAATCCTTCCGCCCGCATGAATATAAGCCTCTATCAAGCCTTGGGTGGCTACCCGTGAGGCCTTTTCCTCGGCCTTAGCCAGGCCTTTGGCCCTCAGGATCTCTACTGCTTTGGAGGTATCGCCCTGAGTCTCTGCCAGCACCCTCTTACATTCCATGACGCCGGCGCCGGTCAGCTCGCGAAGCCGCTTTATGTTCTCTAATGAAATCTCGGCCAAAAGTCTCCTCTAGGGGTTAGAAGATTCTACTGCGGTCTCAGCGGGGCTGGCTTGGCCAGGCTCTTCCTCTTCACTTGCGAATTCAAACACCTCGCCCAGTGGGAGCTCCTCCAACCCTTCAGCAGCTTCCTCCGCGAACTGGCGGGCTTCCAGCCCTTCCAAGACCGCGTCGGCGATCTTGCCGGTCAGCAGCTTCACTGCCCGGATGGCGTCGTCATTGGCAGGTACCGGATAGTCGATCTCATTGGGGTTGCAGTTGGTGTCAACCAGGGCAACGATAGGAATGCCCACCCGGCGGGCTTCGGTAACCGCTATACGCTCCTTGCTGGGGTCCACGATGTAGAGCGCTCCGGGGAATTTGACCATCTCCTTGATGCCTCCCATGAGGCGATTCAAGCGCTGGATCTTGTCCTCCAGGAGCAGTCTCTCTTTCTTGGGGAGCCGGTCAAATTCGCCCTTAAGCTTGCGGTCCTCCAGGCGCACCAGGAAGTCTATCCGGCCCTGGATGGTTTGGAAATTGGTGAGGAGCCCGCCCGGCCAACGCCGGTTAATATAGAACATGTGGCAACGCTCGGCCTCCTGAGCGACCGACTCCTGGGCCTGTTTCTTCGTCCCGACGAAGAGGATCGACTCGCCCTTAGCCACCAATTCCCGTACGAACTGATGCGCATCGTTGAGCCTGACTACCGTCTGCTGGAGGTCAATGATGTGTATCCCGTTTCGTTCCGTGAAGATGTAAGGCCGCATTCGGGGGTCCCAACGCCGGGTTTGATGGCCGAAGTGGACCCCCGCTTCAAGGAGCGTTTTCATTGAAACTATATTCGTCGCTGCCAATTTTTCTCCGCTCTACCTCCCAACTCTCTGGTAGAGTTTAGCATACCTCAAATATATTGGCAAGGCGGCCAAATACGAAAAGTCCATTACATCACCTTTGCGGCTCGATGATCACCTTGATCGCCGGCTGGTCCGCCGGCTTGCTGACCATGCGGAAGCCGTTGACCGTCTCTGCCAGGCTCAGGCGCTGAGTAATCATCTCCCGGACCCGGACGCCGCCGGCCCGGATGAGCTCCAGGGCCGCCAAACAGTCGCCCGGGGCGGCGCCGTAGGCGCTGGTGAGGGTGGTCTCGGTCCGCCAGAAGAGATCGTTCACCGGGGTAGGGATGGTGACCCCATCCCGGGCGGCGGCGAAGAAGAGGACCGTACCTCCCCGCTCCACCGAGGCCAGGGCCTGGCCCAGGAAGGCCGCTCTGCATATGACCACCAGGTCTGCCAGTCTCCCCCCGTTGATTTCTCGCAGAAGGGACGGTACGTCCTCGTCGGCGCGGATAACCGTGTCTGCGCCCAGTCTCCGGGCCGCCTCCAGCCGGTAGTCGATAGTGTCCACCGCGATGATGCGGCCGGCCCCCAGGGCCCGGGCCAGGTGTATGTGAAGGAGGCCCGAGATGCCCGCTCCAGCCACCAGGACGCTCTGGCTGGGCTGGAGGCGGGCCTGCCTCTGACCCCGGAGAACGCACCCCAGCGGCTCGACGAAGGAGCCATCTTCATAAGAGACCTCGTCCGGCAAGGGGAACACGCCACCCAGGTTTACGTTGATTGCCGGCACCCGGACATACTCAGCAAAGCCGCCCGGCTCGAACTTGGTCCCCTTTTGAAGCAGGTCGCAGTTGGTGTGGTGGCCGCTGCGGCAGTGGTGGCAGGTGTAGCAGGGAACGTGGTGAGTGGCCGCCACACGGTCGCCCACCTTGTAACCCTTGACCTCCTTTCCTACTTCTACGATCTGCCCGGCCACCTCGTGGCCCAGGACCAGTGGCGCCCGGCTCAGCCGGTACCACTCCATGACGTCGCTTCCACAGATGCCGCTGGCCTCGATGCGTATCAGGACCTCTCCGAGGCCGGTCCGAGGGACCGGCATCTCTTCCACCCGGACGTCCTGATTGTTATACCACATGGCTACGCGCAAGGGTGCTCTCCTTCTGCAAATGTCCGACCACCTTCACCACAGTGTTCCATGCCCCTGCCGGGGCGCCACCGAGTATGGAAACCATGGACACATCGCCAGTGGCACAGGCGTCTCGCCTGTGGTCGTGCCCGCACAGGCGAGACGCCTGTGCCACTGGAAGTCCTTTTTCTGGGGAGTCCTTTTTCACACCAGAGGCGCAGAGGGCGCAGAGAACCATTTGGTTGTGCTCCGCGGTCCCCGTAGTCTCTGTGGCAAAACAAACAGGTTCGCCGACTGAACTAGGCTTGTCTTTGGGTTAGGGCTTTGACCTTGCCTATCAAAGCATCAATCTCGAAGGGCTTGGACAGGTAGTCGTTGGCTCCTAGCTCCAGGGCCCTGCTCTTGTTTTGCATTACCGGAAGCGCCGTTATCACCAGGATGGGAGTGTCCGAGATTTTCCGCATCCTGGTGATGACCTCGAAACCATCCATATCGGGCAGGAGGAGGTCCAGCAGTACAACGTCCGGCCGGCTTCGGGCCATGGCCTGGAGCCCTTGGGACCCGGTCGGCGCAACTTTGCATTTATACTGGTCTAATTTGAGTAAGGAACAGATGACCTTGGACAGGTAGGGGTCATCATCTATGATCAGGGCTAAGGGCTGTGACTTGCGATCCGCTGGAGGCTGCGCGTTCACGGTTTTACGATACAGTGCGGCCACCGTTGACGTCAATGGTTGCGCCGTTAACATACCGGGCCTCGTCAGAGGCCAGGAAGACCACCACCGGGGCGATGTCTTCCGGATCGGCTACCCTCCTCAAGGGGATCTCCTGGATTATCTTCTCCCTCTCCTCGGCCGGCAGCGAATTCCAGTACGTTCGGTGGCGGTCGCTGGCTATGGTGTACCCGGGCGCGACAGCGTTCACGTTTATCCCGTATGGCCCCAGCTCAATGGCCATAGCCCTGGTGAGGCCGACCAGTCCGGCCTTGGCCGCGGTATATTCAAAGCGGCCGCTGGCGCCGCGGTGGATGCGGCGGGCTGCCTCGGATGCCGTGTTCACGATCTTGCCGCCCCCCTGCTCACGCATGCCCTTCACCACGGCCCTGGAGCAGAGAAAGGCGGCTTTCAGATTCAGGTCTACTACCCGGTCCCACTCTTCTTCCAGGACTTCCTCCAGGTGCTGCGTTGGCCTGACTCCGGCGAGGCCCCCGGCGTTGTTGACCAGTATATCCACCCGGCCAAATTCTTCCAGGACTGTTTTCACCATGGCTTCCACCTGCGTTGCCCGGGTGACGTCCGCTGGCACGGCCAGGGCCACCCCTCCGGTTGCCCGGATCTTCCGGGCCGTCTCTTCGGCCGCCTCGGCTCGCCTCCCGTTGACTACGACCCTGGCGCCCTCTGCGGCCATGGCCATGGCGATGGCCCTGCCTATGCCGGAGGTGGAGCCGGTTACGATGGCGATCTTGTCTTTCAGGCGCATGGTTTCGGGGCTTTATCTTCCTTCCTTCACCTTGCGGGCAAAGCTGTAATCGACCACCTGGGAAAGCGGTATATTCTCCTTTACCCCCGAACGTTCCCTTGCCGTATCTATATCCGTCTGCACCGCCGAATCCCGGGGGATGCCGTCCTCGCTGACCGTGTCGATGGAGAGGTCGTAGGTCCTGTCGGCCACTTCCGGGCTTAGCTTAAACTCCTGGGTCATCAGCTTGACCATCTCCGCCCGGTTCTTCGGATCCCGTAAGTACTGGCACCCTTTGACGGTAGCCCGGACGGTCCGCAGGACTTGGTCGGGGTTCTCCTTTATCCTCTTGTCGGTGGTCACCAGGCCCGACATGGCAATGTCTACCACGTCCTTGAAGCGCACCAGGAGGCTCAGTCCCTCCTTCTCTGCCGTGATAGCGAAGGCCGGGTCGATGACGCTGCCGTCTATGACCCCCGTTCTTACGGACACCAGCCGCGTGGCGCTATCTGGAATAGCCACCATGGTGACCTCCTTGTCGGGGTCCACGCCAGCCTTCTTGAGGGCGATGCGGGCCAGGACATCGACAGTGCCCCCGATGGAAGCCACACCTATCTTCTTGCCCCGCAGATCGGCCACCGATTTGATCTCCTGCCGGGTTACCAGGATATGGGGCGTCTTGTCCAGTTCCGCGGCCACGGCCTTGATAGGCACGCCCTGGACCGCGGCCCTCACCGAGGAACCCCAGGACGTAGTGTAGTCGACCTCGCTCCCACCCACCATGGCCTTGATCGCCAGGTCTGAATTCATGACCTGGTATTCCACTTCCAGACCCTCCTGGAGGTAGAAGCCATTGTCCTTAGCTACGACCAGACAGAAGTCGGTAAACCCGCTGGAAGGTATGCCCACCATGATCTTCTCTATCTTCCGGGGCGTAGCCGTGGCGGCCGCCCGCGGGGGCGCCGGCGGCGCGGGCACCCCGGCGGGGGGGGGGCCGGTGGGGGGCGGGGGGG
>Ga0082335_1003241_pt1 | contig 27306 bp, 20 predicted proteins | sample Subgrocontami58m_FD_72375 | JGI IMG/M metagenome (GOLD analysis project Ga0082335, IMG submission 72375) | Subsurface groundwater microbial communities from S. Glens Falls, New York, USA - GMW37 contaminated, 5.8 m (SPADES assembly) (version 2) ...
GACCAGCAGATGCCGCTTGCCCCATTTCGCCCGTGGGTCCTCCAGGCTGGCAACGCACTCCTGCACCTGACACGACGAGGGTTTCTTCATGGTGCGGACCTCCACGGTTACCCGTTTCCGTTTCTAACGCGTTGCCTGACTCCTTGTTGCTCCTCCCCTAGCAGGGTGTTGAAATAGCCCTTCCAGGTGCCAAGTAAGGTCGTATTTCGTGCCTGGCGGAACCCCAAAATAGGCCCGAATTCGAGTTTTTCAACAGCCTGCTAGAACTTGCGATTGCCCTGGCGATTATCACAGAGCTATCGCATCTTATTTGGCGTAGGAACGAACCGACCGTCCTGAAACCACCGGCAAACTCCTGACGGGGCAGAAGGCGGTAGTTCGACATACTCATTAGCCACGGATGACACCGCTCGGGAATTTAGATGGGATTGCCCTGGCAGTTATCGGTAACACACCCATTTGACTGGGTCACTAAGGGGATTCATAATACATCTATGGAGATCAAGCTGAGGGCACTAGCTGACTTTGCCAGCGTTACCCGTGAGGGTAAGCTAAACATTATGGGGATATTCGACCAGATAAATCCTGTCGGTTTTCCCGCGCTAATTCCCATGATGCATCTTGTCGTGACATATGAGGCGAGCCCTGCCGAAGGTAATTCAGAAAAACAGGTTCGCATTGTGCTCATGTCTGCGGACGGGCCGCTCGCTGAGTTAGATCAAGTAGTGCGTGTACCTGCGCCAGAACGTCCCGGTTCGCGAATAAATGTGAATCAGATTGTTGCCATTGGTGGCATCGGGTTCCAGAATCCCGGAGATTATAGTTTTGTTATTCTTGTTAATGGTGAGGAAAAGGGATCGCTGCCCTTCTATGTGGCTCAAGTTCCGCAGCAAGCAATTGAAGGAGGGTCAGGTAATGCCCCATGATATTGTTTCCCAGGGCATAACTATCATTCGCGATATCGAACGATTAGAAACGAAGGTTTTTGTTAGTGCTGTGGGCCTTGCTACAGGCACGACGGTGGTCAGTGACACGCTTTCTTATCGGTTCGTACGGCTCGACGTAGACCGAGAGCAGCTAGGATGGCTACAACTGGCCGAAAAGTCACTAGCAGAAGACTGGGGACGACCAGAGGATGCTATCTACGACACTCTATAGACGCGGTGATGTCGTAAGAGTTCCATTTCCATTTACGAATCTGCGTAATAGTAAAATGCGCCCCGCCGTCGTGTTAAGTGTTGATGGCTATTTACTGTCGACTGGTGACCTAATCCTTGCACAAATCACAAGTGCTCAAAATCTGCAACCTCATATGGGAGATTACATACTTATCGACTGGCAAAATGCAGGGCTACGTGCCGCCTCTGTCGTTCGGACGAAGGTATTCTCAATCCATCGATCACTCATCGCTGGTTCAATAGGCAAGTTGAGTCCAACTGACTTGGCTTGCGTTGAGAGCGCGTTAAGATCGGCTTTGGGATTATGAAGCGCAAACAAAAGCACGACGATACTAGTGTCCTGAGTTAGAAGTTAGTTGTAATAGTCCGGTAGGTTTGCAAAGCTATACTCACGCCCATTGTTCAGGAGAGTTATTCAACGAACTTCCGTTTCAGGACACTAGCAGGGTGTTGAATGGCCCTTCCAGGTGCCAAGTGAGGTCGACTTTCGTGCCTGGCGGAACCCCAAAATAGGCCCGAATTCGAGTTTTTCAACAGCCTGCTAACGTTTTGCTATGGTCACTCTCTTTCGAGGAGTCTCACAGCTCCACAGAATCCGTCCCTGAGTCTCCCCCAACGAAAGAGCAAACCGCTCAAGGTCCGACTTCTTCTGAGAGTTAAACCTGAACGCAAACTCATTCAGGTAGTTCCCCAAGTAACCAGCATCCACACGCTGGAACACTCCGTAGATGCCCCTCTTAATGATTGACCAGCAGCCTTCACTCGAAGAATGTGCCAGGCCAGCCTGCGCCGAGCCTGTAGGGACCACGAGTCGCGCTTCAAGCCAGTCGAGACGAACGAAACAGATATACCGCCCGCTGCGTTGACAAGCGTGGGAGATACCCAGCACACTGAGTCTAGCTTGTACCTGAGAGGCGACATGTCTTCTTCCACTGTACCCAAGACCCTTGGTCTGGCCCTCGGACTCGTTCTGGGTGGCGCTGGCTCACTCTATTACTGGCTGGTGCGCCGGCCCCTCCCTGCGTACAGCGGCAGCACGGTGCTGCGCGGGCTGGATGGGGATGTGGAGGTGCTGTGGGATAGGTGGGGCGTGCCTCACGTCTATGCCGGCACCCAGGACGACGCCTTTTTTGCCCAGGGCTATCTCCACGCCCAGGACAGGCTGTGGCAGATGGAGATGAACCGCCGCATCGGCTCAGGACGGCTTTCCGAGATTTTTGGTGCACGCACCTTGGAAGCAGACCGCTTCCTGCGACGCGTAGGCCTGCGGCGGGTCGCCAGGCAGGAGATGGACTTACTGGACGACGAAACTGCCGCAATGATGACCGCGTACTGCAGCGGTGTGAACGCATTTCTCATGACCCACAAAAGCCGCCTGCCTATCGAGTTCAACCTGCTACGTTTCCGGCCTGAGGCGTGGTCGCCCCTGGACTCCCTCACGTGGGCCAAGCTCATGGGATGGAGCCTCTCCCTCAACTGGGACGTTGAGTTGTACCGTGCCAGGTTTCTTAGCCTACTTGGTCCAGAAGCGGCAGCCGCCATCGAGCAGGCCTACCCCCAGGGCCATCCCATCACCGTCAGCCCAGGAACGCCCTCGGCCGGCGGCCCCGCGATATCGGGAGAGGAGCTGGCAGCCCTGGCCGGCGTCATTCAGGGCGCGTTCAGCAACGCATGGGTGGTGAACGGAGAGCGCTCTGCGACCGGTAAACCGCTCTTGGCCAATGACCCGCATCTGACTCCGCAGCTTCCCTCCACCTGGTACGAGATGCATCTGGAGTGCCCGCAGTTCCGGGTTTCCGGCGCGTCCATGGCCGGCGCGCCGGGCATCATCATCGGCCACAACCAGCACATCGCCTGGGGTCTCACCGCCAGCATGGTGGACAGCCAGGACATGTATATCGAAGAGTTTTCCCCCGATGACCCTCTCAAATACAAACACAAGGGACACTGGCGGAGGGCCACCGGAGTCAAGGAAACCATCAGGGTCAAGGGGCAGCGAGACGCGGTCATAGAAGATGTTCGGACGACCCTCCACGGCCCCGTCATCCTGCCGGGTAAGGGTGGGCCTGACAAAGCCTTTGCCCTTCGCAGCACGCTCCTGGAGCCGAACCACCTGTCCCGGGCGGCCCTTGAGCTCGCCTTGGCGAGGGATTGGGGTGAATTCCGCGCTGCGCTTTCCCACTGGGCCGCGCCCGCGCTGAATTTCTTGTATGCCGATGCGGCGGGTCACATCGGCTATCAGCTTGCGGGCAGGATGCCCCGGCGGGTCCAGGGCACGGGATACGTGCCCTCACCAGGCTGGACGGGTCAGCACGAATGGGACGGGTACCTGGATTTCGAAGAGCTGCCGTCCGCCTTCGATCCGTCAGAAGGCTACCTGGTGAACGCGAACAACCGGCCCATGCGGGACGGCGGCAAATCAGAGAGCATCTACGGTGAGTGGATAGACGGCTACCGGGCGCAGCGTATCGAAGAGGTGCTCCTTAGCCACAGGAAGCTTGATGCTGATGGCATACGGCAGATGCACCAGGATGCCTTATCGCTCCCCGCACAGGAGCTGCAGCGTCTGCTCAAAGACGTGCAACCCCGCTCGCCGGACGCGCGATTTGCGCTGAATAAGATCATGCAATGGGATTGCAGGGTGTCCGAGCAGAGTATAGGAGCGGCCATCTATGAGGTCTTCCGCCTCGCCCTCATGCGGAAAGTGCTCCTGCCCGTGCTGGGACCCCACACGCAGGACTACTTCGGGATGCAGATACACCCCTTTGGGGGCACCACCGCCTACCAGTTCAGGGGGTCGTCTTTCTTCCTGAGACTGGTGAAGGAGCAGTCCGAAAACGACGGGGGAGGAGTCATCAGCGAGTCCCTAGAAGAGACGGTCGCCTTTCTACGGGAGCGCCTCGGCAGCAACGCGTCGCGATGGCGGTGGGGACGCCTGCACCAGGTGAGCTTCAATCATGCGCTTGGACAGCAGCCGCTCCTGGGCCTGTTCCTCAGCCGCGGACCGTACCCTCTCAGGGGCGACATGGATACGCCTCACCAAGCATCCTTCAGTCTCCGCCAGCCCTACGATGCGACGCGCTGGCTGCCGTCCCTGCGGTTCATCGCCGACACCAGCAATTGGGACAAGAGCCTGATGGTCCACGTACCCGGACAGTCAGGCCAAGTGGGCAGCTCCCACTACGACGACCTGATTTCCTTGTGGCGCGGCGGCGGCTATCATCCCATGCCCTTCAGCCGGAGCGCAGTGGAATCTTTGGCAGTGAGCCGTCAGACCTTCACTGCCCCACACAGACACTGACCCCTCTGCTGCAGCGGTCACCCGTTGGCGGAGTCCCCGCATCTCAGGCAGGGGCAAAGCGACGGCGTTGGAGAGTGTTTAATAATCCGCTCACCCTGAGCAGCGTCCTGAGGCTCTCGAAGGATTTGTCAAAGGGAGAGCAACGTGATTCCCTTCGGCTCCACTCAGGGTAAACTCTCAGCTCACCACGAGCGGCCAAAGACGTTATTAAACAGTCTCCCGCCTTGCCGTCACTACGAGCCGCGCAGGCGCGGGTCCAGGACGTCCCGCAGGGCGTCGCCAAAGAGGTTGAACCCGTACACCGCCAGGCTTAGGCAGAGCCCGGGCCATATGGCCATCCACGGCGCCACGGCGTAGTAGTTCCTGGCCGGTCCCGAGAGCATGCCTCCCCAGGAAGGCTGCGGCGCTGGGACGCCCAGTCCCAGGAAGCTGAGCCCCGCCTCGGTGAGGATGGCAGCGCCCAGCGCAGCCGAAGATATGACCAACCAGGGCGCGACACACTGGGGCAAGATGTGCTGAAACATGATCCGCAGGTTGCTGGCCCCCAGAGCCCGGGCAGCCAGAACGAAATCCGCCTGCTTTACCGAAAGCGCCTGGGATCGCACGATCCGGTTTGCTCGGGGTATCTGGACGACGCCGATAGCAAAGATGATGTTGGGCAGCGACTGGCCCAGGACGGAGGTAACGGCCAGGGCCAGGATCAGGGTGGGAATGGACATCATGGAGTCCATCAGGCGCTGCATAACCTGGTCTACCCTGCCGCCGTACCAGGCGCTCACTATTCCCAGGATACCGCCCACGCCATCCCCCAGCGCCACAGACATAAAGCCCACCATGAGGGATATCTGGGCGCCCATGACTATCCGGGTCCACAGGTCTCTGCCCATCTCGTCGGTGCCCAGCCAATGACTGGCGCTGGGGGGTTGCAGTTTCACTGGGAGGTCCCACGCCAGCGGGTCATAGAAGGTAATCCACGGCGCCGTAGCGGCAATGGTCACTATCGCGAGGACGATAGCAGCGCCCACGGCCCCCAGAGGTTTAGTAACAACGAATCTAGTGACCGTTTCCCACGGCCCCCTGGCCCTTTGTATGCGCGCCCCTCCAGCTTCTGCTGCGCGGACGCTTGCCTCCTGTTGCACTGCCACTGCTTACCTCCTGTCGGGAATTCTCTATTGATAATGCACCCGCGGGTCCAGCCAGCCGTAGCTCAGGTCCACCAGCAGGTTGACCACCACCACCACCGCGGCGAAAACCAGCACAAGGGACTGCACCACCGGGTAGTCCCGCTGCAACATGCCCTCCACCAGGAAGTTGCCCATCCCTGGCAGGGAGAAGATCCGCTCAATGATCACCGATCCCCCAAGGCCCAGCGCCAGGCTAATGCCAATGACGGTGATCACCGGGATGAGGGCATTCTTCAACGCGTGGCGAAAGGTGACCACATGGGCCTCCAGTCCCTTGGCGTGGGCGGTCCTGATGTAGTCCTGGCGCAACACCTCCAGCATGGTTGACCGCATCATCCTGGCCTGGGTGGCAGCGCTGATGTAGCCCAGCATCAGGGCCGGCCAGATGAACTGCTGTATATTGGTCGCCGGATCCTTGAAGGGGGGCGCGTACCCCAGCGGGGGGTTCCAGTTAAAGATGTAAGCTCCCGCCACCAGGAACAGGGTGGCGCTCCAGAAGGCGGGCACCGAGAGCCCCCCCAGGGATACGATCCTCACCAGATAGTCTATCCAGGTGTCCCGTTTGAGGGCCATCAGGATACCCGCGGGAATCCCCAGGCACACGGATAGCGTCTGGGCCAGTATCACCAGCTCCAGGGTCACCGGCACTTTCTTGGTAAACTCCTCAAACACGTTCCGCCGGTTGTACAGCGAATTCCCCCAGTCCCCCCTGAGGAACCCCGACATCCAGTCCCAATACTGCACAGGCAGAGGAGCCTTCAGCCCCAACCGCTCCCGAATAATCTCCACCTGCTCCTCGCTGACCAGTGAGGTCTCTCCGCCTGACTGCTGTATGGCGATGGCCAGGGCCACGTCCCCGGGGGCTATCCTCATGAGCACGAAGATCATCAGCGACACCAGGACACCGGTCATTGCCCCGTAAATAAGCCGCCGCATTATATACTGACGCATGATTGCACCTTATTCTGAAGATACCCTACGTCTGTCCGGCTGTCAGAGGACTTCCCTGCGGAGTCCGATTCATCGGACACTATGAACGGCATCGCCATCTTCACCGTTAGGGCGCCAAGGGGAGCGGTCCGTTTCACAGGGAAGGATGCTCTTTTGCCTCAGGCCCCAGTGCTTGGTTGCCCAAATCAGCGCTACGATCGCCAAAGCCTCGTATCCGCTCACCTTGAGAGGATACGACTTTTCCCTCTCCCCCCGCAGAGGGAGAGGGTTAGGGTGAGGGCCAATGTGTTTCGCCCCCTCACCCTAACCCCTGCCTACCGGACAGGCAGGCCTGCCGAAGGGAACCATGAGCGGAATTTGGTAACGGCCTTTTCATCAGAGGTTCTAGCGGTCGGCCCGATGCTTTGTGATTCCTCAGACGGGTTCTGGGGGCGCCTCCATTGGTTCGCGCCCCCAGACACCTCCTGCTTACTTGACCAACCAGGCCCGCTCCCACTGGGCGTCCTTGCTCTGGGATGGGAAGGAGTACATGGTCCACCCCTTAAAGTTCTTTGACCAGGCGGGGAAGATATTGGTCCACCCGATCGGCAGATTGAAGAAGTACTCCGTGGCCAGCTTCCGCTCTATCTCGTGGACCAGCTTCACGCGCTTCTCCGGGTCCAGCTCCTTGGATTGGGCCAGGACCATCCGCTCCAGCGCCTTGGCCTGATCGGGTGCGGCCGTGATGGCCGCCTGCGCTTTGACGGAGCGCGCTTGGAACTCGGGGACGAACTGCCTTACATACCAGTCATCCGGGTCCCCGACGTTGGTGTACGACGTGGAACCGTAGGAGAGGTCGTATTGGCCGGCCTCGCTCCTCTGCGTGGAAACCAGGGCCTCCACTGCGTCTATGGCCACCTCGATGCCCATGTTCTTCTTCAACTGGTCCTTCAAGAAGGTGCAGCCGTCAACGTACATCTGGGAGCTCTGGGCCATGCAGACTATTTTGACCCGTACACCGTTGGCGTCCTTACGGTATCCTGCCTCATCCAGCAGGCGGTTGGCCTCGGCGATGTCCTGGTCCTTGGGCCGCCGCCAGCCGGGCAGGGACGCCAGCTCCTTGTCCGGGAGGGCCCAGACGGTGCCCGGGGGCATCCAGTTGGTCGGCTCGTGCGCCCCTGAAAGAGGCCCTGCCTTGCTGAAGTCCACCCACGCATCCCGGTCAATGCCCAGGTGAACGGCCTTCCTCACCCGCCCGTCATCGAAGGGTTTCCGGCTCATGTTAAAGGGGGACCCTTTGCCCCAGGAGTGCAGGACCGATTGGACCTCTATTCTGTCCTTGAACCGCTGCACTTCGGCTACCTGCCCCGGCAGCAGGGAGGCGCTGCCCTCGCCGAAGTAGTCTATCTGGCCCGTAACCAGGGCCGTGAAGCGGGCGGTGAAGTCCTTCATGACGTACTGGTCCATGCCGTCCAGCAGCGGCAGGCCCTCCCTGAAGTAGGTGGGGTTGCGCCGCACCTTGGTCATGACGTCCGCCTCCCAATACTCGGGCACAAAGGGCCCCGTGCCCGTGCCGTAGCGGTAGGTCTCGTTCGTGGTCTCGTCCAGGCACATGAGACATTCCTTGACGATCCAGTCGATGAAGTCCTTGTCCATGTTGTTGGGCGCGCCCGCGACGCCGGCGAAGTTAGCGATCGTCCTGGCCAGGGCATCCGTAAAGTCCACCTTGAAGGTATACCCCCGGGGCCCATCAGTGCAGGAGGTGCTCTTCACGTGGGTGAACGCCGCTTTTATGTTGGTGTGTTGTATCGGCGCCGGCGGGTTGATGGCAAACTCCAGGCTGGCCTTGGCGCTCTCGCAAACGAACTCGTCGCCGGAGACCTTATCTTTGATGGCCGCCGGCAGGTTGGGATTGTCCTGGAACTTCACCCCCTTGCGCAGCTTGAAGGTCAGGCTCATGCCGTCCTTGGACATCTCCCAGCTCTCGGCCAGGTCCCCCTCTATCGCCCCGGCGCCTCCGCCAGGGCCTAACCACGGGTTAAACCGCAGCAGCGCGTTGTAGATGGGCAGGAACTGCGGCCCCTCAAAGGTGTGGCCGTAATTGGGGTCGTGGCCGTCGAAGCGATGGGACCCGCCGTACTTGAGGATGCCGCCCCTCTGCGGCTGCCCCCACTCCGGCTTGTAGCCGGGGCCCTTCATATACTGCTCCATCCATGGCCCAACCGCCACCATCTGGTCGCCGGACGGCTTCCCCGCAGGCGTCGCAGACGAGCAGGCCATGGCAGCGCCCACCAGCAGCAGGACTACCAGGCTAAGAAGACCTCTAATTGGTTTGTGCCCCATGTCTCCAACCTCCTTGAAAAAGATATGTGGCTCTCCCTTGCAGATGTGGTTCCCCCCACAAAGGCTGATAACGGGGAAAGAACGGCTCAGCCTGCGACCCACCCTTAACAATATTAGTAATTTATAGCAACCCGCCCGCCAATTGTCAAGGAAATATCTATGGCAAATAATAAATAAGTTACTAACTATATAAAACATATATATTTAGTGTATCAAAGATAATAATTTAGGCTTATGTCTGGAAGAGCGCTTGCCCACCGCATCGGAAAGTCCCCAAGTCTTTTGTTTGACGTTGACCCGTCTCTGCCGAGGAGTTAGGTGCAGGAGGGACAACCTTCTGGTAGGGGGCATGCCGCGCAGTGCGCGCGCGGCGCTTTGCAGACCTTGCGGCCATGTTCAATGAGGTAGACGTGGAATCGGTAGGCGTCTTCAGGACCGACCAGTTTTTCCAGGATGTCATGGGCTTGCTCCCACCTTGCCGTCTCTACGAGCCGCGCAGGCGTGGGTCCAGCACGTCTCGCACTGCATCACCAAACAGGTTAAAGGCGAAGACGGCAACACTGATGGCCAGTCCCGGGAAGATGGCGGTCCAGGGAGCCAGCTCCATGAACTGGCGGCCGGGGCCGCTGAGGTCTGACCCCCAGGACGGCGTGGGCGGTGGTGTGCCCAGCCCCAGGAAGCTGAGGGATGCCTCCGTGAGAATGGCGTTGCCGAGCCCTACGGAAGCCAGAATCATGATGGGGGCAAAGACGTTGGGTAGAACATGGCGAAGCAGGATGCGCGTCTGTCCGCACCCGATGGCCCGCGCTGCGTCGATGTACTGGTTCTGCTTCACCGACATCACAGCCCCCCGCACGATGCGGGAGTTGGCGGGGGCAATGAGGAAGGTGATGGCAATCATGGCATTGGTGGTGCTGGCGCCCAGGGCGGCGACGATGGCCATGACAAAAATGAGGCCGGGGAAGGCCATGAGGCTATCCATGATCCGCTGGATGATAAGGTCGGTCTTCCCGCCGAAGAAACCGCTGGTCAGCCCCAGGATGGTGCCCATGGTGGTGCCCAGGCCCACCGCCAGAAAGCCAACGTACAGGGAGATGCGGCTGCCCCAAATGATCCGGCTGAGCACATCCCTGCCGATGTAGTCGGTGCCCATGGGGAAGGCCCCGCCCGGTGGCTTCAGCCGCTGCCCTTCCTGGAGCGCGTAGGGATCGTAGGGCGCGAGGGCCGGGGCGAGGATGGCCACCAGGATCAAGCTGAGGATCACCAGCAACGACACGGTGCCAAGGGGCTTCTGTTGGGCAAACCGAAACATGCGCTGCACAGTGCCCGGTTTCCGGCGCAACCCGTACACAAGAGTGAGTGCGGGCGCAGTCGTCTCTCTACTCATAGCGCTATCCTCTGTGCTTGTCTAAATAATCTCGGTTCGCCACTTCAATCTCTCAATCGTACCGGATGCGGGGATCGAACCAGCTATAGGTGAGGTCTACGATCAGGTTCAACAGGATGACTATTACCGCAGCAAACATGATGTTGGCTTGAGTCTGCGGATAATCCAGCTTGATGATGGAATCCAGGGTCAGGCGTCCCACCCCCGGCAGAGCAAAGATGCTCTCGATGATGACGGTGCCCCCCAGGAGGAACCGCAGCTGGCCGCCCAGAATCGTGATGACGGGAATCATGGCGTTTTTCATCGCGTGGCGCGCGATTACCACACGTTCCTTGAGGCCTTTGGCCCATGCAGTGCGGATGTAATCCTCTCGCAGCACTTCCAGCATGGTGGAGCGGGTCATCCGGGTGGAGACGGCGGCGAGCCGCACGCCCAGTATCAGGGCCGGGATCAGGAACTGCTGGAGGTTTGCTCCAGGGTTGGTAAAGAAAGGAATGTAGCCAATCGGCGGCAGCCAGTGCAGCCAGATGGCGGCAAACACCACCACCAGGGTCCCCAGCCAGAAGTCCGGCAGCGAGAGCCCGGAGATAGCGATCATTCGGGAAACGTAGTCCAGCGGCGTATCTCTCCGTATGGCGGAGATGATACCCAGCGGCACGGAGACCACAATAGAAGTGAGCAGCGCGAGGAGCGCCAACTCTGCGGTGACCGGTAGCTTGCGTTTGATCTCCTCGATAACCGGCTCGCCAGTCCACAGGGATTTCCCCAGGTCCGCTTTGAAGACCATGCCGCCCATCCAGTTCAGGTACTGGATCGGCGCTGGCGCGTCCAGCCCCATGTCTGCCCTGATCTTAGCAAGCTGATCTGGCGAGATATATCCCACACCCTCCAGTTGCGCCATGATGACGTCGCCAGAGACCAGGCGCACCAGCATGAACACCAGCATGGAAACGCCGATGAGGGTGGGAACGGAATAGAGGAGTCTCCTGATGATGTAGCGGTGAATTTCGGGGCCTCCTTCGTGTTGGTGAGCATCTGCTGCAGCCCAGAGTGTCCGCCGCTGACGGACACTCTGGGCCTTGCTTTAGTTGGCTTTACTTATCAAGCCAAACGTAGCGCATGCTAGGGCCAAAGCTGAACCCTGTGCCGGTGTTGGGGTTCTGGCGGTAGTTCACCACATGCTTGTGCCACACGACGAAGGCGTTGGCGTAGGGCACCCATGCCTGGTAGACCTGGTCGCTCCAGCGATCCTGGATCTTTTTCACGATGTCCATACGTTTCTTGGGGTCCATCTCCACCCGCTGCGCGTCGGTGAGCTTGTCCATCTCCGAGTCATCAATGTGCCAGAAGTTGCGGGAACTCCCCTTGTGGGTCAGGCCCCAAGTGTACTCATCCACGTCGTTGCCCTGGTTGCCAAGGTGGCTCAGCATCAGGTCATCCCAGTTCCCCTGGAGGTACATGGCGGTGTAGAACTTGGTGTAGTCCGTCTCGGTGATGGTCAGCTCGATGCCGATCTTGGCCAGGTCTTCTTTGGCGGCCGCGGCGACTCCCGCGAAGGTGGCGCCGTATTGAGGGGTGTTGTACAGCTTCATTTTCACGTTAGTGTAGCCGCCCTCAGCCATGAGCTTCTTGGCCGCATCCAGGTCTGGGGTGAGCTGGTGCCATTTGCCCAGGGCTTCCGGGGTCCTGGCCTGAGCCGGGGTGTCGTAGAGCATCGCCCAGGGGAGGCCAGTGGACTGAATGTGGGCGTTCCCCTCAAAAACGGAGTCCAGCATCCTCTGACGGTTCAGCGCCAGAGAGACGGCCCGCCGGAAACGCACGTCGGACCAGGGTTTCTGGTTCAACTGCCCGCTCAGGTGCACCGCAAAGGGGGCAGGGCCTAGCTGGATGCCCATGTCGGGTACGGACTCCAGGATGGGCTTGAGCTCCGAAGGTGTGCTGGCGCTTCCCACGTCCACCTGCTTGGCTCGGAAGGCGGCCAGTCGGGTCGAGGCGTCGGGGATGATGCGGAAGATGAGCCCGTCCAGATAGGGAAGGCTCTTGCCATCATCGCCCTTTTCAAAGTAGTCGGGATTGCGCTTCCAGTTGACCTGGACGCCGCGCTCCCAGCCGTCAAAGATGAAGGGGCCTGTCCCCACCAGGCTGAGCTTCAGGTCACCCTTCTCCTCCACCAGCTCTTTGGCGACGATATAAGGGAAGAGGCTTCCCAGCTTGTTGAGGAAACCGGCGCTGGCGGCTTTGAGAGTGATTTTGAGGGTGTACTTGTCGGGGGTTTCGATCTTGTCGACTTCGTCGAAGGTCGACTTCTGGACGCTCTGGGGATGGGTCATGTAGCGCTCGTAGCTGTACTTCACGTCTGTAGAGGTCAGCTCGCGGCCGTCGAGCGGGGGCTTGTTGTGCCACTTGACGCCCTGGCGCATGGTGATGGTGAAGACCTTGCCGTCGGGGGAGATGTCCCATTTCTCCGCCAGGTCGGACCCCAGCTCCCACTTGAAGGGGTGGCCGTCGATGCCCGTCTTCATAGCCAGTAGGCGGTTGTAGCCCAGGGTCCACTGGGCATGGGCCGGCCAGGAGATGGTCTGGGCCGGATCAAAATGTGGGGGATCGGAAGACGCGGGATAGACAAAGGTGCCGCCGCGCTTGGCTGGGCGGGTGTCCCTGTCTGGTTTGGCGCTGATGGCCTTGACGAAGCCGTCCCAGTCCGTGCGCCAGTCGACGCCGGCGACCTTGCTGGGCTCGCTGGTGGCCGGGGTTGAGGCCGGCGCGCAGGCAGCAAAAAGCAGGACCCCCGCCAGGACCAGGAAACCTAATCTGTTGTTGAGATGCCGCATGGCATGCCTCCTCGAGTTTACGTGAGGTGATGATAAGTCAGACGAAGTGACAGAACTTACATCGGGAGAAGGTCGGTTCGGGGCGCTCGGCACCTCCTTTCGTGTCACAAACAGAGTGCAGACGCTTGGCGCCTGCGCCCGTGGCGGCTTCGGTAGCCTGGATGATATAGAGCTATCGATGCTGGTAATGCTCAAGACGCATTGAAACAATATAGAGCCGCTGAACGGGACTGTCAAGGTAATTTCTATGGTATATAGAAAGTACATTATTAAGCATAGAAAACATAAGTATTTAGTGAGTAGAACAGGACGGTTCAGGCTTGTGTCCGGGAGTGCGCCTGCTCACGGCATCGGAAAGTCCCCGAGCTTTCTGTTTGCGCCTGACCGTTCGTACCGTGCTGCCGCGCTAGACGCTGGAGGGACAGCCTTCCTGGAGGGGGCATTCCGCGCAGCGCGGGTGAGGCGCTTTGCAGACCTTGCGGCCATGTTCAATGAGGTAGACGTGGAATCGGTAGGCGTCTTCAGGACCGACCAGTTTTTCCAGGATGTCATGGGCCTGGTCTGCGCTGGTCTTTGCCCCGATGAGCCCCAGGCGCTTTGTGACCCTGTGCACATGGGTGTCCACAGGAATGCATGGCATGCCCAGCGCAAAAAGCAGCACGCAGCGGGCGGTTTTTGGGCCGACGCCATGAAGGCTCGTGAGCCATTCCAAAGCTTCGTTGAACGGCAGCGCAGCTAAGAAATCCAGGGAATAGTCACCGCGGCGCCGCAGAATCTCCGTGAGGATCGCTTTTATCCGGGGCGCCTTCTGTCGCGCCAGCCCGCCAGACTGTATTGTCTCGGCTATTGCTTCGACCGTCGCTTCCGTTATGGTTTGCCAGTTTCCAAAGCGCAGCCACAGGGCGTCAAAACTTCGTTCTGCATTGAGGTCGGTGGTATGCTGCGCCAGCACCGTCTGAACGAGCTCTTTCAGAGGCTCGTTGCGGGGTTGCCAAGCGCGTGGCCCGTAGAACGCCGCCAAGCGTCGGAGAATGTCCTGTGTGTTGTACACGTGAGGGTTACATCAAAAAGTGTGCCGTGATCTCGGCTACTATAACACAGCCCGCATCACGCAGTGCTGAGGTAGGGCAAAAAGACTGGGCAATTGCATGTTCGGTGCGATCCAGCTAGCTCCGTTCGTGGTGAGCTTGTCGAACCATGAACGGAGCGTTATCCGAGCGTCCTTCGACAGGTCGTTCGACCCCCTGCGGGATCTTCGATCTGAGAGTCTCAGGCCGTTCAGGTTCTGAGGGGCCTTCAGGCTCGATGAACTCGATGAGCTCAGGACGAGCGCGTACTGCCAAGATGCGATTGCCCTGGCAGAGAGGCCCCTCGCGATGAGTGGACATATACCAGTCACAGCTATCCGGCAGCCTCGCTGCGACGCAATGAGGACACCAGCAGTTGAGTTTCCTGGCTGCTGACACCGAAACGATGCAGCGTGTGCCGCAAGATTTCCAGGGACGCCTCAAACCCAGGCTCCACAACCTCAATGTTATCTGTGCTCAGACGAAACAGGCTGCGATTCTGACGCGCCACCCGCGCGACCACATCCAAGCGTGGGTTGATGGCGCGGGCGTTCTGCACAGCGATGTCTGTGGCCAGGGGGTCGGATATGGCAAGCACCAGCACACGCGCCTGTTGCAGCCCGCAACGCAGCAGCACAGAAAGGCTGCTCACATCGCCGTAGACGTAAGGGACGTTCCGCTCCTTGGCATACTCAATGGCAAAGGGGTCAATGTCCACAATGATGAAGGGAAATTCTCTGCGTGCAAGCATGTTGGCGAGCATCCTGCCGGTTTGACCGAAACCACAGATGATCGCGTGGTGTGATTCGGTGATGGCGTCTGAATCCCCACCCTGCGGGTCGCCCCGCAGCCACTGGATCCGGTGACGGGCCAACAGCCTATAAGCGCCGTCTGCCGCGGCAAACGCTGCGGGAGCCAGCAGCATGGAGAGAAGCGCCGTGGCCAGTGTGAGACTGAGTATCCGCTCGGAGACCAGACCCGACGCCACCGCGGAGCCTGCTAGCACAAAACTGAACTCGCCGATGGGCAGGATGCCTGCGCCGGTGTACAGGGATGGCCTGACGGGGTATTGCAGTAAAGCGAGCATAAGCGCTGGCAGCAAGCATTTGGCAGCGAACAAAACCAGAAGAATCATACCCAGGAGCCCAATGTTGCCGAGTATGAAATGCAAGTCCGTCAACATGCCGATTGAGACAAAGAAAAAGCTTGCGAAGATGTTTCGCAACGGGATGACGTCGGAGAGGGCTTGATGGGAGTACTCCGATTCGCTGACCAGCATTCCCGCAACAAAGGCTCCTAAGGCCAGAGAAAGACCGAATAGCACGGAGGCGGCAGCAGTGCCGATGACCAGCGCGAACACGGCAATGATGAACAGCTCACGTGAGCGGAGCAACGCCACCTGGTGGAGGAGGTAGGGGACAACGCGCAGTCCCAGGAAGAGCATGCCGCCTGCAATAGCGGCAGCCTTGACGAGAGCGAGAGCGCCAATGGCGACCATCTCCGCTACGGGAGCCGCCGCGATATTCGCGGGCATGGAGGAAATGACGACCATGACGGGCACCAAGGTGATATCTTGAAAGACCATGATTCCCACCAGGATTTTGCCGTGCAGCGAGTCGATCTCGCCTCGATCCGTCAACAGCTTGAGGACAATGGCGGTGCTGCTCAGAGCAATGAAATAACCGAACAGTATGCCCTCACTGAGAGGCCATCCCAGCCACCCGGCCACCAGAGCCCACGCAAATGTGACGGCGATCACCTGGACAGCGCCCAGCATGAAGGGCGTTAATCCCCGCTCAAACAGCGCGCGCACCGAGAGCTCGACACCCAACGCAAACATGAGAAACGCGACGCCTATGGTGGCCAGCGTCTGTAGCTGACTCTCCCCCTGCACCAGCGCGAGGCCATGTGGCCCCACGAGTATCCCGCCGATGAGATACCCAAGCAGCACAGTCTGCCGTAGCCGCTGGGCAAGCAGCCCGCCGATCAATGCGGTGAATGCGACAACCGACAGACCAAGAAGGAGATGTAGTTCTTCCACGTTTTTACAACCCTGCAATTTTGTGCAACAGCGAAACTTGCAATGCAGCGCGGCTTTGGCTGCACGCAGCGTACCCATCATTCTCAGCGTGGTTTACAATGGTTGATAGAAAAAGGACGGGCTGCTTCTAGTAACGAGGGCGGTTCAATGGTATCATAGGGCTGACACATAGATAAGAACCGTGGTTACGCATCAAAAATATTTATGATTTCGTCTCCACATCGATGGAGTTGGTGATGCCAACCAATGACTCGGTTTCTGAGACCAAGGTGGGAAACAAAGCTGAGTCACAGACGAAACAATCGGCTTGTCCAGCAAACTGTGGCGCGTAAAGGAGACCAAATGGCTCGCACCGCCGAACGCACGAATATTCTTCCGTCCTACACCGGCTTTGATCCAGATGCCCTGCGCCGTTTCTATGATCAAATGCTCCTCATCAGACGCTTTGAAGAAAAAGTGAACGAGATGTACGCCCTCGCGAAAATTGGGGGGTATTGTCACCTGAACATCGGCGAAGAAGCCGCGATCGTGGGTTCACTGGCTGCCTTACGGCAAAAAGACTACATCTTCACCAGCTATCGGGAGCACGGTCACGCCATAACCTGGGGCATGGATCCCAGGGCCGTGATGGCGGAGCTTTTTGGGCGCGAGGCCGGTGTCTCAAAGGGCCGGGGCGGCTCCATGCACCTCTTCGATGCCGAGCGGCACTTCATGGGCGGCTGGGCCATTGTGGGCGCGCATATGCCCATCGCGGTGGGCGCAGCCATGGCCATTAAGTACAGGGCTGAAGAGGAAATTGTCGCCTGTTACATCGGTGATGGCGCCACCAACACCGGCGCATTCCACGAGTCGCTCAACGTGGCCAAGCTCTGGCAGCTTCCCATCCTCTTTATTGTAGGAAACAACCAGTATGAGATGGGCACACCCGTTGACAAGACCTCTGCGGTGCCGGAACAGTACCTCAAAGGCGCTACCTACGGTATCGAAGGTGATAGGGTGGATGGGATGGACGTGCTGGCCGTGGTGGATGCGGCTCAAAAAGCCGTAAACCACGTGCGTGAGCACCAGGACCCGCTCATCCTGGAGCTGCTGACCTACCGTTTCAAAGGCCATTCCGTGATTGATCCCGCTCGTTACCGCTCCGACGCAGAGGTAAACCAATGGCAGACGCGCGACCCACTCGTGCTCTTGCGTCAGCGGCTCACCGAGGCAGGCATGCTTACGGATGCGGACGTTGAAAAGACGGAACAGCAGATTGCCCAGCTCGTGGAGGAATGTGTCGCCTACGCGGATGCGAGCCCGTTTCCGGATGTTTCGACCCTCTTCAACTACCTCTACGCCGAGGAAGGAGAATCCTAATATGCCGGTTATCAGCATGAGAGAGGCGCTCAACACCGCACTCAAAGAGGAGATGGTGCGCGATCCTGATGTCTTCATCATGGGTGAGGATATCGCAGTATTTGAAGGCTCCTACAAGGTGACGGCAGGGTTGCTTCATCAGTTTGGCGAGAAGCGCGTGATAGACACGCCCATTGTGGAGGAGTTCATGGTGGGCGCAGGCATCGGCGCGGCCATGCTGGGTCTCCGCCCTATTGTCGAAATCATGACCATCAACTTTCTCCTGCCAGCCATGGATCAGGTGATCAACCACGCTGCCAAGGTCCGCTACATGTTTGGCGGTCAGGCAACGGTGCCTCTGACCATCCGCACACCCGGCGGCGGAGGCCAGCAGTTGACCGCCCAGCACTCCCAGAGCCTGGAGGTCTTGCTGGCCCACATCCCGGGACTCAGAGTGGTTGCTCCAGCCACGCCTAAAGACGCAAAGGGGATGCTCAAGGCGGCGATTCGCGATAACAACCCCGTGATCTTTGTGGAGAACATCTCGCTCTACAATACCCGCGGCGAGGTGCCTGAAGGCGAGCTTGTCCTGCCCTTGAATAAGGCGGAGGTAAAGCGAGAGGGCACGGATATTACTCTTGTCAGCCACTCCAAAGGCACGGTCCTCGCCTTGGAGGCGGCGCGCCGACTGGCAGAGGAAGACGGTATCGAGGCAGAGGTGGTGGACCTGCGGTCATTGCGGCCGCTGGACAGGGAGACTATTCTTAATTCAGTGCGCAAAACCAATCGCGCCGTGCTCATCGAAGAGGGATGGCCCACCTACGGCATCAGCGCGGAGGTCTCGGCCACCATCATGGAAGGAGCGTTCGATTTCCTGGACGCTCCGGTGCTGCGCTTGGGGGGTAAAGAGGTCCCCATGCCCTACTCAAAAGCTCTTGAAAACGCCGTCATTCCGTCCGTGGAGTCCATAGTGGCGCTGGTCCGAGAAAGCTTCAAACGCTGATCCCAGGAGTACCTAATGGCGACCAACATCGTGATGCCCCGCCTGAGCGATACCATGTCCGAAGGTACCGTGGGCAAATGGCTGAAGCATGAAGGCGACCAGGTCCAAAAGGGCGACATAATCGCGGAGATCGAGACCGACAAGGCCAACATGGAGATGGAGTCCTTCTACTCCGGCGTGCTGGCGCGGATCCTGATCCCTGAGGGCCAGACCGTTCCCATCGGCCAGACCATCGCCATCCTCACCGCTCCGGGAGAGGGAGTGCCGGCAGACGCACCGGTTGCGTCACCTCCCGTTGCCGCTCCGGTTCCCCCTGCTGCTCCGGCATCTACGACGGCTCCCGTCGCGCCGGCTGCCCATGCTGCTCCGGTTCCGGCTCAGCAGGCGCCGCAGGCGGAAAGGCTGCGGGTGTCCCCCCTTGCGCGTCGTCTGGCGGAGGAGCACAACGTCGACCTGCAACTTGTGCGGGGGACCGGCCCCAGTGGTCGCATCACCCAGGATGACGTTCAGGCGTTCATCAGCCAACCACCTGCTCCCTCCATAACCTCCGAACCCATGCCGTTGCCAGTCTCTTCAGGCGCAGCGTTTCCGGGCCTCACGGAAGAAGACGAAGTCATCACGCCTTCGACCATGCAGCAGACCATCCTCCGGCGCATGTTGGACGCCAAGGCTGCGGCGCCCCACTTCTACGTGACCAGCGAGATCGACATGACCGATGCTGTCGCGTTCCGCACATCGGTCAATGCCGCCGTGGGCGAAGGCGTGCGCATCACTTTTAACGACATCGTAGTGAAAGCCGCGGCAATGGCCATTAAGGCGTTCCCTCAGGTGAACGCAAGCGTCCAGGACGGCAAGTTCCTTCGGCACAAAGCCATCAACATCGGCGTGGCGGTTGCCATTCCCAACGGCCTCGTGGTGCCTTCCGTCCGAAACGCCGACCAGAAGGGCTTGGGACAGATTGCCCGGGAAACACGAGAGCTTGCCGAAAAGGCCAGAAATCGCAGGCTCACGCTACAGGAACTGGAAGGCAGCACCTTCTCCATCACCAATCTCGGCATGTACGATGTGGACCAGTTCACTGGCATTATCAACCTGCCCAACGCCGCGATCCTGGCCGTGGGCTCAATTACAAAGAAACCGGTCGTGAAAAACGACCAGATTGTCATCGCAGACAGAATGCGGGTGACCCTCTCTGTAGACCACCGCATCCTCTATGGGGCGGACGCCGCGCAGTTCCTCCAGGAGCTCAAGCGGATACTGGAACATCCGGGCCTGTTGGCCTACTAGTACTAAGTTGCGTAAGTTCGAGTGCACTAGGTTCGCTCCTTACCCGCTCACCCTGAGCCTGTCGAAGGGCGAGCCGTTCGTGGTTCGACAGGTCGTTCGACTCTGAGAGTCTCAGACTCGATGAGCTCACCATGAGCGGCTTTTCATAGCGCGTTTTTTCGCAAGTAATTACTAACCCGGGTCTGAAGGGAAACAGCATGGCTGACACCATCTATGATGTCGCCGTCCTTGGGGGCGGCACCGGCGGCTATGTCGCCGCGATACGGGGCGCGCAGCTCGGCCTGAATGTGGTCCTCGTCGAGCAGGACAAGGTCGGCGGCACCTGCCTCCATCGTGGCTGTATCCCCACCAAGGCCCTCCTGGAGAGCGCGGAGGTGCTGCACCTCGCCAGGTCCGGCGCCGACTTCGGGATCGAGGTGGGGGAGACGACGTTCGATTACGCAAGGATACTGGCCCGCAAGCAGCAGATTGTCGACCAACTCCACAAGGGTGTGGAAGGGCTGCTCAAGAACAACAAAGTGACGGTGCACGCCGGGCGGGGGACCCTCCTCAGCCCCACCAAGGTGCTGGTAGCTTTGGCAACGGGCGGCACGCTGGAGTTGCAGGCAAGGCATGCCATCATAGCCACTGGCTCTGTACCCAAGAGCCTGCCTGGGCTTGACTTTGATGGGGAGACCATTCTCAGCAGCGATCACGTGCTGGAGCTGGCCGCGCCGCCTTCGTCCATGGTCATCGTCGGCGCGGGGGCCGTGGGAGTGGAGTTTGCCTCGCTCTTCAACGATCTGGGCGTTGAGGTCACCTTGGTGGAAGCCCTGCCCCGCCTGGCGCCTGGGGAAGACCAGGAGGTGAGCGCCGAGCTTGCTCGCCGCTTCAAGGCGCGCGGTATACAGTCCTTCACCGGAGCCAGGCTGCTCCCGGAAACCTTCCGCCGGACGGAGGGTGGCATGAGCATAGACGTTGAGATGGACGGAAAGCCGCGCACCCTCGTGGCGGAGAAGCTGCTCATCGCTGTCGGCCGCGGCGCGCGGCTCGACGGGATCGATCCTGAAAAGCTCGGCATTCAGTTGGAGCGGGGATACATCAGGGTCGACAGCCAGATGCGCACCGGCAACCCGGAGGTCTACGCCATCGGTGATGCCATCGGAGGCATGCTGCTGGCCCATGTTGCCGCGGCCGAAGGCCATGTGGCGGTGGAAACCATAGCCGGGCAGCATGTGAGGCCCCTCGATTACAACCGCGTCCCGCGCTGCACCTACTGCCGCCCCCAGATAGCGAGCATGGGTCTCTCCGAGCAGCAGGCGACGGACCAGGGCTACGCCGTCAAGACGGGCAAGTTCCCCTTTGCCGCCAACGGGCGGGCCCTCATCGCAGGGGAGTCGGGCGGTTTTTGTAAGATTGTCTCCGATGGCAAATCAGGCGAGATACTGGGCGTTCATATCATCGGCCACCAGGCCACCGAGCTCATCGCGGAAGCCGCGCTTGGACGCTTTCTGGAGGCGACGCCTCTGGATATCGGCCTCAGCATTCACGCGCATCCCACGCTGGCAGAGGCGCTGGGTGAAGCCGCGCTGGATGTGGAGCGGCAGGCCATCCATATCTTTCACCGGTAGAGGCGCATGATGGGGCAGGACGCCTCCTGGGACATCGTCAATCTGGGCGTGACCGGCTATCAGGACGCCTGGGATTTGCAGCGCCAGCTTGTGGAGTTGCGCCAGCATGACCTGGTGGGCGATCTTCTTCTCCTCACGCAGCACCCCCATTCCTTCACCTTTGGTCGCCGCGCCACCCAGGACCACCTGCTCTGGGATGATGCCACATGCGCTCAAAAGGGCGTGCAATGTTTTTGGGTGGACCGTGGTGGAGACGTCACCTATCACGGGCCGGGCCAGCTCGTTGGGTATCCCATCTGCGACATCCGGCAGCGGCATCTGGATGTCGCAGATGGCTATATTCGGGGGATAGAGAGAGCCCTTATCCGAGCGCTGAAGGGCCTGGGCGTTGACGCGCAGCAGGACCCGGCGTACACCGGCGTGTGGGTGGGTGAGGAGAAGATCGCGGCAATCGGGGTGAAGATAAGCCGCGCCGTGACCTCCCACGGTTTTGCCCTCAACATCGATCCCGACCTCAGCTATTTTCAGGGCATTATTCCCTGCGGCATTTCAGGACGAGGCGTCACCTCGGTGCAGAGGATTCTTGGGACGGCTACGGACTGGAACGCCGCGCAGCAAGAGGTGGTGGCTGCGTTCGTTGGCGAGTTTGGCGGCGCGCGGCGACAAACCTCATTGCAGCGTCTCTTGCCTGCACCCATGTCCATGAAACCTTCAAAGACAGCGATATGACCCAGGACATCCTCATGTGAAACGGCCCTAGGTGAGACTGTTTTACAACTGTCATTGCTACGAAAATAGGTTTTTCGATACTACACAACTGCGGACAACAGCAGCTGACTACGGTTTAAGCAACACCCTGTACCACAAGGTCTGTCGCGTCTCGCTGTCTTTGCGAGGAGTGTAGCGACGAAGCAATCCGGGTGAGGAGGTCTTCACAGTATGGCGCGAAAATTGGCGGGAGGTCGCACCTCCCCCTGATTGCCACGGCCCTTCTGGCCTCGCAATGACACTCCTCCGCTCTATTGCGAAACAACTCTCCCCAGGTCTGTCCTGGGGCCATTTCTTCTGGAGGAGGGCCAGGGTTGTACGTGAAGGCCCGATGTTACACTGCGGGGCTTCCGCTGGCGACGGCCACACGGGTGACTACCTCGCGCCATTCAGCAAGGGTGGCGGGCTCTGCCGGTTCCCGCTCGATTTCTGGGTACGCGGAAGCAAATCGATAGCCATTGCCTCCCGCAGGTTTCTGCGTCTCCAGAGCCTGCCAGGCTGATTTGAGCAGTTCACCTGGTGTCTCTCCATCCTGGGGTTTCAGGGCTATACCGAAGCTCGCAGTGACACGCTCTTCACGATTATGTTCGCCCTCCAACTCTCCGGTCCAGCCGTATCCCTGGAGTTGCGTCATCAGGGTTTTCGCTACCTCGCGCAGTTCAAAAGGATCGGCGTAGGGGTACGCAATGCCGAATTCGTCACTGCCAAGACGGGCCACCAGGTAGCCTTTGCTGGTGTACTCATCAAGGCGCTTGCTCACCTGCTCCAAGACAACATCGCCGGAGAAGTGGCCGTACCTTTGTTGCAGCGCGCCAAAATGGTCTAAGTCGAAGACAATCAGTCCCAGGGCGCCCTTCTCGGGCGGTTGCAGCGTCTCCCAGACCCGCAAGGTCTGGATGAAATGCTGCCGCGTGGAGAGGCCGGTCAGGGGGTCTTTCACGAGAAGGTCATGTATGCGCTCCGCTTGACCGCGACGTTGGTCAACGAGATAGCCCACCAGGAGTGCGCCAACCACCAACAGCAGAGAGCCAACGGGAACGGCAAGATCAGCGGTCATGGAGTCGGGCAGATTGAAGGCGGAAACCATTCCGCCCATGTTTGGGACTTGCAGCATAGCTTGCGAGCGTGCTTCAAGAAACAGGATTGCGTTCCGTTCCAGCAGGGCGAGGCTTGCCAGCGTCGCGCCAGTTGTGATCATCGCCCCCCGGAGGCCGTAAAAGTACGCCCCAAGCATCAGGGGCGAAAAGAACAGGTACCAGTAGCTTGGGGCAGACTCTCTCACATTGCTCAGGGCAAGAATCACCGACGTGAGAGAGAGAACCACCAACGCAAGCCGGCTATACGACTTACTTATCATCATGACGGTTCCATTAGCAGCTACCATATAATATCCTCCATGTGTATTGTGCTTCCTCTGGAGGAGATCATCTATCCGCCATATGGCCGATTTGTGGTCTCGTAACATAGTATTCGCAGTAGCTGGTCGAGTATTGTTCTGTACGATCATGCTGCCTGCGGTGGGCAGAGAGCGTATCTTTGAGCCAAGCCGAAGGGCAGGGTTCTACGATCCGACAGTAGATACATCGTCGCGTTGCGCCTCAGAATTGTTCATACGCGCCTCAGGCGGCCGCCACAGGGAATGAAAAGGCGACTCGCCTGGGCGAGAGCCATCGGACGTAGGGGCGCAGCATGCTGCGCCCCTACCACAGGGCTCATCGAGTTCATCGAGCTCATCGAGTCTGAGGACTCTTCAGAGTCTGAACGACCTGTCACACCACGAGCGGGTTAGAGCCGCATTTCAGGGCATCGGCAGCGCAGAAAGTCTCGTCGCCCCTTGACGTCGTCTCTTGCAGGAAAGGGAGTTGGGTTGAGCAGTCTCCTTCGTCCTCCTGCACCGTCGTCTATTGACGGGCTGAGAGATGCATGCGAAGCTAATCTCTAGAGTTACCCGTGCAGATAGGCAGATAGAATGAGACGTAGCGGGGTGTAGCGCAGCGGCTAGCGCGCTTGGTTTGGGACCAAGAGGCCGGCGGTTCGAATCCGCCCACCCCGACCAATTGCTTCCCCTCGTGACGCGGAAAGGGATAAGGGACCAGACTCGTGGCGGCTAACGACCATCGGGTGCTCCGGATGCTGGCACAGGTGCAGGAAGGCGTTCTCTCTCCCTCCGATGCCCTTGAGCAGTTGCGCTATCTCCCCTATGAAGACCTGGGGTTTGCCAAGATAGACCACCATCGCGGCTTTCGACAGGGGCTGCCGGAGGTGGTCTTCGGCATGGGCAAGAGCGTGGAGCAGGTCGTCACGATTGTCGAACGCCTGGCCGCGCGGTCGGACCGAGTCCTGGTCACAAGAGTCGGCGAGGACTGCTTTGCCGCCGTGAAGGCTGTGGTGCCCGATGCCCGATACCATCCTGTGGCCCGGGCCATCACGGTCTGCGGGAGCGAGGCTCCTTCTTCTGGCAAAGAAGGTATTGTGCTGGTGACTGCGGGCACGGCGGATATGCCTGTGGCTGAGGAAGCCGCCGTCACGGCCGAACTCATGGGCCATGCGGTCGCCCGGATAGAGGACGTTGGCATCGCAGGGATTCATCGCCTGCTGGACGTGATTCCCGCCATGAGGCGAGCCAACGTTATCGTGGTGGTCGCGGGCATGGAGGGAGCGCTCCCCAGCGTGGTGGGAGGGCTCGTAGACGTTCCCATAGTTGCCGTGCCAACCAGCGTTGGCTATGGAGCGAGCTTTCAGGGCCTGGCGCCCCTGCTCACCATGTTGAATAGCTGCGCCCCGGGCGTATCGGTGGTCAATATTGATAATGGTTTCGGCGCAGGGTATCTTGCCGCCCTCATAAATGATCTCGCGTGGAAGGATAGGCCAGATGCAGAATAAAGAGGCGAGGCTCAAGGCGATTCTGCAAGAGATGGGGTCTGTCATCGTCGCGTATTCTGGCGGAGTGGACAGCGCCTATCTTGCGGTCATCGCCCATGAGGTGTTGAGCGACGGTGCGCTTGCCGTCACCGCGGTCTCACCCAGCCTGGCGGAACGAGAGAAAGAGGACGCCGTCAGCCTCGCGGCACAGGTCGGGTTTGGTCACCGCTTGATAGATACCCATGAGGTGGAAAACCCGCTTTACCTTGCGAACAACACCAACCGCTGCTTTTTTTGCAAGGATGAGCTCTTCAGCCAGTTGAGCGCCCTTGCATCAGACGAGGGTTTTGCCTGGGTCGCCGACGGCTTTAATACCGATGACTTGAGAGACTTTCGGCCCGGTCACAAGGCTGGCGCCAAGTATCAGGTGCGAAGCCCCCTGTACGAGGCCGAGCTGAGCAAAGCCGAGATTCGGGCGCTGTCCCAGGAGCGCAGCCTGCCAACCTGGGACAAGCCGGCCATGGCGTGTCTCTCTTCACGCTTTCCCTATGGGACTCCCATAGACCCGGAAGCGCTCCGTCGTATCGACGCGGCCGAGTCATTTCTGCACGACCTTGGTTTTCGAGGGTCGCGCGTCAGGCACCATGAGCAGATAGCAAGGATTGAGGTGGACCCTCAGGAAATTTCCAGGCTGGTTGAGCCGGGTGTTCGGGAGCGGGTGGTGAAGCGGCTGCGCGAGCTCGGCTATCTTTATGTGACCGTGGACCTCCTGGGGTATCGCACCGGCAGCCTGAACGAAGCGGTCCCGCACCTCCAGCGCAAGGAAAAATGGACGTAGGCGTAACGTGAACGTCGCATATTTCGACTGTTTTGCCGGGGCAAGCGGTGACATGCTCCTCGGCTCCCTCATCCATGCGGGGCTTTCTCTGGAACGACTGCGTGAGGCGCTTCACGCGTTGCCTCTCTCTGGATATTCGCTCCAAGAACGCCGAGAACGGCGCGGCGCGCTCTCCGGGGTGAAGCTGGATGTGGTTCTTGAAGACCAGGGAGAGACGCCCCGCCGCACCCTGAGTGTGATCGAAGACCTTCTGTATGGCTCCCGTCTACCCGAGACCGTGCGGGAACAGGCGCTCACGGTGTTTCGTCGCCTGGCAAAGGTTGAGGCGGGGATTCATGGTGTGCCCCTGGATGAAGTGCATTTCCATGAGGTTGGCGCTACAGACGCGCTGGTTGACGTGGTGGGCACCTTGCTGGGACTATCGCTGCTTGGGGTGGAGAAGGTCTACTGTTCTGCGCTGCCCGCTGGCGGCGGCGTGGTGATGGGCAGTCATGGCGTGTTCCCCCTGCCTGCTCCGGCAACCTTGGGTCTGCTTGCGGAGGCCCATGCGCCGGTGGTGCCCCCGCCGGTCAACGGTGTGGCGTTGGACGAGTTGGTCACCCCAACCGCCGCCGCGATCCTGTCCACCATCGCAACCTTCCGTCAACCTTCCTTGACCCTGCAGGCTGTGGGATACGGTCTCGGCGCCCGGGACAACCCCGCGCTTCCGAACGCGCTCCGGGTCTGGATCGGCCAGGAGGCTGCTGCCCCGGCATCAAGAGAGGTGCATCTGCTGGAGACCAACATAGACGACATGAACCCGGAAATCTATGGCTATGTTACTGAGCAGCTATTTCAAGTCGGGGCGCTGGATGTCTGGCACACCCCGGTTCAGATGAAGAAGAACAGACCGGGGGTGCAGCTCAGCGTACTTGCAAGGCCGCCGGACGTTGCGGGGATCGTTTCAGTGTTGCTGCGGGAGACATCGACCCTTGGAGTTCGCACCCACGTGTTGCAGCGCTGGGAAGCAGAACGTGAGGTCATCCGGATCACGTCGACTTTGGGTGAAGCTTCCATCAAGGTGAAACGGCTGGACGGCAAAATCGTGCAGGTGGCGCCGGAGTATGAGGATTGCCGCCAACTGGCGCAGAGCAGCCGTCTGCCCCTGAAGGATATCTATCGACAGTTGGAAACTGAGGCCTGGGCGCTATTGCAGGGAGGTTCGCAGTGAACCACGGGATGCTACCCCCCCCCCCCCCCCCCCCCCCCGCGGGGGCGGGGGGCGAGGGGGGGGGGGGGGGCCGGGACAGCCGGTCCGGCGCGCGCCCCGCCCTCTGCGCCCTCTCCCTTCCCCCCCTC
>Ga0082335_1003242_pt1 | contig 27299 bp, 24 predicted proteins | sample Subgrocontami58m_FD_72375 | JGI IMG/M metagenome (GOLD analysis project Ga0082335, IMG submission 72375) | Subsurface groundwater microbial communities from S. Glens Falls, New York, USA - GMW37 contaminated, 5.8 m (SPADES assembly) (version 2) ...
CAGGACGTGGCCCGCGCAGCTCGTCCTCGCGAAGGTCCGCGCCGCGCAGCGGGACATCCCCGGCGCGCGCGAGCACGCGGAGAAGGCGGCCCACGCCTGCAACGAGGAGGCCTCGCACCTCCCGCCCCGGATGGCGGAGGCGCTCCTCGCGCGGACCGACGTGCGGGAGGCGGTCTCGCTCGCCTCGTCGCTCGTCGAGAGCGCGCCGACGACAGGGCTCGGAGGGGACGACCGCGCGCGATTCCTCGAGCTGCTCCGCGTCGCGCGCGACCTGACGCGGGAGAAGGACCTCGAGAAGCTCCTGCGAGGGATCACCGACAACGTCGTGCGGCTCTTCCACGCCGACCGCGGACTCCTCCTCCTCCTCGAGGAGGGGCAGATCCGCTGCCGCGTCTCGAGGACGGCCGACGGGCAGCTCCTCGAGGCGAAGGACGCCTCGTTCGACGAGGGGATCGTCGACAACGTGCTGCGCGGCGGGGCGCCGGTGCTCGGGAAGGACGCGGCGGGGCGGGCGGTCGCCTGCCTCCCGCTCACGGTGCACGACCGGGGGCACGGGGTGCTCTACCTCTCTGCGGGGACGCCGTTCCCGGAGGCGGACCTGGAGGTGATGTCGGCGTTCGCGAGCGGCGCGGCGATCGCGGTCGAGAGCGCGAACCTCTACAGCCAGACGATCGTGGACGACTTCACGGGGCTGAAGTCGCACCGGTACTTCATGCTCCGCCTCCACGAGGAGGTCCGGCGCGCAAGGCGGCTCCACCGCCCCGTGGCGCTCGTCCAGGTCGACGTCGATCGGCTGAAGCTCGTGAACGACATCCACGGGCCGGAGGGGGGGAACACGGTGATCCGCGGTGTCGCGCAGATCCTCTCCGACCTCCTGCGGCAGGACGACACGATGGTGGTCGCGCCGAAGAAGGTGGGCGGGGAGAAGGTCGCGGGGAGGATCGAGGGGGGGAAGTTCGAGCTGCTCCTCCCCGACGCCGACGCGGTCGCGGGGGCGACGGTGGCGGAGAGGATCCTCGAGCGGGTCCGTGCGATCACCTTCGCGATGGGAACGAGGAGGACGCGGCGAAGGCGCAGGTCACGGCGAGCGCGGGGGTGGTGGCCTATCCGTCCGACGGGGAGACCGCGGAGGGGCTCGCGCTCAAGGCCGGCGAGGCGCTCTACACGGCGAAGCGGAACGGGCGGGACCGCGTGTTTTCGTATGGCGCGGGGGAGAGGACGCCGGACGACGCGGAGGTGAAGGGGAAGATCGTCGACCCCGACTTCGACGCGATCGCGCTGTCGCGCGACGGGCGGGCCTACATGGGCATGGTGTCGCGGGTGCTCGACTGCGGGATCGACCTCGACAAGATCCTGGAGGTGGCGCTGCAGCTCATGGTCGACGTCGCGGGGGCGCAGCGCGGGGTGATCTTCCTCAAGGAGCCGGGGGGCTTCCTCCGGCCGGCCTGCTCGATCGGGGTGCCGGACGAGGAGCTGGAGGGGAAGGCCGCGATCAGCACGACGCTCGTGAAGGAGGTGGGGAAGTCGGGGAAGCCGGTCCTCGTGCGGAACGCCTCGCTCGACGAGAGCCTGAAGGACCAGCGGAGCGTGATCGAGCTGTCGCTGAAGAGCATCCTCTGCGCGCCGGTGCAGCTCCTGGGGGAGCTGATCGGCGTCTTCTACCTCGACTCCTCCGCGCTCGAACGGGAGTTCACGGAGGAGCACCTCAAGCTCCTGATCGCCTTCGCGAAGAAGGTCGCCTCGCCGCTCCAGGCGAGCCGCGTGAACCAGTGGCACGCGGAGGAGACGCGCGTGCTGCAGCGCGCCCTGGACGACCTGCGGACGAAGTACAGCTACGACCAGATCGTCGGGATGTCGCCGCCGATGCAGGAGATGTTCCGGGTCCTCGACAAGGTCACGCCGACGCAGTTCCCGGTGCTGATCCACGGCGAGAGCGGCACGGGGAAGGAGCTGGTCGCGAAGGCGATCCACTTCAACGGTCCGCGGAAGTCGAAGGCGTTCATCGCGGAGAACTGCGCGGCGCTGCCGGAGACGCTCCTCGAGAGCGAGCTGTTCGGCCACGCGAAGGGGAGCTTCACGGGGGCGGACAAGGACAAGAAGGGGCTATTCGAGCTGGCGACCGGAGGGACCCTCTTCCTCGACGAGGTCGGCGACATGGGGGGGGAGATGCAGAAGGCGCTGTTGCGCGTGCTGCAGGAGGGGGAGATCCGCCCGGTCGGGGGGAAGACGAGCGTGAAGGTGGACGTGCGGATCATCGCCGCGACGCACCGGAGGCTCGACGAGATGGTGAAGGAGGGGAAGTTCCGGCAGGACCTCTTCTACCGGCTGAACGTGATCGCGATCGCGATCCCGCCGCTGCGCGAGCGGAGGGAGGACATCCCGTACCTGGTGCACCACTTCCTGGAGAGGAATGCGAAGGGGACGTCGCAGCCGGAGCGGAGGATCGACAAGGAGGCGATGGAGGCGATGTGCGCCTACGACTGGCCGGGGAACATCCGCGAGCTGGAGAACGAGGTGAAGCGGCTGGTGGCGATGGGGGAGGGGGAGATCGAGCGGGACCAGCTCTCGACGCTCATCCGCCAGGCGGTGAAGGGGCCGCCGAGGGAGAGGGCGCGCACGCGCGTCACGAGGCGGATCGCGCCGAAGATGACGCTTGACGAGATCGAGAAGGACGCGATCGCGCAGTCGCTCAAGGAGAACGAGTTCAACCTGCGAAAGACGGCGCGCGTCCTGGGCATCGACCGGATGTCGCTGAAGCGGCGCATCGAGAAGTACGGCATCCCGGTGCCGAAGCGGAAGAAGAGGGAAGAGGAGGACAACGACTAATGCTCCAGGGAGAGGCGCCCGTCGGGGCGCCGTGGATCGCCGCCCGTGAGGGCGGCATGGAGAGGCTCGCGTAAGCGAGCCGTGGCCTGGCGCGCGTAAGCGCGCCAGCTCGCGAGCAGTGCGCAGGACAAGGAGGACGGCGAGAGACAGCGCCTGCTCCTGGACGAGCGCTCGCACGCGCCGTTGCCGCCGCGGCTGGGCCCCTGGCATGCGGAGGGAGCCCCGGTCGCGCTCTCCGCGGACGGGAGCAGGGCGGCCGCCGGGGACATGGACCACCGCGTGCTCGTCTGGGACCTGGCGGGGACGACCGATCCGGAGCGATTCACGGATCACCACGATCGAGTTGGCGCGTTGGCGTTCTCGGCGAACGGGACCGTCGTCATCTCGGGGGGGTGGGACGGAATGCTGGCACGACACACGCTCGGCGGCATGGGGGGGGGGGGTGCGATGGGGAAAAGGGCCTGGGGGTTCGATGCCGCGGCGTTGACCAGCGACGGCCAATGCATCCTCGTCTGCGGCCGCGGCGGAAGGCTGAGGCTCTGGGATGCGGGCAATCCGGCGGGGGCGCTCTCATGGGAAGGCCATCGCGGAGACGTCGAGAGTGTCGTGCTCTCCGCCGACGGTACGACCGCCGCCTCCTGCGGGACGGACGGCCTGGTGAAGCTCTGGAAGCAGCTCCACGCGCCGCGCTAACTCGCCTCACCTCCCGCGCGACGTGAGGCGGCAGTGGACTACGTCAAATCGAGGTAGTTCCTGAGGGCCTCGGCCAGCTCGGCCTCCTTGGCCGGCGTGAGCCGCCCCACGGCGGGAAGGAGCAGCTTGGAACGGTCGATGGTCGTGACCTGGTGGGCGAGGGCGGCGCATGCCTTCGAGAGGCCGCATTCTCCAGCCTGGAAGACGACGGTCGTGAGGGACCGCTGCCGCCAGCGCTCGCTGCTCGTGAGCGGCACCACAGAGACGGACATCCAGCTCGGATTCGAGGTGAACGCGTCGTGTGAGACCAAGATGCACGGACGGCGCCCTCGTTGCTCGGCACCCGATCTCGGAGCCAACTCCACGAGGTAGATCTCCCCCCTCACCATTCCGTGTCCTCCCGAAGTCTCCGCGACACCTCCGCGGACGTCTCACGAACGAACTCGCTGCTGTGGGGAGCCATCCGCGCCACGTAGGCCCGCATCTCGGCGTCGCGCGTCTCCCTCTCCGATTCCTCGAGCAGGCGGTTCACGGCGAGGCGCAGGGCCTCGGCGCGCTTCATCCCTCGCGCGCGGGCCAACCGCCCGAGTGCCCTGGCGGCCTCCATAGGCAGGGATACGTGGAGATCCATGTTCTTGGACATGTCCATGTCCTCCGGATAGTCCATTCCTACATCCACATGATGGCTTGCGACGCGCGACACGTCAAGGGCCCGTTCCGGCCAGGGAGGAGCAAAGTCCGTCGTCCCGCGCCGCTCGCGCCTCGCGCTTCGCCCCTCACTTCCCCCGCGACGCGAGGCGGTAGCGGATGTCGGAGGCGACGAAGCGGGCGGACCGCGCCTGCCCCCAGTCGAAGAAGCGCGCGCGGGCGCGGCCGTCGCGCGCAAGGAGGAGGAGCGAGCCTCCCGAGGCCCACACCTCGCGAAGGTCGTGTAGCGCGATCCAGCGGCGCCTGATCGGGAGGAGGAAGCTCACCTCGACGACCACCGCCTCTTTCGTCAGCCGAACGCACCCGCGCCAGAGCAGCAGCACGAGCGTCGCAATCGCCGCGGGGAGCGCCGTCACGTAGAACGGCCCCCACTCGTGGAGCCTCGCCGCCCGCTGCCAGACGAGCTCGCGCTCCCCAGCGGTGGGCTCCTGCGCAGGCCACGTCAGGTAGAACCACGAAAGCAGCCACAGGACGACGAGGAAGAGCGCCGTCCCCGCCGTGAGCGCACCCCAGCGGTAGGCCACCTCGCCCCCCTCGTCCTCGATCTCGATCGACTCGCTCGGCGGGAGGAACGACCCCAGCGTCTGCGGATACTTCCGCACGCGGTCGACGAACGGCATGTCCAGGTCCGACGGCTCGATCCGCACGTCCCGCCCGTCGGTGACGCGGCGCACGCAGGGGACCCCGAAGAACCGCGCGAGCTCCGAGGCGACCTCGCCCATCTCGATCTCCGCGTCGCACTTCTCCGCGACGACCGGCCCGTCCGGCGCCCCCGCGCGAACGCTCCACCAGATCAGCGGGCGATCGTCGGTCCCGACGCCTCGCTCGTCGGAGATGAGGTGGAACGATGCGGCGGGCGGCACCGTCTCCTCGCCTCTACGCGAGGGGACGTCCCACACGACCCCCTTCGCGCGGTCCGCCTCTACGCGGTGCGGCTCGACGCCCATCGCGCCCGAGATTCCGACGAGGAAGAGGACGAGCAACACAGGACTCGGGAAGGGGAAGTCGATCCCCGCGAGCATCAGGCCGGCGGGCAGAGCGACGAGGAACAGGACAAGGAGGCCTGCGCGAACGGCGACCGCGCCCGTCGCGAGCGGCGCGAAATAGCGGATCCGGACGCGATCGGGGGTGCGATCGATCTTCATGCGACCACCTCGCGGAGCGCCGCAGCGAGCCGGCGGACGTCCGCCTCGTCGTGCGCGGCGGTCAGCGTGACGCGCAGGCGCGAGGTGCCGGGCGGGACCGTCGGCGGGCGCACCGCGGGGACGTGGAGGCCGTCCTTGAGGAGCGAGGCCGACGCCGCGAGAGCGCGTTCCTCGGTGCCGAGGATCACGGGGATGATCGGCGACGAGGCGCGGAGGCCAGAGGGGAAGCTCGCCGCGGCGACGCCGACGTTCGTCCAGAGGCGCTTTCGCAGCGTGTCGTCCCGCTCGACGACGTCCAGCGCGGCGAGCGCGGCGGCAACGACAGGGACCGGGAGCGCCGTGGAGAAGAGCCCTGTGCGCGCGTGGTTCACCACGCAGTCGACGAACGCGCGCGAGCCGAGGACGAAGCCTCCCAGCGCGCCGAAGGCCTTCGAGAGCGTCCCGACGCGGATCACGGGCACGCGACCTCCACCGACGCCCGCACCGAGACCGCGCCCGCCGGATCCGAGGACGAGCATCGCGTGCGCCTCGTCGAGGAGCAGCTGCGCGCCGTGGCGCTCGGCAATCCTCGCGAGGTCGGCAAGCGGCGCGAGGTCGCCGTCCATGCTGTACACCGTGTCGGTCGCGATCGTGCGGGGGGCGGGCGACGACGCGAGAAGCTCCTCGAGGTGAACGAGGTCGCCGTGGCGATGGACGCGCACCTCGAGCCGCGAGAGGCGGCAGGCGTCGATCAGGCTCGCGTGGTTCCTCTCGCCCGAGAGGACCGTGCCGCCGAAGCGGCCGATCGCCTGCAGCACGCCGAGATTCGCGAGGTAACCGCTCGGGAAGAGGAAGCAGGCCTCGGCGCCGAAGAACGCGGCGAGGCGCGCAGCGAGCTCCTCGTGGAAACGCGTCCAGCCGCAGAGGAGCGCGGAGCCGCGAGGCCCCATGCCGTGCTCCGCGGCCGCCGCCGCTGCCCGCTCCCTCACGTGCGGGTGGGCGGAGAGACCGAGGTAGTCGTTCGAGGAGAAGAGGAGGACGTCGCGGCCGTCGAGGCGGCCTCGCACCGGGCCGGTGACCTCGAGCGCGCTCAGGCGGCGCAGGAGGTTCGCCTCCGTGAGGCGCGCGAGCTCGGCAGCGTAGGCGTCCATCAGGGCCTCACAGGAGCGGTGCGACGAGACGGGCGGCGGCGCGGCAGCGCGCGAGAGGGGTCTTCGCACGGAGGAACGGGACGCTGATGCGCGGGGTCTCGCGCGCGAGGCGGGACAGCGCCTCGGGATTGGTGCGAGTCGCGAGGTCCTGGGCGGGTGTCGTGGCGTTCAGCACGACGCCCTGCACGTGGATGCCGCTCGCGCGGAGCGCCTCGAGCGTCAGGAGGGTGTGGTTGAGCGTGCCGAGGCCGGCGCGCGCGACGACGACCGTGCGGGCGTGCAGCGCCGAGGCGAGAGAGGCGTAGTCCTCGGCCCAGGTGATCGGGACGCGCACGCCGCCGGCCCCCTCGAGGATCACGACGTCGTGGTCGGTCTCCAGGTCATATGCACGCTGCACGATGCGGGCGAACGGGAGCCAGACGCGCTCGCGGTCGGCCGCGATGGCGGGGGCCACGGGGTCGCGCAGCTTCCACAGCACGGCGTCGTTGGGATCCGTCCCCGCGCAGCGCGCGAGGAGCTCGGCGTCGGGGGCGCGGCGCGGGCGGCCCTTGCAGCCGGTCTCCACGGGCTTCAGCACGGCGACGCGCCGGCCCGCGAGGCGCGCCGCGATGGCAAGCGCGCCGGCGATCACGGTTTTGCCCACGCCGGTGTCGGTGCCGGTAACGAGGAGGATCATCCACCCACCTGGCGCGCTTACGCGCGCCCTGCCACGGCGCGCTTACGCGCGCCTCTCCATTTGGGCTTGCGTGCCTCGCCAAGGACATCCTGCAGCCCAGCCTCCACCGCCCCCACGATCTTCCGCATTTCCGCGGGTGTCGTCGTGAGAGGCGGGTTGATCACGACCACGTCCCCGAGCGGCCGAAGCAATACGCCGTGGCGTCTCGCCGCAAGGCAGACGCGATACCCCACACGTCGCGACGGCGCGAACGGGCGCCTCGTGTCGCGGTCCGCCACCAGCTCGATCCCCGTCATCACCCCCGCGCGGCGGATGTCGCCGACGTTCGGGTGGCGCCACAGCCCCGTGAGCGCCTCCGCGAGCGCCTCGATCCCGCGGCGGAGCCCCTCCCACAGCGCAGGCCGCGCGAGGAGGTCGAGCGTCGCAATCCCCGCCGCGCAGCCGAGCGGGTTCCCCGTGTACGTGTGTCCGTGGAAGAACGTCTTGTACTCGTCGAAGCGGCCCAGGAACGCGCCGTAGATCTCCTCCGTCGTCAGCGTCGCGGCGAGCGGTAGGTACCCTCCCGTGATCCCCTTCGCGACGCAGAGGAAGTCCGGACGCACGGCCTCCTGATCCACCGCGAACATCGTCCCCGTGCGGCCGAACCCCGTGGCGACCTCGTCGGCGATCAACAACACGCCGTGGCGGTCGCAGAGACGCCTCACGTCCCGCACGAACCCCTGCGGCTGCACGAGCATCCCCGCGGCACCCTGCACGCGCGGCTCGAGGACGACCGCGGCGATGCGGCGCCCGTGCGCGCGGAGCGTCCGCGCGAGGAGCGGGATCGAGTCGGCCCCGCCGCGGTACGCGTAGGGCGACGGCACGCGGAAGCAGCGGAACGTCAGCGGCCCGTAGACGCGATGGAACAGCTCGATCCCACCGAGCGAGACCGACCCGACCGTGTCGCCGTGGTAGGCGTTCTCGAACGCGACGAACGCCTTGCGCGAGCGCCACCTCCCGCCGTAGGCCTGCTGCCAGTACTGGAACGCCATCTTGAGCGCGACCTCGACGGCGGTCGACCCGTCGTCGCTGTAGAAGACGCGCGTGAGACCTCGCGGCGCGACCTCGACGAGCCTCGCCGCCAGTTCGACCGCGGGCTCGTTCGTCACGCCGAGGAGCGTCGAGTGCGCGATTCGCCCGAGCTGGCGCCGCACGGCGCGGTCGATCGCCGGCACGCGGTGCCCGAACAGGTTGCACCAGAGCGACGAGACGCCGTCGAGGTAGGCCTTCCCGTCGAGGTCGACGAGCTCCCTCCCGCGCCCCCGCGCGACGACCACCGGGTCGTGGGAGGCGTACTCGCGCATCTGGGTGAAGGGGTGCCAGAGGTGCGCGAGGTCGCGCCGGACGAGCGTCGCGCGGTCGGTCATTCGGGGATGACCTCCTCGACCTCGACGCCGACGTCGGCGATCATCCGCGCGTCCTCGGACGGCGGCGCGCCGGGCGTGGTCAGGTACCCGCCCGTGAAGATCGAATTCACGACGAAGAGCGCCATCGGCTGGAGCGAGCGAAGGTTCGCCTCGCGCCCCCCGGCGACGCGGAGGTCCTGCCGCGGCAACGCGAGTCGGAACAGGGAGAGGTACCGCAGGCAGCGGCGCGGCGAGGGGGGCGTTCCCCCCGCGAGCGGCGTGCCCGGCCGCGGGTCGAGGAAGTTCACGGGGACGGAGTCGACGTCGAGGTCGGCGAGGGCGAAGGCGAGGTCGAGGACGTCTTCGTCGGTCTCCCCCATGCCGAGGATCCCTCCGCTGCACGCTTGCATGCCGGCCTCCTTCGCGAAGCGCACGGTGCGGACGCGGTCCTCGTAGGTGTGGGTCGTGCAGATGGAGGGGAAGAGGCGCGCGGAGGTCTCGAGGTTGTGGTTGAAGCGATCGACGCCGGCCTCGCGCAGCCGCGCGGCTTGCTCGCGCGTGAGGAGGCCGAGGGAGGTGCAGATCCGGATGTCGACGCTCCGCTTGATCTCGCGGACGGCGTCGCAGATCCGGTCGAGGTCGCGGTCGCCGGGGCCGCGCGTCGCGGTGACGATGCAGTACTTCCAGGCGTGGAGCTCCTTCGCCGCGAGGGCCCCTCGGACGATCTCCTCCTTCGACTGGAGGGCGTACTTCTTCACGGGGGCGCCGGAGATCGACGACTGGGAGCAGAAGTGGCAGTCCTCGGGGCAGACGCCGCTCATCGCGTTCCGGAGGACGTGGAGGCGGAGCTTGTCGCCGTGGAAGGCGCGACGGACGCGATGGGCGGCGTCGAGGACCGCGAGGTCGTCCTCCGCGGGCGCGGCGAGGAGGGCGCGACCCTCGTCGCGGGAGAGGCGACCTCCGCCGATCACGCGGTCCGCGAGCGCGCGCCAGTCCATCACGAGCCCTCCGTCGAAGCTCGGCGATTATGGGTGGGGCCTCGACCGGCGGCAACCGATTCCGAATGCGGGGGAGGCGCAGACCCCCGGGCGGACGACCGCATCTGCGCGCCCTGCCGCCCGCTCCGCGGGCTCGGGGTCGCCATCAGCGGCAAGAGACCTGCGGCTGGCGCCGCAGGCTACTACCTGTCGCCCGCTCCGCGGGCTTCGGGCCAGCGCGCGACTTGCGCCCGCCCGATTGCCCCGCGGGCTTCGGGCCAGCGCGCGAAGCGCGCGGCAGACATTAGCCGTGGGCGCAAGCCCACGGGGGGACCACCGACGAGGAAGCGAAGCCCGCGGAGCGGGCGACAGAGCGCCCGCGGGCCCGCGTTGCAAGATCGGTCATGCACGTCGGATCCTCCCCGCCCTGGATCGATCGCGCTCGTCGGAGATAGAATCCCTCCCGAATTGTTGGGGGCGGCGCGTGCAGCATTTCTTCCTGATCGTACGAAACGGCCCGAACGCGGGACGCGCCGTCGAGGTGAGCGAGGGACGCCCCCTCCGCATCGGCCGCGGCCTCGCCGACGACCTCCTCCTCACCGACATCCGCGTCTCCCGCGAGCACTGCATCGTCGAGATGATCGAAGGGGCCCTCCTCGTGCGCGACCTCGGGAGCCGCTACGGCACCTACGTCAACGGCGAGCGCCGCGCCGAGGCGACCCTCCGTCACCACGACCGCCTCTCCATCGGCGACACTTCGATCGTCGTCCTCTCCTCCGAGGACCCCGACGCCCGCCGCGAGGCGGCCGCCGCGGGCGACCGCACGCACCCCATCGCCGCGCCCATCCGCGAGGTCCCCGGCTACCAGCGCCTGGAGGTCCTCGGCCGCGGCGGCCTGGCCGAGGTCCACCTCGTGCGCCGCCGCTCCGACGGCGCGCAGGTGGCGATGAAGATCCTGAACCCCATCGTCGACTCCGACGGCACCTCCCTCGACCGCTTCCGCAACGAGATCGTCCTCCTCCAGAAGATGGCGCACCCGAACATCGTGCGGATCCACGAGTGCGGCGCGCTCGCGGACCCGGCGACGCCGTTCTCGTTCCAGGCGTGGTTCACGATGGAGTACTGCGCGGGCGGGACGGCCGAGGACCTCCTCCGCCGCCGCCAGCGCCCGCTCACGCTCGCGGAGGCGGAGCCGCTGATCCTGCAGGCGCTCGACGGCCTCTCGCACCTCCACCAGCGCCGCATCGTGCACCGCGACGTGAACCCGAAGAACCTCCTCCTCACGCAGCGGGAGGGGGGCGAGGTGCGCCTCTCGGACTTCGGCCTCGCGAAGGCGCTGGAGGGGGACGTCCTCGGCGGCAGCCATGGGATCACGACCTCGTTCCTCCCCGCGCTCGGGACCTTCGGCTTCGTCCCGCGCGAGCAGCTCCTCAACTTCAAGTACGTCGACGAGACCTCGGACGTCTGGAGCATGGCCGCGACGATCTACTTCCTTCTGACCGGCGAGATCCCCTACGACTTCCCCGACGCCCCGACGGAGATCGAGGCGTACGACGCGCTCCTCAAGAGCCCCATCGTCCCGATCCGTCGGCGCGTCCCCTCCCTCCCCGAGGCGGCGGGGGAGGCGATCGATCGCGCGCTCGAGACGGACCCGCAGCGGCGCTTCGCCAACGCGACCGAGCTGCGCAAGGCGATCGTGATCGCGATCTGACGCGCTGTGGCGCGAACTCCAACTCCAACAGCCAACTCCAAGAAACGCCAACTCCAATTCCAACTCAAAGGGCCTTTGAGTTGGAGTTGGAGTTCGCGTCGGCGGCGGCTACAATGGCGCGTCCTGAAGGCCCAGAGGTCCGACGCGACAATGCTGCTCATGAAGTTCGGCGGCACCAGCGTGGGCGACGCCGAGCGCATCCGCAACGTCTTCGAGATCGTCAGCGCGGCGAAGAGCCGCCGCCCCGTGGTCGTCGCGAGCGCGCACAAGGGGGTCACCGACCTCCTCTTCGAGGCCGCCCGCGCCGCCGCGACGGGGACCGTGAAGGCGAACCGGATCCGCGAGACCCACCAGCGGATCCTCGCCGACCTCGGCCTGGACGTAGGCCTCCTCGACAAGCTCCTCACGGAGGTCGAGGTCCTCCTCAAGGGGATCTCGCTCGTGCGGGAGCTGACGCCGCGGACGCTCGACTACGTCGCGAGCTTCGGCGAGCGGATGAGCAGCCGCACGGTCGCGGAGTACTTCAACCGCCAGGGGTATCCCGCGGTCGCCGTGGACGCCTTCGACCTCGGGCTGCTGACCGACTCCAACTTCGGCAACGCGAGCCCGCTCCCGGAGGCGGACGCCCTGATGGCGGAGAACATCAAGCGCTACGACCGCCTGCCGATCGTCACGGGGTACATCGGGAAGGACAAGAACGGCGACATCACGACGCTGGGGCGGAACGGGAGCGACTACTCCGCGAGCATCGTCGGCGCGGCGATCGGCGCGGAGGAGATCCAGATCTGGACCGACGTCGACGGCGTGATGACCGCCGACCCGCGCCTGGTGAAGGACGCGAAGTCGATCGACGTGATGAGCTTCAACGAGGCGAGCGAGCTGGCCTACTACGGAGGCAAGGTCCTCCACCCGTACACGCTCATCCCCGCGGTGAGGAAGGGGATTCCGGTCCGCGTGCTGAACACCTTCAAGCCGAGCGCGAAGGGGACCGTCATCCTCCAGCAGGCGGAGATCTCGGGGGTCGTGAAGAGCATCGCCTACAAGCGGAACCTCTACCTCATCAACATCATCTCGACGCGGATGCTGTACCGCTCGGGGTTCATGTCGCAGATCTTCGAGACGTTCGGGAAGCACCAGATCGTGATCGACATGATCGCGAGCAGCGAGGTCAGCGTCTCGCTCACGACCGACAGCGACCGGAACCTGGAGCCGGCGATGAAGGAGCTGGCGCAGTTCGCGGAGGTGACGGTCGAACCCGAGAAGGCGATCGTCTGCGTCGTCGGCGAGGGGATGCGCTCGGCGAGCGGGATCGAGCGGGACGTCTTCGACGCGATGAAGCGGGCGGGGATCAACGTGCAGATGATCAGCCAGGGGGCGACGCGGATCAACCTGGCGTTCCTGATCGACAACCCGGAGGTCCCGTCGGCCGTGGCGGCCCTCCACGACATGTTCTTCGGCAACGGACGGAAGCGCGCGTGAAGACGGAACGGGTCCTGACGATTGACGACCAGAACGACCTCGTGCAGATCCTGGGGACCTCGGATCGCTACCTGCGGCAGATCCGCTCCGTGTTCGGCGTCACGGTCGTCGCGCGGGGCGAGACGATCAAGGTGATCGGCGAGTCGGAGGCGGTCGACAAGGTCATCGGCCTCCTCGAGCAGCTCTTGGGCCGCATCCGCCGCAAGGGGCAGATGGCGCCGGCGGACGTGGAGGCGCTCATCCGCGGAACCTCGGAGCCGCGCCCGGCGCGGCATGTGGAGGGGGACGGACCGCGAGGCGACCAGCACCACGGGTTCGCGTTGAAGGCGGCGCTCCCGGAGGCGATGACGGACGGGCAGCGGCGCTACATCGAGGCGCTGGAGTCGAAGGACATCGTCTTCTCGATCGGCCCGGCGGGGACGGGGAAGACGTACCTCGCGGTCGCGATGGCGGTGAAGGCGCTGCGCGAGGGGTCGTGCCGGCGGCTGGTGCTCGCGCGTCCCGCGGTGGAGGCGGGGGAGCGGCTGGGATTCCTGCCGGGGAGCTTCCAGGAGAAGGTGAACCCGTACCTGCGGCCGCTCTACGACGCGCTGGGGGACCTGCTCGACTACAACCAGCTCCAGCGGCTGATCCAGACGGAGGTGGTCGAGGTCGCGCCGCTCGCGTACATGCGTGGGCGGACGCTGAACCACGCGTTCATCATCCTGGACGAGGCGCAGAACACGACGAGCGAGCAGATGAAGATGTTCCTCACGCGGATGGGGAACGCCTCGCGCATCGTGGTCACGGGCGACATCACGCAGGTCGACCTGCCGCAGGGGAAGGTGAGCGGGCTGATCGAGGTGCAGGGGCTCCTGAAGCACATCCAGGGGCTGCAGTTCGTCTACCTCGACCGCCACGACATCGTGCGGCACCCGCTCGTGCAGGAGATCGTCGACGCCTACGACGATCAGGGAAAGCACGGCAAGCGGCGGTAGGCGCCCCTCCCCCAGCCCCGAAGGGGCGTCACAAGACAGCCCAGGGCGAAGCGAAGCGGAGCCCTGGGATCACCGCATCGCCAAGCGAATCGTAGCCCTGAAAGGGCGACAGAGCGCGGGGCATCGTTGCGCGCGCGGCGCCGCAGCGCTAGCATGACTCGCATGGAAGGACGACCGGCTGCTGCGAAGCGACGCGACGGACTGCCCCTCTCGGCGTTCCTCGAGCGCACCCTCCTGGAGATGTCCAGGAATCCGCTCATCGAGCTCGCCGACAACCTCGCGCGAGATGCCGATATCCGTTCGAAGGAGGAGGGGGACGCCGGTCCCTTCCTCGAAGCGCTCGCCGAGTTCCTCCAGGGCAGACAGTTCGCCATCATCGGCGGAGTCGCCGTCCGGTCCTACGTCCGCGATCGCCCGACCCTGGACTTCGACTTGATGATCAGCGATGCCGAATGGCCCGACCTCGTGCGATTCCTCTCCGAGCACGGGGCCGAGAGCGCGGGCTCCGTCGAGGACACCTTCCTCTACACGTTCGGCGATTTCAAGCTCGACCTCGACATCCGCATCGCCCGCTCCGACCTCGATCGGGAGGCCCTGGGCGCCGTCGTGACCCGTCGCTTCAAGAAGTGGATCCTTCGGGTCGTGAAGCCGGATCATCTCGCTGCCATGAAGTTGAAGGCCCATTCCGAGCGGAAGGGGACGCGGAAGGGCGACCGCGACCGCAACGACGTCCTCGACCTGCTTGCAGGGCACGCCAGCGAGGCCGCCCTCCGCGAGCTCCTCGGGAGGCACCGCCCCGACCTGATCGCGGTCCTCGAAGAGGTCCTCCGCGCCGGCCGCGCGTAGTCGGTACCTCTCCTACGAGAGGAGACCCCACCATGCCCAAGCGCGATCCGATCCACGACGCCATGGAACGACACCGCCGAGAGGGCTTCGGCTGGAGGTACGACGGCTTCGGCGACTGGTCGACCGAGGCGATTTTCGCGAAGCTCGCCGAGCTCGGGATCCTCTCCGACCCCGAGACCTTCCGCCGAGAGGCCCTCGCGGCCGGCGAGCCACGCGTCATCTCCGAGGCGTGGGCGAAGCGCGTCCAGACGGGCGACTTCTGGCAGGACTTCCCCCTCCTCGTCCCCGACGAGCTGTGGCGCAGGCTCCTCCCCGACGCCCCCTCCGTCGATCTCCTCCTCGGCGAGCTCCTCGGCGCCTGCCAGGGCCTCGACCGCCCCGGAAAGAACCGACCCGCGCTGTGCGAGAAGGCCGCGGACTGCGCCCTCAAGCTCGCCGAGCTCGCCCGCACGCGCCGGCCGCAGGCCCCGGGCGACATCGTCGAGGAGTGGTCCCGACAGCGAAGCATCCAGGTGAAGGACCTCCTCCTCGAGCTCCCTCACCAGCTCCAGTGGGGAGGCTTCCACGAGAAGGCCATGGCCGTCGCGCGCGCCTGGATGGGAATCCTCGAACGCGAGAGGCTTCTCGGGGAGATCGGTGTCCTCCTGGCCAAGGCGGAGAAGCGCGACGAGGCCGTCGCGCAGATCGCCGAGAACGAGCGCGACATGCCCGCCTCCTTCGAGGTCCGCATGGCCTCGGCCGACGCCTGGGAGGAGATGGACGACCGCGAACGCGCCCTGCGCGCCTACGAAGAAGCCGAACGCCTGGCGGCATCCGAGAACGAGAAGGAATGGGTGCTCGAGCGGAAGGCCGATTGCCTCGAGGACATGGGCCGCAAGGTGGAGGCGCGCGAGGTCCGAAAGGCCCTCCCGGCCCCCGTGGCCGACGATGTCGAGCCGCACGACAGGTCGGACGACGACGAAGCCGACCTCATGCCCATGCCGGAGCCCAACGCCTTCGAGGAGGCGGAGTCGATGGAGACCGCCTCGATCCTCCTCCGTCTGGGTGGCCACGGCCTTCCCTCGACCGAAGAGGCCGCGCGCGAGGCCGCGCTCGCCGCGGGGTCGCCCGGCGAGGTCGCAACGCGCTGGGCGAAGACCCTCGACGACGAGGACGCCAAGGCCTGCGTCGTGGCGACCGCGTTCGTTCTGTGGGAGCGGCTCTTCCCGGAGCTGCCCCATGGAGAGGTCCTCGCCGCGAGGATCGTCCACCTGGAAGATCGCATCGAGGAGCAGGGCGACCGATCCGCGGGGACGCTCGACCGCGCGATCGAGGTCTGTCGCCGGCTCCTCGCCCTGAAAGGGGGGAAGGGCTCCCGACTTCTCGACGAGCTGTCGAGGCGAGCGGGCTGGGAGATCGCGGAGTGGATGACGTTCCTCCCGTCCCGCCTGGTGGAGGCCGGCCGCCCTGGCGACGCCATCGCGCTGGCGCGGGAGTGGAGGGACACGCTGGATGGCTGTGCCCTCGACCTCCACCTCATGGACGCCCTCGGGCGCGGGGAACGCGGCGAGGAGCTCGAGCGCTTCCTCACGGAGGACCGGGAGCGCCTGGAGCGCGCCGCGCGACCCTGCCTCACAGCCGCGGGGGCGTGGGTCGAGCTCGGCGACTGGGAGAAGGCGCTGGTCTGGGCGCAGTCGGCCTCGCGCGTGGCGACCGAGCCCTGGGAGCGCGAGGAGGCCTGGGCTAACGAATCCGCCCTGCTCCGGAAGCTCGGCCGGTCCGACGAGCGGAGGGTCCTGCAACGCCACCGGCGTGAGGTGGAGCGCGCGACCCCCGCGGACATCGAGCCCCCGGAGCCGATCGTCGCCGAACGCAAGGTGGGACGAAACGAGCCGTGCCCCTGCGGAAGCGGCAGGAAGTACAAGAAGTGCTGCGGCGTCGCTGGGGGCCCCTCTCGCTGAGCCGCCGGGAGTCGCGGGGCTTCAATTCCCTGGCGCTCGTCCGTCGGAGCCGATCGAGGGAGTCGAGCTCGTCGATCTATCGTGATCGCCCGAAGAGCGACCGAGCCGGAGACCGAGCCCCGCTTCGTTGCAGCCGCGATCCCGTAGGCGTAGAATCACCGACCGCGGCCCTGAAGGGCGACTCGCGGACCGCGCGGCCCCACACCACGTGACCCCGGCTGCCTCGGGTCCAGCCTTGGCTCGTCCCACGAGAGGTCTCTCGCAGGCGGAATGACCACTCCCTTCCACGCCAAGCACCTGGCCTTTGAGTTGACCAAGCGGCTTCCAGCCGACCGGACCGCGAAGCTGTCGCAGTCCCTCGCCAACGCGAGCGTTGACCTCAACGCGCACCAGGTGGAGGCCGCCCTGTTCGCCTTTCGCTCGCCCCTGTCGCGCGGCGCCATCCTCGCGGACGAGGTCGGTCTCGGAAAGACAGTCGAAGCCGGGCTGATCGTCAGCCAGTTCTGGGCGCACCTCAAGCGCGACTTCACCAAGCTCTTCGAACGAGGGGGCGCATCGCGGCGGATCGGCAAGGCGCTCCTGGACGAGGTGGCGCTCCTCTTCCTTTGGTGGCACAAGTTGAAGGAGGGGGAGATCCAACGCTCTACGTTCCAAAAGTACGTTGCGCCCCTCCGAGAGAGGGTCTGGGATCTCCTGCTCCAAGGCGCAGGCGGACGGAACAAGCGCACAGCGGGAACATGCTTCGAGTTGCTGGAGGTCTTCCCGGCGATGTGGACGTACATGGCGACACACCGAGGTGCGCCTTCTGCCCGAGAACCCCAAGTTCGCTCCCATCGTCCTCCGTGATGTGCGCGACGACGAGCTGCGTGTCATCGCTGTGCTCGTCGAGGTGCTCGCCTGACCCCTCCATGGGCGAAAACATGATGGCCGTCCCTGACCCCGAAACTCACAACCCCTCGATCCCGGACCCCAGCCCGCGTCCTGACCGCCGCGCACGGTACCGTCATGCCGCTGCCCTCCTCCGGCAGTGGATGCAGGAGCCGGACGACTACGATGAGCGCGTCTGGCCCTCGGTTGAGGAGGTCTTGAAGGACAGCGGGTTGCGACTCCGCGCGGAAGAGGAATGACGCCTCTCCTCCTCGATACAGAGATCCTCAGTTGTGCTTGAAGCACAATGACCCGAAGCGCAGAATGCAGCGATGATCGATTCCATTTCGATTGCGAACTTCAGGGGCATCGAGGAGGGGCAACTCTCGCAATTGGCTCCCCTCACGATCCTGATGGGCCCGAACAACAGCGGGAAGTCCACGTGCCTGGAGGCGATGAGCATCGCTTGGAGTTCGAACCCCGCGACGGCCCTCAATGCGGTAGCACGGCGACGGGGTTGGCTGGGAGTCGCGGCGCTCGAGTACCTCATCGGAACTACCGGCGCACGCCTCGCTATCCAGGGAAACCTCGACACGGGAAAGCGGCCCGTTCAGTCGGTCATTACGATTCGACGAGATTCCGCACCATCCGCTGGCATCGCGGAGATGGCCCGGCAGGCCGGGCTTCTGGGACAGGCGAGTCAATTCTCGATCGATCACGAGCTCCGCGCTGCGAACGTGGTCAGCTCACTCCACCACGCACTCGCGTTGGACGAGTCGGGCCATCCGCTCGTGATGCGGGGCGGAGACGCGGGCGGCGCGGGTGGGGGAATCTCCTCCGTCTTCGTGGATGCCCACGTCGCACCAGAGTCCCTCAGTGAATCGCTCTCCCAGGCGGACTCGGCGGGCGAGGAAGCGCATGTCAGGCTCATCGGGTACCTGAGGCACGTGGATGCGGGGATTCGTGAGGTCCGGGCGAGACAGATTGGCCAACCCTGGATCCCTCACGTCTACTACGCGAACAGGACGATTCCGCTGGCCTTCAGCGGCGACGGGATCATCCGGATGTTCACCATTGCCGGCCGCCTCGCCCCCCTCCGCGAGGCGACGGTGTTCATGGAAGAGCCCGAATGCTACCAGCACACGCGTTCCCTCGAGCAGTTGACCCGGATCCTCTGGGACTCCATCGACGCAGGGAACCAGGTCATCGCCTCCACGCACTCGCTGGAACTGCTCGACATGCTCACCTTCGAGGCGGCGAACCGGAAGGACGGGCTGGAGCGGACTGCACTACAGCGGCTCGGACTCGCCGATGGTGTCCTCTCCCCAGTCCGCGTTCCCGGCGCTGACATCGCGACGCTGCGACAGGAGCTCGCCGAGGACCTCCGCAGGTGAGCGCGCGCAGGGTCTCCATCCTCTGCGAAGAAGGACGGCGCCGGCGACTACGAGGCGATCGTCGCTGGGCTCGGGGCGGCGCAGCCCCTCCTCGTCGTTCCGTTGCCGTGGACCTCGCCGTCGCCGCTCGCATACGGCCTCGCCAACCACCACAGCCTCGATCGGATCCTGGCCGCGGCCGCCCGTCAGGTGCATCCCACGCTGGATGGTTGCGTCGACTCCTTCCTCCAGTGCGGCGCCAAGAACGGGGTGGCCCCCGGGTGGAAGGAGGCGGCGAAGAGCTGGGAGGCGCTCCTCTTTCCGAAGGGAGGCTTCGCGGCCCAGGCGTTCGGCCAGCACGCCAGCCTCTGGTCTGCGGTACATGCGATGCTCTCGGTCACGCCGACCTGGAACGCACTCCAGAGACTGCTCGCGCCGTGACACCGGGAGTCGATCCTCCCCGCCCTCACGGACGCGTCTCCAAGCGCCGCGACTTTTGGGCCCGGGTTGACTTCGCCTCCCGGCCTGATAGAGTTAACGGTGCATGGACTGGGCGCTCACCTATCGCCGCTCCGAGGCCTTCCTCTTCCAACGGATGGGGGAGCAGGCGTACCTGATCCCGTACAAGGACGGCGTGGCGAGCCTGACCGACGTCCATGTGCTCGACTCCGAGGTCGCCCTCCGCGTCTGGGAGCTCCTGGACGGCAGGACGCCCCTCGGCGACGTGCGACGCGCGGTCGTGGAGGAGTTCGAGGCGCCGCCCGAGGTGATCGAGGCGGACCTCGAGGGATTCGTAGGAGACCTCGTCCGAATCGGCGGGGTCGTGGCATCATGAGCACCTCGACGCAGTTCCTGGCGCTCTGCGAGGCGGTCCTCACCGACGGCAACTCCGTCCGGTTCCGCGCCCGCGGCCATAGCATGCACCCCCAGATCCGCGACGGCGACGAGGTCCAGATCGCCCCCCTCCCCGAGGACGATGTCCGCGTCGGCGATATCCTCCTCTACCGCTCCCAGCTCGAGACCGTCGTCGTCCACCGCGTCATCGGCGTCCGTACCGTCGAAGGACAGGTCTACTTCCGCCTGAAAGGCGACCTCGCCCTCCACGTCGAAAACGTCCCCTCGGCCGCCGTCCTCGGGAAGGTCATCCGCATCGAGCGGAAGGACCGCGGATGGTCCACCGAGACGCCGCGCGCGAGGGCCGTCGCCCGCGCCCTCGCGTTCGCCTCCTATCCCTTCACGATCGTCTATCTCGCTCTCGTAAAGACGAAGGGGTTCCTCCTGCGGGCCTTCGGACGGCGGAATGATTCGCGCTGAGTCGAAGGGGGTCTGGGATACGTCCGCGCCCCCCGTCCTTGCATTCTCCGTCCGCGGGCAGTCGTACGGAGTCGACCTCCTCGAGGTCCAGGAGCTCCTCCCTGTCCCGCAAATAACCCGCGTCTGGCACGTGCCGCCCCGCATCCTCGGCGTGACCAACCTCCGTGGCCATATCCTCGCCCTCCTCGACCCCGGCGAGATGCTCGGCCTCGGACGCGTGACCGCGGGCCGCGCGGCGCGTATCGTGGTGCTCGCCGCCGGGGGCCTCTCGGGAGGCCTCCTCGTCGAAAGCGTCCAGGGGCTCCGGAGCGTCCCCGCCGACCGCGTGGAGCACTCGGCCGCCGGCATGACCGGCGCCCCCGCGGAGTGGGTCCGCGGCATCGTCCTCTTCCCCGAGGGACCCCTCGTGCTGCTCGACGCCGGGCAGCTCCTACTCTCCGCCCGCGTAGATCATCGCTGAACCATCGCAGGAGACCGTCGCATGCAAAGAGGCCTGTCGCTGACCGCGAAGTACACGATCCTCGTCGCCGTCAGCGTGGCGATCGCCTCCGCGTTCCTCATCAGCTTCATCGTCTATCGACAGGCGCAGCTCGCCAGCGACCAGGCGACCGCGCTCAAGAACTTCGTGACGAACACCGTCCTCACGCGCATCTACGGCAAGGAAACCGCCGACATGCAGCAGGGCCTCGTCGCCCAGGCCCGTACGCGGATCGACGCGGAGGGGCTCCTCGAACCCGCGCTGACGAAGGACGCGGAAAAGGCGAAGGCCGCCTTCGACGCCGCGTGGGAGCACCTGGGGAAGGAGGACGCATCGAAGACGAAGGCCCCGATCCTCCACCTCGTGCTCCTCGACGAAAGCGACAAGACGATCCGCTCGTCTCTCCCCGAGGGGAGCCCGCATGCGACCCTCGCCCACGACATGTTCAAGGTCGCGAAGGAGGAGACGCTCATGCGGTCCGCCCCGATGTTCAGCTCTCCCGGCCACCCGCCCGACTCCGTTCTCGGCGCGCTCTACCCCATCGTCGCGGAGGGGAAGAGGGCCGGCGCGATCTACGTCGGGATCTCCTCGACCGCGGCAATCGCCGCCCTCACCTCGATGCACCAGGAGAAGGACATCGAGGAGCAGCTCAAGGCCCTCGATCGTCAGTTCGACCAGCAGACCTCAGAGGTGCAGTACCAGGCGGTCGCCGGCGCCCTCGCCATCGTCGTCCTCTGCGTCCTCGCCACCCTGCTCGTCAGCCGGAAGCTCACGCGCTCCATGCATGCGCTCGGCGCCTCGGTGGAGGGGATCCAGAGCGAGTGGGACCTGACGCGGCGGTCGGGCCTCGACCCGTCGACCGAGGTCGGACGCCTCGGCGCCGCGTTCGACTCCCTCGTCGAGCGGCTCGCGGAGCTCGTCACGCAGCTCCAGCAGGCGAGCCTGCACGTCGGCTCTTCGTCCGCGGAGTTGCTCGCCGCGAGCGAGGAGATCAGCCGCGGCGCGAGGGGCCAGGCGAAGCACGTGGAGGACGCCTCGAGCGCGGTAACCGAGATGTCGACCTCGGTCCAGGGGGTCGCCGCGAACGCGAAGAAGGCGGCGGAGACCGCGCGCAAGGGGGGCGAGAGCGTGAACGCCGTGATCGAGAGCATGAGCCGGATCCGCCGCACGGTGGAGGAGACGGGGAACCGGATCAAGGAGCTCGGCGAGAGCGGCAAGGAGATCGGGAAGATCGTCAGCGTGATCACGCAGATCAGCGACCAGACCTCGCTCCTCGCCCTGAACGCCGCGATCGAGGCGGCCCGCGCGGGGGAGCACGGCAAGGGGTTCGCCGTCGTCGCCGACGAGGTCGCGAAGCTCGCGGAGCGGGCCTCGAAGTCGGCGAAGGAGATCGAGGAGTTGATCGGCACGATCAAGGACAAGACCAACGAGGCGGTCCAGAGCATGGCCGCGGGGCGCGGCGAGGTCGAGGCGGGCAGCTTGGTCGTGACCGAGACGGGGCGCCACTTCCTCGAGATCGTCGACGTCGTGCAGGAGACGGCCGCGGCGGTCCAGGAACAGGCGAAGGCAAGCGACGAGATCGCGCGGATCATGACGGAGGTCCTCACGATCTCGAAGGAGACCGTGACGGCGACCGACGAGGCCGTCGCGCAGGGGAACGACCTGCGGGAGCTTGCGCTCCGGATGCAGGAGCTTTCGAAGCGGTTCAAGGTGGCGGCGCCGAAGTGACGCGGATCAACCTCACCGACGAGCAGTTCGACGCCTTCTCGCGGCTCGTGTTCGAGCGCAGCGGGATGGACGTCGCAAAGAACCAGAAGACGCACCTCGAGCTGGCCCTCGCGGAGCGGATGGCCGCGGTCCGCGCGAAGGACGTCCCCTCGTACCAGACCCTCCTCGCGGCGACGAAGGAGAGCGACGGCGAGTTCACCCTCTTCATCGACCGCCTCGTCGTGCAGGAGACCTCGTTCTTCCGGACAGTGGGGCACTTCGACGCGCTGCGCGAGAAGATCCTCCCCTCGCTGCTCCGCGACGAGCGCCGGGAGAAGGCGATCCGCGTCTGGAGCGCGGGGTGCGCGTCGGGGCCGGAGCCGTACTCGCTCGCGATCACGCTCCTGGAGGCGGTCGCGGGGAGGCGCGGGTGGAAGTGCGAGGTGGCGGCGACCGACATCGGGACGAGCGCGCTCGGAGAGGCGAAGGCGGCCCTGTACGAGGAGCGCCTGCTGCGGAAGACGCCGCCCGACCTGCGCGAGCGGTACTTCCAGAAGGAGGGGGGGCTGTTCCGCGTCACGCCCGCGGCCCGCGCACTCGTCGAGTTCCGCCGGCACAACCTGATGGACAGCGGCTACCCGAAGGACGTCGACGTCATTTTCTGCCGGAACGTCCTCATCTACTTCCGCCCCGACAGCCGCGCGCGGATCCTCGCGGGGTTCCACGGGGCGCTCCGCCAGGGAGGGTACATCTTTCTCGGCCACTCCGAGTCGCTCCGCGACCACGGGGAGTGGTGGGAGCCGGTCTGGTTCGAGGGGGGCTTCGGGTACCGGCGACGCGAGCTCTCGCCGGCCGAACCGCACGCGGGCAAGGCGCCGACGATCGGCGTGCAGCCGCCGCCCAAGCAGCGGACGACCAGGGTGCGAAAGCGCATGGAAACGCGCATCGTCCATGCGCGCCTCAAGTCGTTCGCCTCCCCCGCAACGGAGGCCGAGGTGCAGGTCCTGTCGTTCCGCGGCGGCGCCGCCGACGGCGAGGGCGACAAGGACCTCCTCCTCGCCACGATCCGCCGGCAGGAGGCGCGGATCCTCATCTCCCTCGACGGAGCGACGTTCCTGGACGCGGGTGACGCCGCGCTCCTCCGCCGCGCGGCGCGGATGGTGCGCGACTACGGCGGGCGCGCCGTCCTCGTCTGCGGCGACGGGCCCATCCGCCGCTGGGTCGACGCGGAGGGACTCGCGGCCCTCTTCGAGCTCGCCTCCACGGAAGACGAGGGACGCCGATCGCTCGACGCGCCGAAGGCGAAGGCATGAGCGCAGGTGTGAGAGGCGGGAGGGCCGGCAGGACCGGCATAGGCGCTGAAAGGAGCCCCGAAGGGGCGCGCCAGGACAGCCAGGGGCGCAGCCCCTGGTGCTTGGGCACACCTTGGATGGAAGCCCTGAAAGGGCGCCTCATCCGATGGGGCGCCCTTTCAGGGCTCTCGCCGACGGGCTTCCCGGTTCCCCAGGGCTTCGCCCTGGGCTGTCTTGGTACGCCCCTTCGGGGCTGGGCAGCGAAGGCATGAGCCGAGCGTTCGACTGGAACAACGAGACCCGGAAGAAGGCGGCCGCGCCCGAGGCGTGGGACGCCGGCGAGTTCGCCGAGCTCATCGACTCCGTCGTCGCCGAGGCGAAGGACAACCTCGAGATCCTCGCGAAGCGCCTCCTCGACCTCGAGCGGAACCCCGAGGACCGCGAGCCGATCGACCCGCTCTTCCGCGCGGCGCACAACCTGAAGGGGCTCTCGCGCGTCATCTCCGTCGACAAGATGAACTGGGTTGCGGCGAGCATGGAGAACGTCCTCGAGGAGTTCCGACAGGGGACGCGCCGCGTGACGCCGGAGGTGATCGACCTGCTGCTCGGCGCGGTCGACGTGCTCCGCGAGCAGGTGCTCCCGTGCCTCGCCGCGAAGAAGCCCGTGGAAGGGGACGTCGGGCCGATCCTGGAGCGGTTCGTGGCCCTCGCGAAGGGGGAGCCGGCGCCGAAGCCAGCCGCAACCGCGCCGAAACCGACGGCGGCGGCTCCGACTCCTCCCGCGAAGGCCGCCTCCCCGCGACCCGCCGTGCCCGGCTCCGGCGATCCCACGCTCCGCGTGGCGCTCGAGAAGCTCGACCGCGTCGTGAACCTCGTCGGCGAGCTGGTCATCGGCCGCATCCGCCTCGACCAGCGCGTCGCAAACCTCCTCGCCCTCGGAGACGAGCTCGCGCGGGCGCGCAAGACCCTCCGCGGGCTCCGGACCGATCGCGCCGACACCGAGGCCCTCCGCGGCCTGCGCGAACAGGTCGACCGCGTCCTCTGGCGCTCGCGCACCCTTCCGCGGGAGGAGGACCGTTGGGCCGCGGCGCAGGAGGGGATCGCCGGCATCCTCTCCTCCTTCCAGAAGGCGCTCGAGGCTCGCAGCGCCGCCCTCCTCCTCGAGGGGGTCTCCGATGAGGTCGGCCGGATCGGCCGGGTCCACGACGACCTCATGCGGGAGCTGATCGAGTCGACCGACCAGCTCGGCCTCCTCACGAGCGAGCTGCAGCAGCAGGTGATGAAGGTCCGGATGGTGCCGATCGCCCACGTCTTCCAGAAGTTCCCCCGCATGGTGCGCGACCTCTCGCGCACGCTCGGGAAGTCGGCGCGCCTCGAGGTCGCCGGCGAGGAGACCGAGCTCGACAAGATGCTCGTGGAGGCGGTCTCCGAGCCGCTCATGCACCTCGTGCGGAACGCGATCGACCACGGGATCGAGCAGCCCGCCGACCGCGCGCGGGCGCAGAAGCCCGAGGAGGGGGTCGTCCGGATCTCCGCCTACCACCGCGGCAGCATGATGTACATCGAGGTCGAGGACGACGGCCGCGGGATCGACCCGAACCGCGTGAAGGAGGCCGCCGTCGAGAAGGGGCTCGTCTCGCGCGAGGAGGCCGCGGCGATGGACGAGGCCCGCGCAATCGACCTCATCTTCCGCGCGGGGCTCACGACCTCGAAGGACGTCACCGACACCTCGGGGCGCGGCGTGGGCCTCGACGTGGTGCGCGAGGCGATCACACGCCTGAACGGCTCCGTCGTCGTCGAGCCGCGCATCGGCGCCGGGGCGCGCTTCCGCGTCGGCCTCCCGCTCACGCTCGCCATCATCAATGTTCTGCTCGTGTCGAAAGGGAAGGAGACCTTCGCGATCCCGCTCCCCGCGGTGCTGGAGATGCTCGCCGCGCGGAAGGAGGAGATCCGCCTCGTCGGGAACCGCGAGATCCTCGACCTCCGCGGGACGCCCCTCTTCCTGGTGCGGCTCGACCACGTCCTCGGGCTCCCCGAGGACACCTGGCTCGAGGGGGAGGGGACCCCGATCGTCGTCGTGGGCACGGAGCGGAGGCGGATCGGCCTCGTCGTCGATCGCCTCCTCGGAAAGCAGGAGGTCGTGATCAAGAGCCTCGGCACGATCCTGCTCCAGGTGCCATACGTGCTGGGCTCGACGATCCTGGGCGACGGGAGGGTGATCCTGATCCTCGATCCGCAGGAGCTGATCGACGCGGCGGGGCGCGAGCGGGAAACTTCCGTCGTCGCCGCGCCCCCGAGCGCCGAGCCGCTGCCGTCGACCGCCGAGGTCGGCGCGAAGCCGCTCTCGCTCCTTCTCGTCGACGATTCGCCGTCGATCCGGGCGCGCCTCCGCGAGGTCTTCGCGGGCGAGGGGTATCGCGTGGTCGAGGCGGAGGACGGCGCGCAGGCGCTGGAGGCCGCGAAGCGCGAGACCTTCGACCTGGTGACGACCGATATCATGATGCCGCGGATGGACGGGTACGAGTTCACGCGCGGCCTGCGGAAGCTCCCGCAGTACAAGTCGACCCCCGTGGTGATGGTCACTTCGAAGGGGGAGAAGCTCGACAAGATCCGCGGCTTCGACGCGGGCGCGGACGACTACGTGACGAAACCGTTCGACCGCGAGGCGATCCTCGCGGTGGTCCGAGAGCACGCCCGAAGGGTGCTCGGAAAGAGGTAGGGATGCCTGGACTCTCGATGGGCGGGCAGCGCCACAAGGTGCGCGTGCTGCCGCAGCGGGACGACCTCGTGCGCGCGGTGGAGCATGCGCTCCTCCCCGCGAGCCTCTTCGAGATCTTGAGGGGGGAGGAGGAGCGGCCCGACGTCGCGATCGTCGACCTCGACCTGGACGAGCACGAGGCTCGGGCGTCCCTCAGGACGCTTCCCACGGACCCCTCGGTGCCTCTCCTCGTCCTCGGCGACGTGCGCAAGCTCGGGCCGGAGCCGATCCTCGCCGTGCTCGCGGAGGGGGGGATCGAGTACCTCGACACGAGCCACCTCGACGACCCGCTCCAATTCGACGCGCTCGCGCGCGAGATGTCGGAGCGGCTCCTCCCCTGCTCGGGCGCCCGCGTCACGCGCCGCCCGCCGACGAAGGCGAGGCGGAACGAGTCGGCCGTCGTGCCTGAGCCGCGGCGGATCGTCGCGATCGGCGTCTCCACCGGCGGCCCCTCGGCGCTCCAGAAGGTCATTCCGCAGCTCCCGGCGGACCTCCGCGCGCCGGTGCTGATCGTCCAGCACCTCGCCTCGCCGTTCACGGGGTCGCTCGCCGACTCGCTCGGCGCCTCGAGCGCGCTCCCCGTGCGCGAGGCGAAGGACGGCGACCGGCTGGAGGCGGGCGTCGTGCTCGTGACGCCGGGCGCGAGCCATCTGGAGATCGACTCGCGCGGCCGCGTGCGCCTCCGCCCCGCGGGGAGCGACAGCCGCTACGTGCCCTCGATCGACCTCACGTTCCTCTCGCTCGCGCGGAACGTTGGCGCCGACGCCGTCGCGGTCCTCCTCACGGGGATGGGGAAGGACGGCGTGCTCGGGATGCGGCAGGTGCGCATCTCAGGCGGCCACACGATCGCGCAGGACGAGGCGACCTCGGTGGTGTTCGGTATGCCGAAGGCGGCGATCGAGATGGGGCTCGTCGATCGCGTGGTGCCGATCGAGGAGGTCGCGCGGGAGATCGTCCGGGGCCTGGGGCGAGGGGCGAGGGGCGAGGGGCGAGAGGTGAGGGGCGAGAGGTGAGGGG
>Ga0082335_1003243_pt1 | contig 27297 bp, 26 predicted proteins | sample Subgrocontami58m_FD_72375 | JGI IMG/M metagenome (GOLD analysis project Ga0082335, IMG submission 72375) | Subsurface groundwater microbial communities from S. Glens Falls, New York, USA - GMW37 contaminated, 5.8 m (SPADES assembly) (version 2) ...
GCACCCGCCGTCCGATTCAGAAGCCCGCATGATACTCCGTTCAAGTACAACGTGAAGTTAGTACCCGCATTGGCCTCCAGGTATACGTCGGTGATATTCGCACCCCCTGGAACTCCGCGGACCAAGGCGGTGAGGTTTCCCTGGCCTTCAAAGCCGCCAAAATAGGCCAAGGCTTGCTCTTGCTTGCCTCGGATGTTTTGGATAAACGCGCGCGCCACGCACCCTTGCGTCAAAGCCCGCTGCGACGAAACTCCGGATACCACGCTGCGGCTGACCGCCGCCACATCGTAATATCCGGCCGGCGTACGCGAGGAAAGCGACTGGTTGGACGCAAACACGGCGTAATTCACCCGATCCAAGAAAAAACGGGACAAAAAATAGTCGGAAAGGTTTTGGGCGAGGGACAAGTTGCGGGCGTCTGCGGACGCCCACAAGTCCGCCAGGGTTTGCATCACGGTCTGGTTCACGGCACCGGGAGACAAAACGGAATCGTCAAACAACGCGCGAACCACCGGCTCTCGCCGGACATCCGCCAACCGAATGCGTGAAAGCACGAGCACCGCGTCAGCGGCCTTGGTGTGAAGCGTCTGCTCGACGACCGGCGTCTGCGTCGCCGAAGAAGAAAAAAGCAAGGCACCACCGGCGATGGAGAACAATAACAAAAGCGCCAAGGCCGCGTCCAAGCTAAAAATCATTCCCCGCAAGCGTTTAGCCACGCCAAACCACCAAAGTGACCACGGCGGGAATCCGCTGGATCGATTCGAGGAAAAACACGCGGGACTCCACGAAACGCGTGGACGAGTTCGTAGACGGAAAAACGCCGGCGGTTAGCGACTGGCCGGCCACATCCAAGGCATCGCGTCCCGGAACACCGCCGTACGACGCGTCATAGTCGCCGACGAAAAACACGTGCCCCAATCCTTCCATCCAGTGTGCGAGCACCGCTTCGCTGCCGTTGGCGACGTTGACGACCAAGCGGCGTATGGACGGGCCGCCGACGATCCAGCGACCGGTAGACGACACATTCTGCCCAAGCGGTACCAACGGCAACAAGACGTTTTTTTCCGCCACCACCCCGTTCACCGAAGACGTCTTCTTGACAAAAGACACGTCGGGAAATAAAAGCGCCATTTCCGATTCGGCATTGCCCGCCAAGTAAATGATGATTCCGCCCTCCTGCAAAAACCGCCTCGCCAAGCTTGCGTTCACCTCGGATGACAAAAGTTCCGGGCTTTCGATTACGACGCTTGCGTACGCGCTTTGGTTCCGTAAAAGCTGGTCCAAAACAGCGGCTTTTGAGCCGGAGTATTGGAAACGGGAAGTGCCCGAAGCGGGAGCGCTCAACGTGCCAGAACCGAAGTACAGGTCCCACGTGAGGTCGGACGCGTTGATCACATCGTAAAACCGGCGGGAATCCGAGACGAAATAAGCCACCGGAGGCCGGGCGACCCCGGATGCCAGCGGACGGCCCGAAGAAACATTTTCGGTAAACGAGAGAAAAAAATCAAACGTCCCTAAGCCCAACTGACGCTTGACTTCGGAATAATTCTGGCGCGCAAAACGGGCCAAAGCAATCGTCTTTTCCAAAGAAACGCCTTGCTCGCCTTTCAAACCCAGGTTGGACACGCCGTCGAAAACCGGGGCTGATTGCCAGTCCTCGGGATAACCGCGGGACGCCAAAAGGAAGTCCAGCGCATACGCGGCAGAAGACTGGATTTCCTGCGCGTCCAACGCGGCCGCAACAGAAGTCTGGAGATTGTTCCACGCCGACCCGACCAGGACAAACACCAAAAGCAGGACCATCGTGCTGAAGATCAGGTCGGCGGAAAACACTTGGCCACGGCTATCCGTGCTCAATTCAACACCACCGTCACGTTGTCCACGCGGATAAAATTCAGCCCGTCACGCGCACGGCCCGTTACGTTGGCCAGCAGGGGACGGGAACAACCTCCCGCGCTCCACGTCACGTACAAACGGCGCTCCAAGTTGTTGAACTCCATTTCGACCGCAAGCGGAAGCGACAGTTCGAACGACCGCGCAAAACCGGATCCAAAAGAAACGGCGGTGTTGAGTTCGTGCGCCAGCTGCTGGCACAACGAGACGCCGGCGTGCGACGCCTGCAGGTTTTGCACGTCGCGCCAGTACGTGAAGGAAACCGCGGTGGCCACCAGGAAAACAAGCAGGGAAAAAGCCGTGAACGCAATCCATTCCACGGACACCTGCGCTTTTGCGTTTGCCATTTCTGGTTTTCCACTCGCCTAGCCGGACAAAAGCACGCACGAACGGCCGTTTAATACCGTAGCCTCGACCGAGATACGTTTGGGTCCCACGCTTGCGACCAGCCAAGACAAATCGCCGGAGACGTTCGACGAAACGAAGCGGTACACCTCGGTTTGCTGTCCCACAAGATTCGAAACCACGAACATGACCTCCGACGTGTTGCACTCGGACGATGAAGCGGGGCGGACCGCCACGACGCCGTCCGGATTGTTGATTTCGACAAAAACTTTCGCCGGCGGCCCTTGGACGGAAACCAACCGCACCGCTTCGGCCAACCGCTCGACGGCCTGCTGCGCCAAACTGAGGCGGACCTCGTGGTCGCTCGATTGCCGGAGCGTGCTGACGTACGCCCAGACTAAAAACAAGACGAATAAGCTGAGCGCGACGACCGCCATGTACTCGACGGCAACTTGGGCTTTCGACATCGACACTAAGAAGCGCGCGCGTCTATTAAACGTTGTCCGACCCGATGAGGCATTGGTGAAAATCCAGCGGAAAGAACAAAAAGCGTTTGGACGAAAACAAAAAAAAAGAGCAGCACGATGGCAGACGGCAAGGCAAAACGAAGGCAGCAGGGAAGGCAAAACGAAGGCAACGCGAAGGCAGCGGCAAAAAGCAAAACGTAGGAAAAGGCAAAAGGCAACACGGAGGCAGCGGGAAAGACAAAACGTAGGAAAAAGCAACACGGCGTAGTTTCCGTTTTTTATTTCTTCGCTTGCTTTCGTTTTGTTTTCTTTTTTTCCTTCTTTTTTCCGTTTTTTGCACGTGCAGCTTTTTGTTTTTGGGTTTTTTATTTCGTTGGTACGATGATTCTTTTTTTCGTTTCTTGCCTTGTTTTGGTTTACACCGCGACCCGTTGGTTTGCCCGACAGAGCCTTTATCGGATCCTCCAGGAAAAAGGGCATTAAATAGACCGGTCCCGTTAACCACAATGACGCGCCTTGGGAGATTGCCATTGAAAGACCGCATTGAAACCGTCATCGACCGCCTGCTGGAATACGTGACGCTCAACGGCAACGCGTCCGTCCGGAAAACGGCAGCCGCCTTGGGACTCGAACCGTCTCAAGTCGAACGCCTGGCCCTTTTGCTTGAAGAAAACGGCTTGATGGAAGTCCGATACGGCCTACTGGGAGCCACGCTGTGCGCCAAAGAACAACCAGAAAAAAAACAAGGCGCGACGGATCCAAATCGCCGAGTGGAAAAGGCACGCGAGTTGGAAGAGGAAATCCTGAAGACCGAAAACCTCATGGCGTTTTTTGAAAAGGACCTGGAGCGGCGCATCGTCCAATCGGAAACCCTGCTGGACGAACTGGAAAAAAAAACCGAATACACCTCTGAAGAGCTGGAAATGATCCGGAAAGAAGTCGACGCGGCGTTGGGCCAATTGGCCGCTTTTTCCGACCAAATCCGGGAGTTGGGCGAAAAAGAACGCGCATTTTACGAAAAGCTTTCCGCGTTCAAGCAAAAAATCTCAAAATTCCACGGCATCAGCCAACGCCTGCCCCCCGCACCTCCTTGGCAACGGCTCAGGCAATGGTTCGAGGCGGTTTGGCATCGCGTCGTCGCGGCACGCCCCCTTGAGCCGACGAATCCTCCGACGCCGCCCATCACGTTTGAACCGACGGCGTCCCTGCAGCCCCGATTCGTCATCAGAAACCGCCGACGCGGAAGGAAAAGGCGAACGTGATGAAGATCCTCGCGCAGTATCCACTGCTGAACGAAGGCGTCCACGCGGAAGTGCTCATCCGCCAGGACGAAAACGAGTTCGTAAGCCTCTACGAATTGCGCCACACGCGCGTCAAGGAAGCCACGAAAGCCGCGTTGGACTACCTCAAAGAGCGGATCATCGAAAGCGTCACGTTGAAAACCTCGGAACTTTTGGATCCGCGCGAAGCCGAACGCGTGAAAGCCCGCATCAAGCAAAAAGCCGAAGAACTGGTCCACACCGAGTTCAGCGGAATGAACGACACGGAAGAAGCCATGCTGGTGGGCCGGCTGATCCATGAAATGTTGGGCCTAGGGGAACTGGAACTCGTGCTAGCGGACGACCAACTCGAGGAAGTCGTCATCAACTCGGCGCGCGAACCCGTCTGGGTCTACCACAAGAAATTCGGCTGGCTGAAAACCAACGTGGTGATCCCAACGGAAGAACAAATCCACAACTATGCCTCCATCATCGGACGCCGGGTGGGAAAACAAATCACGGCCCTGGAGCCGCTGATGGACGCCCACTTGCTAACCGGCGACCGGGTGAACGCCACGCTGTTTCCCATCTCCACCAAAGGTCACGCCATCACCATCCGAAAATTCGCGCGCGACCCCTGGACCATCGTCAGCTTCATCGACAACCACACCCTCACCGCCGAGGCCGCGGCCCTTTTCTGGCTGGCCTTGCAATACGAGTTGAACGTCCTGATCGGCGGAGGCACCGCTTCCGGAAAAACCTCGTTTTTGAACGCCGTCTTAGTGTTCACGCCACCCAACCAACGCATCATCACGCTGGAAGATACCGCCGAATTGCTCTTGCCCGGATTCCTGCACTGGACCCCGATGGTTACAAGGCAGCCCAACCCGGAAGGCAAAGGCGAAGTCACCTTGTTGGACTTGATGGTGAACAGCTTGCGCATGCGCCCCGACCGCATCGTCTTGGGGGAAATCCGCCGGCAACGCGAAGCCGAAGTGCTGTTCGAAGCCATGCACACCGGCCACGCCGTGTACGCCACGCTGCACGCGGACAGCGCCGCCCAAGTACGCCAACGCCTGATTTCCCCGCCCATCAACCTGCCGGAAAGCGTGCTGGGCTCGCTTCACTTGGTGGCGGTCCAATACCGATCGCGCCGAACCGGCATCCGCCGCACTTTCGAGATCGCCGAAGTCGTTTCTGAAAAAGACGGCGTTACCATGCACCCGCTTTACAAATGGAACGCGCGGACCGACGTTCTTGAGCGAGTGTCCAACAGTAGTCGGCTGTTCCACGAACTCTCGCTGCATACCGGGATGACTCCCAAAGAAATCGCATCGGACTTGAAAGGAAAAACGCGGATCCTCAACGCCATGAAAGAACAAGGCATCCAGAACACCAACGACGTCGGACGCGTGGTCGCCCGTTATTACCGGGACCCCGAATCCGTACTGAAGGCTGTAACGCTCAAAAAACCGCTCAAGGAGTTGGGCTGAAACCATGGGCATGACGTTGCCGTTTTCGTTGCTTCCACCCAAAGTACTCCAACAGTTTTCAAAACAATTCTACACCCTCGCTGGAAGCTTGACGCCCCTGTTTTCCTCACTCAAGGAAGACTTGGAACAAGCCGAATCGAGCCAAACGCCGCGCGAATACCTCGCGCAAGCGTTCGCCTCGGCTCTCCTTGACGCCACCGTCATTCTCACCGCGTTGTTAACCATAGGCTTCCTTGCCAAGATGGACATCACTTTGTTCGCGCTTGGCATGTTCTTCGTCGTGGGACTGGCCGCGTTTTTCACCGCCGCGTCCTATCCCCGCATCACCGCGAGCCGCCGCGCAAGAGCCCTCGAAAGGCAACTGGTCCCCGCCTTACGCCAGCTGTTGATCCAACTCAAGTCCGGCGTTCCGCTATTCAACGGCATGGCGTCGTTGACTAACGACTACGAAGAAGTGTCCGTCGAGTTCCGAAAAATCGTACGCCGCATCAACGCCGGCACATCCGAATTGGACGCGCTTTCCGACGCCTCGCAACAAAACCCGTCGCTTTCATTCCGACGCGTGCTGTGGCAGCTGACCAACGCCTTAAAAGTCGGCAGCGACGTCAGCCGCGTGGTGGAAGGCCTGGTGGACGAACTCATGGGCGAACAAAAAAACCAAATCCGAAGGTACGGCCAAGAACTCTCTCCGTGGGCCATGCTGTACATGATGCTGGCCGTCGTCGTCCCTTCCTTGGGCGTGACCATGATGCTCGTCGTAGCATCCTTTGCCAAATTCTCCATCCCTATTATCGTTCTGGCCGGAGTCATCGGCGGGCTCATCTTGTTCCAACTGTTCTTCATGAGCTTCATCTCCTCGCGAAGACCCTCGGTGTGAATCGGAATGGCGATCGGAATCTACCAACGGCTGTCGTTCGTCTTCCCCCGCCCCATCGTCCAGACGCTCGGACCGCTTCTGGAACAAGCCGGACTGAAAACTATCACCGCCCGCACGTACCTGGGCTTCATGCTACTGCTATCCATGAGCCTGGCGTTTTTGGCTTTTTTCACCAGCCCCTGGATACACCCCGACCCCCTCCTGCAAAAAATCCTACCCCCGCTTGCTTTTTTGGCAACCGGTCTAGGACTCTACGTGCTGCTGTTGCTCCAAGCGGACGCGCGGGCTAAAAAAATCGAACTCATGCTGCCGGACGCCTTGCAGACCATGTCATCCAACCTCCGGGCCGGCATGACGCTGGAAAACGCGTTGTGGAACGCCGCACGACCCGAACTTGGTCCTTTAAGCGAAGAAATCAAACGGCTTTCCGCACGCACCTTCGGCGGCACGCCCGTCCAGACTGCATTGGGCGAAATGGCCCAACGCGTCCGCTCGCCCCTGCTTCGCCGGGCCGTCAAACTCATGAGCGAAGGCATCACCCTCGGCGGACAGATGGCCCCCCTTTTGGACTCGGTGGCCAACGACGTGCGCACGCAGCACCAACTCCGCCGGGAAATCGCCACGTCCACGTTGGCGTACACCTTGTTCATCGTTTTCGCTGCAGTCATCGCCGCGCCCCTCTTGTTCGCCGTCACCACGCACTATGCCGAAATCAACGAAAAAGCCCTAGCCCGGCAAACCAAGATAGAAACCCCGCAAACCGCAGGCCAAGAAAGCGGCGTAAGCACGCTGGTCGCTCTGTTCAGTTCCACCACGAAACAAAGCATCTCGTCGCAAGACATCCGCTGGTTTTCCATCGCCGTCTTGCTCATCAGCGCTTTTTTTGCCGCCGTAATCTCCGGCTTGATCCGTAAAGGAACCGCTCTTTCCGGCGCCCCCTGGATCCTTCCATTCTCGGCAGTATCCATCGGCCTCTATCTTGGCGCCCTCACCACCTTACAAACCCTCCTCGGCGTGCTCATCCGATAACCCCGGCCAAAAAAGCGTCGTTGGAAAAGCCAGGCCGACCCCAATCGGATGCAGCCAAGCAATAAAGCAGAACGAACGCAACCGGGAAAAAAAAGAAAACGAAGGCAACCCGGCGAGGGAACGAACACAACTGGGAAAAAAAGAAAGTGAACGCAACCGGGAAAATACAGAAAAAAACGAAGACAGAACCGTTTGTTTCCTGCCGTCGCCCGCCGTTTTCAAGTTTTTTTGGTTCCCGACCACTCGCGCTTTCCCCATTTTCCGAGATGCCGACAAACCCCGCCGGAAGACATCTTTAAAAACGTCGATGGCATACCTAAAAACAACAAAAAAGGATGTGGTGCATTCATGAAGAAAGGACAAAGCGGTCTAGAGTACCTTGTCACATACGGTTGGGCCATCTTAGCCATCGTCATCATCGCCGGAGTATTATGGTATTTCGGCATCTTCAACCCGGCCCGCTTCGCCGGAGAAAAACAATGCAGCGGATTCGGCGCGTTTATCTGCCAAGACTTCCGCGTCGCGCCGGACGGCACGCTGACCCTGGTGGTAAACAACAAAATTGGAGGCAGCATGAGCGCCGTCGATATTGCGGGCGCTGGCACCTGCACGCCCACCACCGTGGCCTCCAATGGCAACACTACATGCACATCCGCCGGATTCTTACCCGCCGGAACCTCGGGCAACAATTTTGACCAAACGACGGTGAGTCTCACGTACACCGACGCGCGATCCGGCATCGCCCACACCGACGCCGGTGGATTCGTCCGCGGCAAGTACGAATAAAACCAAACATACAAGGAGGCAAACGCCCCCTCCTTCTTTTTCTCTTTTTTCAATCCGCTACGGTACAGTCCAAAAAGCCCCGGGGAGCCATCCGAAAGGCACTACGAAAAAACAACAAAAAAACGTAAACCCAAAAATGACATCCTCCACGGGCTAAAGCCCGGGGTATCCCCGCAGGGGCAAGTTAAACAGCATTTGGGCCATATTGCCGGCCTAAAGGCCGGGTATGACCCAAAGCGGAAATCACACCTGCCTCAAACGCCTTAAAGAATCCCAATCAAAACCATACCATGCGTTTTTCCAACAAAACCATCCTGCTGGGCGTCACCGGCTCCATCGCCGCCTACAAGGCCTTGGAACTCTGCCGACAACTCCGCAAGGAAGGCGCGAACGTCCACGTCATCCTCAGCGAAGGCGCCAAGAATTTCGTCTCGCCCCTTTCATTCCAAACCATCAGCGGAAACCCAGTCTTGGAAGCACAATTCGAAAGTCACAAAAACGAAAACCACGAAGCGCGGAAGGAAAAAAACCACGGCGGAGGGAAAAGAAAGCCCGACAGTGGCGGCCGCATGAAGCACGCCGACCGCAAAATGAAACACATCGACCTAAGCTCGGCAGATGCGTTGATCATCGCGCCAGCAACGGCCAACTTAGTGGCCAAAGCCGCTGCCGGATTGGCCGACGACCTGCTCACCACCACCTTGCAGGCCTTTTCCGGGCCGGTCTTGGTCGCGCCGGCGATGAACGATGTCATGTACGTCCACCAAGTCCAACACCGCAATATCCGCCGCTTGCAAGAATTGGGTTACGCCGTGGTCGAACCGGATGCAGGAGACTTGGCGTGCGGACGCAAAGGCCTAGGCCGCCTTGCATCAAGCGGAAAAATCTTGGCCCGTCTTGAAACCCTCCTGCAGCCGCAAGACCTCAAAAGCCAAACCATCCTCGTCACGGCCGGCCCCACGCGCGAATACCTCGATCCGATCCGATTCATCAGCAACGCCTCCAGCGGAAAAATGGGTTACGCCATCGCGGAAGCCGCAGCAAGCCGAGGAGCCAAGGTAATCTTAATCAGCGGCCCTACGGCACTGCAGCCCCCCGCCGGCGTCAAAACAATCTTCGTGGAAACCACCGGACAAATGAAAACGTCCGTGCAAACCCACTTCAAAAAAGCGATTCTTTTCATCGCAGCCGCTGCTCCGGCCGACTTTGCCCCCACAAAAAAAGCCAAAACCAAAATGCCAAAAACAAACGTCAACCGCATCGACGTCAAACCCACTCCCGACGTCCTTTCCTGGGCCGGAAAACACAAAAAACAAGGCCAAAAAATCATCGGCTTTGCCCTCGAAACGCCGCCCTCGCTGTCCAAAGCCCGCCAAAAACTCGCGGCCAAACGCGCGGATGCCGTTCTGCTCAACGGCCCGGAAAACATCGCCTCAGAAAAAGCGGCCGGCACGCTGGTGTGGCCCCAGAGTCAAAAACAACTCGCCAAAAAAACGAAACTGGAATTCGCCCACGCGTTGTTGGACGAACTGGTTCAACGGAATGCCTGAACAAACCGCAACGGCCTAAAGCCCCAAAAGCCACGAAGATAACGGTGATTCCGAAATGAAGGCGGCACTCGCATTCGTCCTGTTGGCCTCCATCGCATTGTACGGCTGCACGCAACCGACAGACCCCACAGCCACACCGACGCCCACTAATGGAATCGAAACCTGCGGGCCGCAGCAATGCCACGGTTTGGACATCACTTGCGGACCCAACGGCCCCCAGGCATGCACCAGGGAGTTCCGCATTCCCGACGACGCGTGCCTCCAATACGTCCGCTGCCAAGTCGTCAACGGCGTCTGCCAACACGCCAACTTCCAATTCCAGCAGTGCACGCAATGCGTGGAAAAATGCAAAACGTTAAACGAAGACGACCAAACGTGCATGGACCGCTGCGCGTCAGCGCCACCGGATAACACCAAACCCACGGCTGAAGCCGTGAACAGTTGCCAGCTATACCGCAATATAATTTCCAGAGAAATCGCATGCGTTGGATGCGCTGGCACCGTTTGCACCACGCCGGAACCCGGCTTCGAACCGTTTGACCCGGCTTCAGACTCCACCGGCATCCCGTACGCCTGCAGCCCCACGGAAAACGGCTGCAGACTGGCCCAGTAAAAGAAAAGACACAACAAGTCAAGCAAGTTGGCGGAGGGAAAAATTACCGGCTGCGCTTGGTTTTCTCGGCCTCGAAGCACTCCTTGCACCGAGGGACTTGTCCGATGGGGTCGAACGGCACGCGGCACTTATCCCCGCACTTGACGCAAATCGCCGCCCACCACTTCGGACCCCGCAACGGCCGGTCATGCGCGCCCGAACCGCTGCCATCGTAAGAACCCATAAAACCAATCGCCTCAAGCGAACAAATAATTAATCGGCAAACCGAAATATATTCATGACCACCGCAACGCTCCAACTGACCCGCCCGAAAACGAAGCTTGGGTCCAAAACAGCCGAAAAAGACCAAAAGACCGGTTATCAAACCATCGCTAAATCCGGCAAGACCGAAACGGCCACGTTTGCCGCCGGGTGCTTCTGGGGCGTGGAAGAAAGCTACCGCCAGTTGCCCGGAGTCTTGGAAACCGCGGCAGGATATTGCGGCGGAAAAATGAGGAATCCGACGTATCAAGATGTCTGCAGCGACGAATCCGGACACGCCGAAGCCGTGCAAATCGTCTTCGATCCTAAAATAATCGATTACGAAACCTTGGTCGAGTTATTCTGGACCTTGCACGACCCCACCACGCCCAACCGCCAAGGCCTCAACTACGGCAGCCAATACCGCTCCATCATTTTCTACCACTCGGCCGAACAAAAACGAAAAGCCGAGGCGTCCAAGAAAAAGGCGCAGGCCAGGTTCGAGCGGCCCATCGCGACGGACATCCAAAAGGCCATGCCATTCTACCCGGCGGAAGAATACCACCAGAAATTCTTCCTCAAACGCAACGTCAAATTCAAAGGCGTCTGTTGAACGGGTCAAACGCGGTGCCGGGCGTCAATGGCCTTCGTTAGCACACCGTTTGTTTCTTGGGCGAAGACGAAGAAGATTCATCAGACCGTCCGTCAGTCATCATGGGACAAACGCGGTCGTAACACCGCCGAGTGCCCTACAGGCATTTTGGATGAGTCATCATCTGAAAACAAATCGTGACGAAGAGAGCATAAAAAACCGGTTGAAACGCAAAACGCCTCCGGCAGAAACGAAAGTCGCAAAAGGCATAAATGGAAAAAAAAGAACCGGAAAACGAAGCCGGACAAAGCAGTACAAATTTATTCTCCACTTCCCTGACCCACACGAGGAGATGCATATGGGTCCCATTTCAAAATTCGTCAAATACCACTACCGGCACTTCAACGCGGCAAGCTTGGTTGACGCAGCCGTCGGCTACAAAAAATTCGTCGGTTCCGGCAACCAGATGATGGTGACGCTTGCCGGCGCCATGAGCACGGCCGAACTAGGGCTTTCGCTTGCGGAAATGATCCGAAAAGGCAAAGTCCACGCCATCACGTGCACCGGTGCCAACTTGGAAGAAGACTTGTTCAACTTGGTGGCGCACGACCACTACGTACGCGTGCCCAACTACCGCCAACTCAGCGCACAAGACGAAGTCAAACTCCACGAAAAGGGCCTTAACCGCGTCACGGACACGTGCATTCCGGAAGACGAAGCCATGCGCCGATTGGAAAAAGGCATGTTGCAAAAGTGGCAAGCCGCCGAAAAAGCGGGCAAGCGTTACTTCCCGCACGAATACATGTACCAACTGATCCGGGACGGCGATTTGGAAAAGTACTACCAAATCGATCCGAAAGACAGCTGGTTGGTCGCCGCCGCACAAAAAAACCTGCCCATCTTCGTGCCGGGTTGGGAAGACTCCACCATGGGCAACATGTTCGTCTCGCAGACGATGAAAGGCGGACTCAAAAGCCTGGACACGACCAAAGGCGGCCTCCACTACATGCGTGCCCTGATTGACTGGTACACGGAAAACAGCAAGAAGAACGAAATCGGCTTCTTCCAAATCGGGGGGGGCATTGCCGGCGATTTTCCCATCTGCGTCGTTCCCTTGCTCCATCAGGACCTGGAGCGTGACGTAAAATTGTGGGGTTATTTCTGCCAAATCAGTGATTCCACCACGTCATACGGTTCTTACAGTGGTGCCAGCCCAAATGAAAAAATCACATGGGGAAAACTCGGCAAAGACACGCCGCGCTTCATCATCGAGTCGGACGCCACCATCGTCGCACCCCTCATCTTCGCGTACGTGTTGGATTGGTGAAAAACCACCGCAACCCATTTATTGCCGCCGGCCCAGGATAGCCGTAACGAGGTGACTGGAATGAACGGCAAAAGTGATTCTCTTCCGCGCGGTGAACGCCTTCCCGCATACGCCACGCCAGTCACCGAATCCAACTGATTTTCGACGCGTCGTCGTCAAGTTCGGAACCCAAGTGCTCACAACGGATAGTGGCAGCTTGGATTTGAACGCCTTGCGCGACTTGGTGGACGTCATTGCCCGGCACCGAATGAACGGAATCCACGTGGCTATCGTGACGTCAGGCGCCATTGGAGCTGGCGCATCTTCAATCGGGTTGCAACGCCAAGGCCTCGATGTGTTGCAACAGCAAATCGCCGCCGCCGTGGGCCAAAGCCTCCTCATGGAGCAATACAACGCGCTATTCGGACGCAAAGGCATCGCAGTGGCGCAACTGCTTTTGACCAACGGCGATTTTGAGGACCAAAAGCGGCGGAAAAACCTGGTCGGGACATTGGAAGCCCTGCTGCAGCAAAACATCGTGCCGGTCATCAACGAAAACGACGTGGTCACGACCAGCGAATTGGACTTTTCCACCGGCAACGCCGGCGGCGCGTTCGGGGACAACGACGGGCTTTCTTCACTCGTAGCGCAAGCCATTGGAGCCCGGACGCTGATTCTGATGTCCAACGTCGATGGGCTTCTCGGATCCGACGGTAGCGTCATTCCGGAAATCGCCAACGCCAACGAGTCGCTGGAACGGCTGGACCTCAAAAACGGCAATGGACGAGGAGGCCTCAAATCCAAACTCCAAGCCGCCCATTCGGCAACAAGAGCCGGCGTCACGGTGCATTGGATTAACCGGCACGCCGCCACGCTAAGCCAAGTGCTGGATGGCAAAAAAGCCGGAACCGTATTCTCACCGTCGGCATCTGGAGCGGACGAGGTGGACGAACAAGTCCGGCACGCCGTCGAAAAAAGCCGCCTCACGCGGCCCATGCTCTCCGCCACGACAGACTCGCAGCGCAACGAAGCCCTGCAACGGATGGCCGATGCACTGCAAATCCACCGATCCGGCATCCTGGAAGCCAACGCGGGCGACGTCCAAAATGCGAAAAATGAAAGCCGCTCCGACGCGTTCGTCTCACGCCTGGCGTTGGACACAGCCAAACTGGACGCGCTCAAAAGCACGCTGGCCGACGTGGCCGCCTTGACCCCGCCTGACGCATTGATGCGCGAATGGACGCTACCGAACAACGTAAAAATCCGTCAGGTCCGCGTACCCATCGGGCTCGTCGCATTGGTCTTCGAGGCGCGCCCGGATGTGATTGTGGAAGCCGCGGCGTTATGCATCAAATCCGCAAACGCATTGCTGCTGAAAGGCAGCCGACACGCGCATGCGACAAACACCGCCATCGTCCGTGCGTTGCAGGAAGCACTGGAACGGGCCGATTTACATAAAGAATGCATCCAATTGATGCCCGAATCGCGCGACGCCACCGACGCATTGCTCAAAAATCGTGGAGTCGACCTAGTCATTCCCCGCGGAGGCGCCGAAATGGTTGCCAAAGTGCGAAAAGACGCGCTCATGCCCGTCGTGTTCGCCGGCGGCGGCACCTGCCACGTCTACCTCCACTCCGACGCCGATTTGGACATGGCCATGCGGATACTGCTGAACGCCAAAACGCAGAAACCATCCGCCTGCAACGCGTGCGAGACGCTTTTGGTCCACCGCGAGATTGCCAACGATGCGCTACCCAAATTAGCGGCCGCACTCCAAAACGCGGGAGTCAAGCTCAACGGCGACGCGGAAAGCCGAACAATCCTAGGCGACGCCATCCAAAACATAGAAGAACCGGACTGGCATACGGAATACCTCGAGTTGACGCTGGCCATCAAAATCGTAGCCGGGTTGGAAGAAGCGGCGGACCACATCAACCGGTACGGAACCCACCATTCGGATGCCATCATCACACGCGACGAAACGGCCGCGGCCACGTTCATGGACGAAGTGGATTCGGCAGCCGTCTACTGGAACGCCTCCACGCGTTTTACCGACGGCGGACAATTCGGATTCGGCGGAGAACTGGGCATCAGCACGCAAAAAACGCACGTGCGCGGACCCATAGGCCTCGACGCGCTTTACACATACCAATATCACATCATTGGAAACGGACAGGTGAGGACATGAAACTATGCGTCGTCGGCGTGGGCCGGCTCGGCTCTGCCTTGTTGGAAGGATGGAAAGACACAGGATGGAAGCTTTCCGCCGTCAGCAAGCACGGCGTACCCGACGGCGTAAAACAAGCCACTCCCGCAGAAGCCGTCCAAGCAGATGTCGTCGTGGTGGCCGTCAAACCCAAGGACGTTCCAAGCGTATTGCAAGAAATAACCGTCCACTGGCGAAATCCAGGCCCGCTAACCGTCTCCGTGGCCGTGCAACCCGACTTGCAGACGCTTCAGGGCCATTTGCCAGAAGGTGCGGCGGTGGCGCGCGCCATGCCTAACATCGCCTGCGCCGTGGGAAAAAGCGTCACGGCCTACACGACGGGTCGAAACGTTTCCGCAAAACAACAAATCCAACTCCAGGCGCTGTGGGACGCGTGCGGCCAGGGCATCGCCGTCCAAGAAAATCAGTTGGTCGCTGCTACGGCGCTGTCCGGATGCGGGCCGGCTTACGCGTTCCGTTTCGTGCAGGCCCTAGCGAAGGCCGGAAAGACAATGGGCTTGGAAGAAATACACGCAGAAAAAATGGCCCAAGGCATCATCCAAGGTGCCGCTTCACTCATGGAAAAAAAGCCTGGAAAAACGATGGGGGAATGGGTAGGCCAAGTGGCCACGTCGGGGGGCACGACGGAAGCCGCGTTGAAAAAATGGGACGAAAACGGTTTTGACCGCGTCGTGGCGGACGGTTTGGACGCCGCATACAAGAAAAACAAGAAGGAGGAATGAAAATGACGGCCACTTGGCAAGACTTTGAAAAAATCGACATGCGCCAGTGGCATTCTTCAGGCGATTTCGCCGACCAATTCTTCCAATAAGTCTTCCAAGGCGATGATGCCAACGTACCGGTTTTCCGAATCGACCACCACGGCTAAATTGGCAGGTTCGGCCTGCATGCGCGAAAACGCGACGTTCGCCAACATGGTCCGCGGCAACAAAAGCGCCGGACTCCGCATGCAATCATTCACCGTTTGGCCCGGGTTCTTTCGCGCCGCAGCAGCCAAGCGCTTGACTGTCACGACGCCCAACGCCGTCGTGCCTTGCACAACCGGAAAACGCGAATAGGCCGTGGACAACACGCGCTCCAACGCGTCGGACGCCGACCAATCCGGGTCGAACGCTACAGCCCGGCTTTTGGGCGTCATGCATTGCGCCACCGTCTTATCGTTGAAGTGCAGCACGTTCTCAATGTAGTGGCGCTCCGTCGCCGTGATGGCCGCGTCTTGGTGGCCCAGCTGGATGACGGCTCGGACTTCGTCCTCCGTCAGTTTGACCACGTTTTTAGCGTGTGTTCCTGCCACGGCGCGGTTGAACGCGTCGAACGTTGAAATCAGGGGTGACAAGAAGGTTTGGAAAACTTCCAAAAACGGGCTGACCGTCAACGCGATGTCGTCCGCGTGGGCGCTTGCCAAAGTCTTGGGCGTCACCTCGCCCAGCGTCAACAACAACAGCGTCATCACGCCGGTAGCGATGCCTAAACCGATGTCACCAAAAAGCTGCACCGCGATGTCCGCCGCCAAAACGGATGCCGCGACACCGGCCACGTTGCTGCCAATCAAGATGGCGATAATCGTGCGTTCGGGATGCGCCTTGAGCCGCGCCAAACTCTCCGCACCGGCGGCGTTGCGGTCCAGCAGGCGGTGGAGGCGGATGCGCGACACGGTCAGAAAAGCGACTTCGCACGCCGAAAAAAGCGCGTTTGCGCTCACCAACGCCAGCAAGGCCACGAGGGCAAGTTCCACACCCATAACCATAATGTTGGCTCAACGGGCCTAAAAGCGTATCCGCCGAAACCAAAAGAAAAAAAAACTAGAACTGAACGCGCGGGCAGGCGGCATCCACCGAGAAAATCATTCACGATCACCGAAACAAAAACATTGTAGCAAGAACCAGAAAAACCATGCGGCCAAAAAATAACGAAAACCGCCTTGAAACATAGATTTTACGACGTCGAAACATCGTCCAACGCCATTGGCTTGAAAGGTTGGAAAAAAAATCTATAATAACCCGTTCGGAGTGACTCTTGCATGAAAACCCCGGGGGCGCACACCATGAAAAGAATTTACATCATGCTTACGGCGCTGTTGCTAGTAAACGGTTTGGCCGCCGCGGAGGTCCAATGCCAATTCCAACTGAGTTCAAACAGCGTGGGACTGCACGAAGGCATCAGCGTCACCGGCGAGGCCACCGGAACCGGTTTCGACTCCGACACGAAAGTGGAAGTCAACTGCAACGCGGCCAACGCCGAGCCCTACATCGGCCTGCCCACCACCGCCACCACTTCGGCTTACACCGCGTCCTATTACCCGTTCAGAGCCCGATGCGGATACCTCGCCGTGGGACAAGACACGATTTACGAAGTCAGCGCGACACTGATGCCGCAAAACATTGCGTGTACCTCCATAGGCTCCAACGCGGTCACCATCCGCGCCAGTGGCACTTCGGCCAAAACGAGTCCCGCTTCGGCAAGCAACGCCATCACGAACCCGGCCGTCCCCTCGACGGGCAGATATGGCATAATCGGCACGCCCGAAACCGTCCAAGCCGCGCTTCCTGCTCCGGTCTCCACCTGCGGCGATTTGAACCAAATCCCGTGCGAAAAGAAAACCAACAACTGGATGTTCCCCGTCATCTACGTCTGCAACGCGCCGTACGCCAACAACGGCGAATACCCGCGGGAAAAAGCCCGCTGCGTCGCCTGCAGCCCCGGAACCAGATACGACGGCGGACGCTGCGTGATTGATTACGGCAAACCAACGCCACCAGCCGCCACACCGGTTCCGACGGCCCGGCCCACGGCGGCACCAACGCCCGCTCCATCCATAGTCCCCGTGGTCACGCCTAACCCGACACCACCCGGACCAAGCGTTTCAGCGCAAACCCAACCACCCATCAACGGGGATGAAGCGAGGTACGTATACAAATTCCGAAAAGGGTGGAACACCTTCGGGCTGCCATGGTCCTACGGGGACGGCAGCTATGGATGTTCCAACGGACCCAGCCAACTTCGGTATTATTCGTACAACAAAGCCAGCCAATCCTATGAATCCGTCACTTCCCTCAACCCGAATAATCTGAGAGGTACGGGAATTGTGGCGTACGCGGCGGTCGACTGCGATTACTCCATCGGGCAACCTCGGCTGACGCAGGACCAATTCCTCACGCTGTTCAAGGGATGGAACCTTATCAGCGTGCAGACCAGCGCGTTCAGCGGCTCGGGGTACGGATTCAACCTGAAAAACGAATGCACCATCACCGGCGGACCCTGGCGGTACGACAATGAGAAGAAGGAATACATGCGAGACTCCGTCCTCAAGCCCGGATACGCGTATTGGATTGAAGTCAAGAATCCGTTCTGCGACATCAAGGTGTTGGGCGAAAACCAGCCCCCGTCATTCCCCTAAACCCTGCAATCGAATGAAGCCAAAAGAGCAATCATAGAACCAATGGGAGGAAAAACAAGGCGGTGGGACGCAGACGCAGGCTAAAACCGCTAGACCAGGTCAATTACGCGATTGGGCACAAATTCGAACTCGATTTCATCGCCATCCGCCAAATCATACATCAACCAATCCAGCCGCTCTTTGCCGTTGACGAAAAACCGCAGCTGGCGTGACGAATCCGTACAAATATCCACCACGCACGACGCCGTCAACGGCTGGCCCCAGACCGAGAAGAAAAACGAAAGCGTATGGGGCGGCAATTCTTCCAACGATTGCGCCTCGACGTGCAGCAAGCCTGAATCGTCGTGCGTGTGGACCGGCGAGTGAAGCCGATCCGGGTACAACCCCACGTCCGCGGGTATGCTCACCTCTTCGTTGCCATCCAAGATCAGTACATGGGCATGCCAGTGGACGGGATAGTCCTCCACGGACTGCGGAAATGCCAGAGAAGGCAAGTCACCCAAATCCAACGACGCCGGGCGGCTGGCCAACAAAAGGCCCAAACCAGCGGCTAAGACGACCAAAACAACGAACAAACGCGGAAAATCCATCGCAAAAACCTAAAAAGAAAAAAACAAGGCGGCACAACCGCCCGGTTCAAAAAAGAAAAAAAACGTTTTAAAAATCAACGCGTGCTTTGGCCGTGACCGAAGCCGTTGCGCGAAAAGCCGCGTCCGCCGGGAGCGCCGTGAGATCGGCGAGGCCCGCCTTGGTGCGGACGACCGCCGCCTCCACCGCCGCGATACCCACTACGGTTACCGCCGCCGAAGGGTCGGCGTCCGCCGCCATGTCCGCCTCCGCGGACCAAGCGGTCTTCGCTGCGATCCTGGGCTTGGCGGGGCGTGAACTTGCGGAACTCCGGATTGATGTGCAACACGAGTTCTTCGATAGTGGACTGGCTGCGTTGCACCATCTGCATCAATTCCCGCTTTTCCATCACGTTGGTGATGAAAGAAATCGCGTCGCCTTTCTTTCCGGCGCGCGCCGTGCGGCCGATGCGGTGCACGTACACTTCCGGCTCGTCCGGCAAGTTGTAGTTGACGATCAGTTCAACGTCGTCCACGTCGAGGCCGCGGGCCGCGATGTCGGTTGCCACCAAAATGTTCTTGTGGGCGTTACGGAAGGCGTCCATCGACTTTTCGCGGCGAGCCTGCGTCAAGTCGCCGTGCAGGCAAACATTGTCAAACCCCTTGTCCCGCAACGCGAAATGCAAGTTATCCGCGCCGCGCTTTGTGCGGGCGAAGATAATCGTCAAATTCGGCTTGCGTTCGGTCAGAAGCGTACAAATGGCCGCCAATTTGTCTTTGCCGTCCACCGCCACGTAGTGCTGGCGGATGTTTTCGGCCGTCGTCTTGTCCTCCGACGTCTTGATTACTTCCGGCTGTACCATGTTGGTGCGCGCCAAATCGATGATGGTCGAAGGCATTGTCGCGGAAAACAACGCCGTCTGCTTGTGCTTGGGCGTGTGCTTCAAGATGTCCTTGACGTCGTCGATGAAACCCATGTCCAACATGCGGTCCGCCTCGTCCAACACCACCATTTTCACGTGATCCAGTTTGATGGTATGGCGTTCCAAGTGGTCCATGATGCGGCCCGGAGTGGCCACAACGATGTCCACGCCTTCGCGCAAGGGGCCGATTTGGCGTTGGATGTCCTCGCCGCCGTATACAGCAAGAACCCGGTGCGGGCAGTATTTGCCCAACTCGCGGAATTCGTCAACGACCTGGAGGGCCAACTCGCGTGTGGGCACCAAAATCAAGGCCTGGATCTTTCTTTCTGCTGGCAACGATTGCAAAATACTCAAGGCAAAGGCGGCCGTCTTGCCGGTGCCGGTCTGGGCTTGTCCAATCAAGTCGCTGCCTTGCAAAAGCAAAGGGATGGCGTGTTCTTGGATGGGGGTCGGGTTGACGAAGCCGGCATCGTGGATGGCTTTCATCAGCTCGGGCGCAAGGCGCAATTCTTCAAAACGCATACTTGGTTCTCACTCCTCAAAAAATCAAGCGGCGCTCAACAAAAGAGTTGAGGGAGCACCGTTTAGTTGAGTCCTCAAAGCCCGAAAACGCCTGCATGCCAACATCGGAAAAAGGGGTTGGAAAAGGCGGATGGGCCCAAAAACTCGCAAAAACAGCGCTCGGGCATTGATTTGATAATTCAACAAACAATCTAGTGCCGAACGCCTCTTTAAAAGGTTCCGCCCCCCCTGAAAAAAACCATGAAACCGGAAATTCCCCACACGACCGAATTCGAACTCGCACACCATTACGCAAACGACGTCAGCGGAAGCCTGGCAATACTCAAGCGAATCCACCAAGCAAAAAAAACCCGAAGTCCGGTTCCAAAAGTCAATTTGAACGAAAGTCGCGATCGATTCGTCGATGGGCTTGAACGCGCGATTTCCTTAAACCCAGAGCAAACCAAGGGGAATCACCCTAAGCCACCTAAAAGAAATGGCCGACCTAGCAAGAGAAAGCGATTTCCATGACATTGAACACCTGAAGAGGATTTACAAGAGATACTGCGAGATAAGAAAAATTGGCTTTGACCCCCGACTGTTCCAATTGGACTGATTTTTTTAACTTGAACAGCGTTCCGGGCGTATGTCACATCCAGGCTTAACCAAACAATTACAATTAAATATAAGAAATAGCGTAAACAATTACTATACGAAATAAATAAAGACAAATTTAATTACAAGTAAAGATAAAAAAGGCGAAAATATGGAACCGCTCGAAATTGCAAGAATATTGCAATCCTACAATCCGTGGTGGTCCGGAAAGCCATCCGCTTCCCTGCCGGACCACCATAGACGAGACTACTTCCATCTGAGAAAAGTATTGGAAAGCCCGGAACACAAGACCATCGTCATTTCCGGGCCACGACAAGTGGGAAAAACGACGATCGTAAGGCAACTCATCCAATGGGCCCTGAAAAAAAAAGCCGAAGACGGAACGGCCAAATACGAGCCGAACCGGATCATGTATGTGACGCCTGAAATCGTGTCAAACATTACCGGCCAGAACAAAGCGCTCCCGGGAATCCTGTCGACTTACGAATCCCTGATTCTCAAAGAAAGCCTTAACGCCGTGTCCAAAAACACGATTATTTTCCTCGATGAAATCCAAAAAGAACAGGACTGGGCCGAAACGATAAAACCGTACCTGGATTCAAACCCCGAAAAACTCAAATTCGTCGTGACCGGATCTTCACGGTTGAGCTTGATTGAAAACAGCGCGGAACGCCTTCCGGGACGGCATCTGCCCTACGTTCTTCTACCCCTCAAGTTCGGAGATAGGTTGGAATTCAACCACCCGGAAATACCCGACCTACGCGCCTTGTTATTGGGGCAAAATGGACTGAGGGAAGCGCTCACTGAAGGCTTGAAAACGGGAAACATCCAACCGGCATACGACCAAGCGGCACGGATCGTCCTCGCCATTGATACGGGCACCCAGGAGACGATAGGCCGGGAACTGGACCGTCATCTCCAAGAAGGCGGATATCCTCAAATCGTCGTATCAAAAGATACGGCATCAAAATACGATACCTTCAAAACATACATCTCAGACATCGCGTCAAAAGACCTCGAACATTCCAGGAAACCTGAACTTGCCCGGAAACTGCTCATCAACCTGGCAAAATACAACGCCAACAAAATGGTCGAAAGTGAAATCCGGGAGCAAACATACGGAGGACTCACCGGGAGCCCGAACACGATCCAAACGTACCTGGATTACCTGGAACAATTGGCCATCATACGGCGCATTTACAAGAACAAAAGCAACAAAAACATCCGCCAGAGAAAGCCAAAAATATATTTTGCCGATACCGGGCTTCGCAATTCCATGTTAGGGTATCTTGACGGCGAACTGTCCAGTGAAGAAATGGGTTTGCTTGCGGAAACCGTAGCCTTGGATCATCTTCTCCGGTTCTTGTTCAAGGTCCGGGGACACGCCAACAACATCTATTTCCACCAAAACGGTGACCAGGACAAGGAAGTGGATTTCGTAATCAGGAATCAGCACGACCAAACCGTCATGGCCATCGAAGTGAAGTACCGCGATTCGCACGTCGAAAAAATAGAGGAGTTGAGGAAGCTCAAGGAAGAAAACCCCGATATGCTGGCAATCGTCCTGACGAAAAACACGCTGAAAATGGAAAACGGAAAAATCCTTTATCTTCCACTATGGCTTTTCCTTCTTGCCTGTTGACGGGCCACAAGATGAACCGCTAGCAAATCAGCTGGCGCAGCTTTCCTTGTGCAAATCATATCCGGCTGGCACCGGGCACTTTCCGGAAATGATGCACGCCTCGGATGTCACCGACGCCAGTTGGGAAGAAACGGCCTGACCAGACGAACCATACGAAATCAACAATTCATCCAAATCCTTGAACACATACGCGCCGGCATCGGTTGCAACCTTGCCGTTGACGAAGAAATTCAAGCTAGCCGAGCCGTCCGAACAATACGGCGGCTCACCGGCCGCCACTTGGATGCACGTTGCGTTCAGAAAACCGCCAAAGGTACCGAACAGGTAACTCAACGGCACGCCGGAGGCATGCAGATGCACCACGTTTCCGCGGCCGTCGTGGAAATGGATGTATTCGGTCAAAGGCCGCTCGCTAGAACTTTGGAACCGACTTTCCGAAAAATTCACCGCCTGGCCTTGGACGTACACTTGAATGTCGGCATGCACGTGCTGGTTCTTTTCAAAAAACCCGGTTTTCAAATTGAAACCAGGACCAAACGTATACACGCCGGCGGCCACGAGCACCAAAAGCACGCCCACAGCGGCGAATTCCAGGCGCTTAATCGCGATGCCCATGCCGATCGCGGCAGCTCCGGTCACGAACAGAGCCACCAGGCCGGCGAACTGCCAAAGCGGAATCGTGGCCTCGCTCAACACGGGCGCGGAACAGCTTTGCACTTCCGAAGCGTCTTTCTCGTGGGCCCAAACCGAGCCGGAAAACAATGCTAGCAGTAACACGGAAAAAACAACGAGGCGCATGGACGATTTGGAGCCGCAGGCCGATTTAAGACTAGCGGTCAAAAATCACGCAAACGGAATCGAACGAAAAGCAAAGAGCCAAAGGCTAAACAAAAGAAAAAAACGATTGGAAAATCCGAAAATTCTGGAAAAAAGAATTGAAAAAGAAAAAGGAAAAAAGGGCCTTTGCAGGCCCTTTTACGGTTGAAGCTAGAAAAACAGCTTACTGGCCGTCGTCGTAGCCGCGTCCGCCACCGCGTCCGCCGCCACCACCGCCACCGTAACCGCCACCACCACCGTGGAAGTCGCGCTTAGGTTTGCGGTGCTTGGGAAAACAGTTCTGGCAATAGACGGGCCGGTCTGCTTTCGGCTCGAAAGGCACTTTCGTAGCCTGACCACAGTCGCTGCACGTCGCATCGAACAGGGTTCTTCCAAATTTATCTTGGTCGCTCATACTTTACTTCACCTACTCTACACTAGGCAAAACGATTTCCGAAAAATCCGAGACATTGCTTCAATTTCTATCCGCTTCGTTCCAGACCCTCAAGGAGCCCGATTTAACCTAGTTACTGGAATACTTGTTCCGAAACCCGTTTTTAAGACTATGGATACGGCATGAACGGTGGAAAACGCCGAGATGGAAGTTGCAAGGTATATATTAGATGATTAACAAATAAGCATAGGTGAATGCAATGAATGTCAATTTGGGACCGCCTTACGAGGCCTTGATGCAGCGGCTCATTGAACGTGGATACGCTGGAAACCAGACGGAGTTGATTCGACAAGCGTTGGCTCGCATGGACCGGGACTTGGAAGAGGAAGAAGCCCGCTTGGTCCATAAAGCCGTCGAAATCGAGATGAAACCCATAAAGGAAGGCAAAGCCAAAACGTACTCGATGAAAGACGTGTTCAAGGAAGCGGGTCTGGAGTGAACGTCGAATTTTCCGAAGAGGCGAAAGAAGAATTCAAAAACATGGAGCAGCAGCTGCAATTGTTTTTCAAGACACACCTAGAAAAGCTCAAAAACGTGCCCCCACGCCGGCACCTCAAGTTCGGTCTCCCTCACCACGTTGAAAACGTGACCAAGCAGACTCGTCTGGTTTACGACATGTACGAAGACAGAATATACGTCGTCCACTGCTTTGCCATGCACAAAGAATACGAAAAATGGTACAAATCCTATAAGTAAAAGATAATGGAGGGGGTGGGATTTGAACCCACGAACCCACAAAGGGACAGCGCCCTGAACGCTGCACATTTGGCCAAGCTTTGCTACCCCTCCATTTGGACGCGAAAAAGCCCCAAGAAGGCAACGCACGCAAGAAACCCAAAAACCGACGGTAGTCGCGTAAGCGATTAATTCGGTGGACACGGAGTTTTTTAAGCCAAACGTTGCCCCCCGCAAAAAGGGTTTTTAACCCGGCCTTTCCCAAGACAATCCCGGCTTACGCTAAGCTGCTTTGTCTCTCAAAGCTTCGGTAGATATCCTCAGGTTTTCACACATGAACATTCCCAATCCTTACGACAACCCCCACTACAAAAAATACCTCATCGTCCCCATCATACTCATCGCCATCTCGTTGGGGTTGATTTTCTTCGGCCCGGGCATCAAACCCGGCATCGACTTCAAAGGCGGCTTGCTGATCACCATCCAGTCCGAATCGGCCATCGACCAGGCCGCCTTATCGTCCGCGATTGAGAACGTCGCCGGATTGAAACCCGAACTCCGTTTTTTCGAAAGCCCGGCGGGCACCGGCGTCGAAATCGAGCTGCCCCTCAAAACCTCGCTTGACCAAGCCGACGCGTATTTAGCCAAAGTCCACTCGCTCCAGGAAGAATACGACCGCGCCCGAATCGCCTTATCCCAAGACCAAGGCAGCCAAAGCGCGGTTGACGCCCTCGGACGCCAATTGCTGGACGTGGCGAGCCAAACGGTGCAAACCGCCACCGGCGGCAGCCTGAAAGCCACGGATCCGACCGCCGCAGTCACCGAAAGCGAACAAGCCGTCGCCGACGCCCGCTCCCTGTACCGCGAAGCGTTACTGGACGCCGTCAACAGTGCGGTCAAAGCCGACTCCGTCTTGGTGCGCGAAGTCGGCTCGTCGTTGAGCGTGTTCTTCTTTTCCAAACTGCAAAACGTCGTCCTTTTGTCACTGCTCTTATTGGCCATCATCGTATTCATCATGTTCCGCGACATCGGACCCGCTTTAGCCGTCATGATCGGACCCCTGGTCGACATCATCCTGGCCGCCGGCGCCATGAGCCTCCTCCAAATCCCGTGGAACCTAGCATCCATCGCCGCCATGCTCATGCTGTTGGGCTTCTCGCTGGACTCCTACACCATGCTGACAGTGCGCATCCTCAAGCGCTCGGAAGACGCCCCTGCCGTGCGCGCGTTTGAAGCCACGCAAACCGCTTTCCTGATGAACGCCGCCCAAGTCACCGGTTTTGGTGTTTTGGCGGCTGTCGCCGTCGTGCTGCAAGTACCCACCTACTACCAAATCGGCGTGGTGGCGACCATCGGCGGTTTGGCTGACTTTCTCACCACGTGGTTCGGCAACGCGCCGCTTTTGCTGTGGATGAACGAACGCAAACAGAGGAAGACCCAATGAATTTCCGACGCCTGCTGGCCAACCGCAAAATCCAAGTCCTCATCGTCCTACTGTTCGTCTGCACTTTCCTGATTTTCCTTCGTGACGGCAACCCATCCACCATCGATCTGAACCTCGGCATCGAATTCGAAGGCGGCGTCCGCATCCCCATCTCGCTGGAAAAACCACTGGACCCGGCGCAGATGACCATCATGGTCGACACCATCAAGGCCCGCATCAACAAATTCGGCCTCACCCAAGCCATCGTCCGGCCCTTGGGAAACAAAGAAATCCTAGTCGAGCTGCCGCAAGCGCAGGCCAGCGCCATCAAATCAGTCGAATCCATCCTCCGCGAACAAGGCAAATTTGAAGCCATCGTCGGCGGCAAAACCGCCCTCAACGGCTCGCACATCATCCCCACCGGCATCGGCGGCGCCAATGGCGAACAAATCAACCCCGACGGCTCCTGGCAACTCACCTTTTCCGTCACGGGCGAGGGCGAACTGCACTTTGCCAACGTGGCGTCCGGACACAAAGGCGACAACGTCTACATGTTCCTCGACCGGCCCCAAAATGCCGCCGTCTTGGTTGCCCGCGACTTTGTCCCCATCGGCGCCGACATCCAAGACGCCTTGGTCAAAGAAGGCGACGACATCCAACTCATCTACTTGGATACGTTCACCCCCGACGCCGCTACGACCCTGACGGTCACCACCCTTATCGCACCTCAAAACCTGTCCACCACCCATTCCGCCATCTACCAATCGCTAAAAAACGCGGGCTACTCGCTCAACGCATCCGCACCCAAAAGACTCAAACTGATTCCCGATGAAGAACTGCGCCCGCAATTCCTGGGCTTCGGCGTCGGCGCCCCGTTATCCAGCTGGGACGCCATCGGACTGCAATCCGCCCCCGTCCTCCAAGTCGAACCACTTCGCAAGGAAACCATCACCCAATACTCCATCACGGGCAGCGCGCAAGGCGCGGACCAAGCCGAGCTGAAGCAAAACGCCGCGGTCGAAGTCCGCCAACTCAAATCCGTCCTCGCCGGCGGCCGCCTCCCGGTGTCCGCATCCGTCGGCAGCTACTACAATATCTCCCCAAGCTTAGGCAACCAATTCCTCACCTACAGCTTTTACGCCATCGGAGCGGCCGTCCTCTTAGTCGCCCTCGTCGTCACGCTCTTTTACCGCCGCTTTGAATTGGTGTTACCCATCATGTTCACCTTGATCATCGAAATCTTCGTCACGGTCGCCATCTTAGGCGCGTTGGGTACGTTGGATTTGGCCGCCATGGCCGGCGTCATCGCCTTAATCGGCGCCTCGGTCGACAGCCAAATCGTCATCACGGACGAACTCATCAAGAAACGCGGCCACGACGTCACCACCAAACGAAGATTCCAAGACGCATTCTACATCGTCTTTACCACCGCCGGCCTCGCCGTCGCGTCCATGCTGCCCTTGTTGTTTTCCGGCATCGTCGAAATCACGGGTTTCGCCGTCGCCGCCCTGCTTAGCGTCGTGGTCGGCATCGTCATCACCCGCCCCGCTTACGCCGTCGTCATCGAAGAAACCGTCTTCGAAGCCGGACCCCAACAAATCCACGACG
>Ga0082335_1003244_pt1 | contig 27284 bp, 30 predicted proteins | sample Subgrocontami58m_FD_72375 | JGI IMG/M metagenome (GOLD analysis project Ga0082335, IMG submission 72375) | Subsurface groundwater microbial communities from S. Glens Falls, New York, USA - GMW37 contaminated, 5.8 m (SPADES assembly) (version 2) ...
AAGAACAATAAACACAGTGTTTTTTTTCATCATTCTCACTTGTTTTAAGTTTCTTCCCCGTAACTTAATATCAAAGAACATCTTATAGCTATTTTAGCAACACTTTTTGACTATTATACCCATTCTGAACGGAGTGAAGAATCTCGACACCTCGATTTCAAACTGTTTTGAGATATTTCGCGGAGTTTACATTGAACGAAGTGAATATGCTCAATATGACAATTACAATACTTTGTGTAAGGTGACTTAATAATTTATAGAGGATAAAACAGAATTCTGTACTTTATAGAGTTCTTGAGGGTTTTGCGTTTTTACCGGAATGGCTGTTAGTTCGTAAAATTTATTGCCCGACTTAAATACGACCACGCGGATGTTTCTCTTGGAATCATCCAAATACTCGTAAGCAGAAAATTTCTTTTTGTTGATCTCGAAGGTTTCTTGATTTACAAAACCTCCAAATGTTTTTCCATACTTTGCTTTTTTAAAAGCTTTACTGAATTCAACAACGGATTTTATTTCATCGCTTTGAATTTCCTTCATAGTAAGAGAATCAACATTTAGTGCAACAAAATTTAGTGTAGCGGAGTAATCATCTTTAACGAGCCAAAGATCAATCAACTTGTTTTCATTGTCTTCTGCAGTGAACCAACCTTGTGGTACTTTAACAGATAGTTGTGAAGTTTTTGCTTTCGCAACTTCAGAGGTAAGAGGAAAGTTAGAATCGTATAATGATGATAACGAAGAAGAGCAACCTATAATTAGAAAGGGAAAAAGAACAAAGATATAGAACGCAGATAAACGCAGATCTAGCGGATACCCGCGGATTTGATCTGCGAAAATCTGTGTTATCCGTGTAATCCGCGTTCTATTCACAATTTATATTTTTCCGACTAAGTCTTCTCCCGGTACAAGAGTTTTATCGCCCGGCTCCCAGCTTGCGGGACAAACTTGTTCAGGATGTTCGCGTACATATGCCGCAGCTTTAACCCGTCTTAAAATCTCTTTTGAACTTCTGCCGATGCTGTTATCGTGAATATCAATCGTCTTCAAAATTCCATCCGGATCAATAATAAATGTTCCGCGGAGAGAAAGACCATCTTCATCAATGTAAGTTCCAAAAGCTTTGCACAAAGTTCCGGTCGGATCGGCAGCCATCGGATATTTAATTTTACTAATTGCTTTTGATGTATCATGCCAGGCGAAGTGAGCATATTTTGTATCGGTACTAACGCTAATAATTTCGGCGCCGGCTTTTTTGAATTCTTCGTAATAATGTGCGGCTTCTTCCAACTCTGTTGGACATACAAATGTAAAATCAGCAGGATAAAATAAAAGCACTGTCCATTTGCCGCGCGTATCGGAAAGCTTCATTTGTTTGAACTCATTGTTATGGTAAACATCAAATTTAAAGTCCGGAACTTCTTGACCAATTTTTAACATTTCATTTATCTCCTATAGATGATTTTTTAGTATAAATTATTCACAAATGAAAAATACGAAAAGATTTTGAATGGTTTAAATGTAGAGACGATTGGCTAATCGTCTCTTTTAACAATGAGACGCACAGCCGTGCGTCTCTACAAAAAAAATTACATCCCATCACGCATAAACTTTGGCTGCTCTAGTGTTAGGATTAACGAAATTCGGTGCGTATCCGGTAACCGTTCGGTTTCGGACTGACTGAACCGTGCAAAAGAATAATCAATCTGAAGTTTTGGTAAATATATACCTGCACCAACTGTAAATTGTTTTACATCATTATATCCGGCACGTACGGCAAAAATATTTTTATAATTGAATTCAAACCCGGCATGCGCATCAAAACTTACGGGTCCAATATTAAATGTTGAAGCAGTTTTTCTATTTTCAAAACGAAGATCAAGATCAATAGCGGGCATTATTCTTCCACCAAGAAATTGTAAAGCATATGCCGCACCAATTTTAGCTGTCGGAGAGATCAACTCATTACGTCCCGTACTCCAGGCAACCAGCGTTGTTGTTACATCTTGAATGTTTGCACCAAGATATAAATTTTCCATCGGCATATAGACCGCACCAACATCAAAACCGATTCCAAATGCGCTATACTCTGCAAGACTTCTCGAAATCAATTTAACATTTGCGCCCCAGTAAAAATTATCCGAGTAACGTTTTGCAAATGTTAAATACATTGCCCAATCGGTATTACTGAATTCGGAAATTTTAGAGTAGTCGAGCCGGTCGGTGTAAATATCAAGAATGCCGTCACCGTTTGCATCGTACAAAGCGTTACGGGTATCTGGAATTCCATCAATACTTGAACGCATAATACTTAAACCAAAACTCATATCATTTCCATATGGAATAGCGACTGCGCCGTAATTGTAGTTAACAAGATTTCCAAAATGTTCTTCGTGCATTAATGCAACTTGTGGATAGTTAATACGTGCAAGTCCTGCAGGATTCCAGTATCCGGAAGTAACATCATTAACAATAGCAGTTTGAGCGCCGCCCATCGCAAGTGCGCGACCGCCAACGCCAATAGCTAAAAACTCTCCGGCATATTTACCAATTACAGTTTGGGAATGAATTGATGTGATTGAGCAAAGGAGAAAGAATAATGCAAAAACTGATTTTTTCATAATTGCTTTCCTTCTGAAATAGTTATTGTAGAAATAACTATATGCTTTCTCCTTTTCGTTGCTGCAATATTACTTTTTATCTGTTTGTTTTGCAACTGCATTAATTGCCGCATTAATGGCTTCTTGATCGCCGAGATAATAATGTTTGATCGGTTTCAAATCTTTATCAAGTTCATAAACAAGGGGAACACCGGTTGGGATATTCAATTCGGTTATTTCAGCTTCAGAAATGTTATCAAGATATTTTACAAGCGCGCGTAAACTATTTCCGTGTGCAGCAATGATAACACGTTTTCCGCTTTTTATTGTTGGTGCTATGGTCTCATGCCAGTACGGTAAAAAACGATCCACTGTGAGTTTCAAACTTTCAGTCAATGGAATGTCTTTCTTATCCATGTCAGCATATCGGCGGTCCCTGCCTGGACATCTTTCATCATTTTCTTCAAGCGATGGCGGCGGAACATTGTAACTTCTTCGCCACAATTTTACTTTTTCATTACCGTATTTTTCTGCCGTCTCTGCTTTGTTCAATCCTTGAAGCGCTCCGTAATGTCTTTCATTCAATCGCCAAGATTTGATAACCGGAATCCACAACAGATCCAATCCCTCTATAGTAATGTTGAGAGTTCTTATAGCACGTTTTAAAACAGATGTAAATGCAATATCGAAAGTATAACCTTCTTGTTTAAGAATAATGCCTGCCTGCTTAGCTTCTTCTAATCCTTTTTCTGAAAGATCAACATCCGTCCATCCTGTAAATAAATTTAATTTGTTCCATTCACTTTCGCCGTGTCTTAGTAATACTACTTTGTACATTGTTTGATTTCCATAATTGTTATAAATGCTTCGGTAAATATAGGAAATTTTGAAAAGAGGAGAGTTTCTTTTGATTGCGTCTTCTGTTATCTTTGCTGCAAAAGTGTGAGCCAAATGGATCGTTTGATTTATAATTTCTTTAGCGATGATGATTTTCTGCGCATCTCAAATCAGATCAAAGAGATGGAGAAAAATACTTCCGGTGAGATCCGCGTTACGGTAAAAGAAAAAAAATCATTCTTCAACCGCAAAAAACAGATCCGTGCTTTGGCAGAGAAGGAATTTTACAAACTCAACATGCACAACACTCGTGATAAAACCGGAATTCTACTTTTCCTTCTTTTGAATGAACGACAATTCTATATTCTTGCTGATAAAGGTATTCACGAAAAAGTAGGAGAAGGAACATGGCAAAATGTTCGTGATGAAATTCAATTGTATTTTCATGATGGAAAATTCTCCGAAGGTTTAATTTGGGGAATTGAAAGAGTTGGTAAAATTCTTTCTGAACATTTTTCAGTAAAAACTGACGACACTAACGAACTTTCCAATAAAATTATTATCGAATGATTTTATCTTTCTCTGCCAACTGCAAACAGCTTACTGCCAACTGCAACCTGCTAACCGAATTGGAATTATTTAACAATCATTTTTGTTATTAACAGTATGAAACGCAGAAAATTTATAAAAAAAAGTTTATACGCCGTTGGTGCAACAATCCTTGCCCCATTATTTATTAATTCCGATTCAAAAGCAAAACCAAGTGTTAAACTAAATTATAAACCCGAACCGGATAAATGGAATGACAATGAATTGACTCTCGCCTGGATCGGGCATTCAACTGTGCTGATAAATTTTTTTGGTAAACGAATTCTAACCGATCCCGTTTTATTTGAGAGGATTGGACTATATTTCTTCGGCGGTAGTATTGGTCCTGCACGTGTAACTCCCCCTGCTCTTGAAGTTCATGAAATACCCAAACCGGATATTATTCTTCTCTCGCATGCACATATGGATCACATGGATTATCCGACCTTAAAAATATTTGCAGAAAAATATCCAAACCAGGTAGATGTTATTACGGCGTACCTTACCAAAGATGTAATTGATGAATTACCGTGGAAGTCACTTCATGTAATGGATTGGAACGATGAGTTAATCCTTCAAGATATTCGATTTAGAGCAAACGAAACCAAGCATTTCGGCTGGCGTTTTCCATGGGAGAAAGATCGCTCGCGCGGATATATGAAAGACGGAAGAAGTTATAACTCTTATGTTATCGAATACAAGAATAAAAAAATCTTATTCGGCGGTGATACAGCGCTTACCGATAAATTCCAACTGCTGAAAAACGAGAATATTGATGTTGCTATTATGCCGATCGGGGCTTACAATCCTTGGAAAAGAAATCACTGCAATCCGGAAGAAGCATTGCAAATGGCAAATGAGTTAAATGCAAAATATTTTATTCCAATTCATACAAAAACATTTCAGCAAGGCGTAGAAGCGTTCAATGAACCGATTGACCGGATGAAACGCGCCGCATTAAACTACAATCTTCAAATTGGACTCGAAGAGATCGGGCAGACTTTTGTGCTAAGCTGATCTATAATGATTTCTTTCCCTGAAAGAATTGGAAGTTCCGATATGTTACATTGTTATTGTATGTAAACTAATTTCTTGCGGATTGTAGTTGTGTAAAATTTTTTGCGCGTCTTTTTCTTCAAGGATTAATTCAATAACTTCTCTAATATTTGCAATTGCCTCATCAATTGTCCTGCCTTGTGTATAACAGCCGCTAAAGAGCGGGCATTCAACAACATACATGTTATCTTGTCCACGTTCAATAAGAAGAGGAAGCTTACGATTGTATTTTGCTTTTCTTTTAACAGTCTCCATTCTATCACCTAAACTTTACTTTCAAAATAAAACTCGCTTTTTCTAAAGTCAAATATGACAACAAGAGAACTTACATACGTTTAATTTAACAAAACCGATCTTATATTTCCTCCTTAGTAAAGAGATGGAATTTCCCAAAGAGATGCTTTCGGCAAAAGAGAATGTTCGGGTTTAACTTTACTCACCTTTCAATTATATTAACCACACAAAAAAGAATTAATAAGCTGATTTTACTTTGCAGGGTAAAGGTTTCATCTTGGATATAAAAAAATATTCGGTCAATGACGGACCGGGTATCCGCACGACTGTTTTTTTTAAGGGCTGTCCGCTCAAATGCTGGTGGCGGTCATAAATTAAAATAAAAAGGATAAATCATGTTCAACTCAAAAACTTACATTCAACGCAGAGCAGAATTAAAAAAGAAAATCGGTAACGGATTAATTTTATTTCTCGGCAATAACGAAGCGCCAATGAACTATACCGACAACACATACGCTTATCGTCAAGACAGCACTTTTCTTTATTATTTCGGATTGGATAGATCGGAACTTGCCGCAGTGATAGATGTTGATGAGAATAAAGAAATTGTTTTCGGAAATGATTTCTCGCTCGATGATATTGTCTGGATGGGACCGCAGCGAACAATTAAGCAACTCGCATCGAAATGCGGAGTGAAACAAACTGCATCGCTGAATGAACTTGAAACTATGTGTGCAAATGCGATAAAACAAGGAAGAAAAATTCATTTTGTTCCGCAATACCGCTATGATAATGTTTTCACACTTCACAAAATCCTTGGAATAATGTCCAGCCGTATAAATAATTTTGCTTCAACAGAATTGATAAAAGCAATCGCGGAACAAAGAATAGTAAAATCAAATGAAGAATTAGCGGAGATCGAAAAAGCGATTGCAATTTCTTATCAGATGCAGACTTCTGCCATGCGTTTTGCAAGACCCGGCATGTACGAACGCGATGTAATGGGATTTATTGCCGGATTAGCAATGTCGCTTGGAAGCGGAGTATCATTCCCGGTAATTTTATCCCGTCACGGAGAAACTCTTCACAATCACTTTTATGGAAATAAATTTAAGGACGGCGATTTGGTTGTAAATGATTCCGGTGCTGAATCAGCATTACATTATGCAAGCGATATTACACGTACATTCCCGGTAAATGGAAAATTTTCTTCACAACAAAAAGATGTTTATGAAATAGTTCTCCTTTCACAGCTTGTAGCCATATCGGAAATTAAACCGGATGTAAATTTTAAATCGGTTCATCTTAAAACAGCCAGAGTAATTGCAGAAGGTTTGAAAGCGCTCGGATTGATGAAAGGAAATATGAAGAATGCTGTTGAAGCCGGTGCACATGCTTTGTTCTTCCCGCACGGACTTGGACATTTAATAGGTCTTGATGTTCACGATTTCGAAAATTTTGGAGAGAACAATTTCGGCTACGACGAAAAAACAAAACGAAGCACACAATTCGGTTTAAAATATTTACGTTATGCTAAACCGCTTGTTCCCGGGACTGTTATTACAGTTGAGCCGGGCATTTATTTTATTCCGCAGTTAATTGATAAATGGCAAGGAGAGAAAAAATTTACTGAGTTCATCAACTACAGCAAAGTTAATCAGTACAGAAATTTCGGCGGCGTTAGAATTGAAGATGATGTTGTTGTAACCAAGAAAGGACGCCGTGTGCTTGGCAAACCAATTCCTAAAGCTGTTGAAGATGTTGAAGCTGTAGCTTCGGATAAGATTTAATTAGTGTAAGTACATGGAAATAATAGCACGCTGATGACGCAGATTAATCAGATTTACGCGGATAATAATTCATAACTCAAAATTAATAACTCATAACTTTTTGAGTTATTTCCTACACAACGATATAATAAAACTGAAAGGGTCGTTTGATGAGTTTATCACGTAGTGTTCTACTATGGGCTTCTGAAAATAAATGGATGCGTAAAAAAATTCCTTCTTTGGGATTCGTAAAAAGTGCTGTTAAGAAATTCATGCCCGGAGAAAAAGTAGAAGACGCATTAAATGCTGCACAATTATTTCAGACTGAAACTATTCCAACAATTTTTACAAAACTTGGCGAAAATATCACCGACCTTTCCGAAGGATTAGTTGTACGTGATCATTATTTAAAATTAATAGATCAAATTGCAGAACGAAATCTTGATATTGAAATTTCCTTAAAGCTTACCCAACTTGGTTTTGATCTTTCTTTTGATGAAACGTATGAAAGATTTAAAGCCATCACTAAAAAAGTAAAAGAAAAACTCGGCAATGTTATTTGGATCGATATGGAAAGCAGTGCATATACTCAAAAAACAATTGAGTTTTATAAAAAAATCAAAAGCGAACATGATGATGTCGGTTTATGTCTTCAAGCATATTTGTACAGCACTGAAAAAGATCTTGATGATCTGCTAAGTGTCAATCCTCATATAAGATTGGTTAAAGGCGCGTATAAAGAATCACATGATATTGCATTTCCGAAAAAGAAGGATGTTGATCATTCTTTTTTCGAGATTTCAAAAAAAATGATGACTGCCGCAAAAGAAAAAAATATTCGTGTTGCTTTTGGAACTCACGATGAAGATTTAATCTACAAAATAATTAAAGAGTCAAAATATTTAGGCGTTCCCAAAAACAAAATTGAATTTCAAATGTTGTATGGAGTTAAATCTAATTTCCAGAATGAACTGGTTAAACTTGGTTATAAATTAAAAGTGTTGATCAGTTACGGTGACTTCTGGTATCCGTGGTACATGAGAAGATTAGCTGAACGTCCATCCAATGTTTGGTTTGTAATAAAGAATATTTTTTAACTCTGAACGAAGAGAAGAGTCCACTGATAACAAGGTTTGAGATTCTTCGTCGCTTCGCTCCTCAGAATTTAAGGTAAGAAATGAAACAACTAAAAGGCATAATGCCCCCAATCGCAACGCCATTTATCAACGATGAAGTTGCGTACGATAAGCTTGCACAAAATTTTTCCAAATGGAATAAAACCGGATTGAGCGGTTATGTGGTCATGGGTTCGAACGGTGAATCAGTTTTCTTAATAAGAAATGAAAAGTTAAAACTTGTTGCAGAGGTGAAGAAAAATATTTCCGATGATAAATTACTGATTGCCGGTACCGGTTCAGATTCTATCAGAGAGACAATTTCATTATCGAATGAAACTGCTGAGATCGGTGCTGACTATGTTTTGATTCTAACGCCTTCATTCTATAAGTCGGAAATGAAACCAGCCGCATATATAAAATACTTTTCTGCCGTTGCCGATAAAACAAAAATTCCGGTTATAATCTATAACGTACCAAAGTTCACCGGGGTTGATATTGAAGCGGAAACTGTTGCAAAACTTGCCGAACACAAAAATATTGTTGGCATAAAAAACAGTTCTGAAAATGTAAGGCAAACGACAGAGATGATTGATCAAACACCAAAAGATTTTGCTGTAATAATTGGGACAGCTTCCGTTCTTTACGCCGCATTATCTGCCGGAGCAGTCGGTGGAATTCTTGCACTTGCTAATATTGCACCTAATGAGTGTGTGCAGATTCAAAAATTTATGGATGAAGGAAAGCACACAGAAGCAATTGAACTACAAAAGAAAATGCTGCCGGTTAATAAAGCAATAACCGTTACGTATGGTGTTGCGGGATTAAAAGCGGCAATGAATATGCTTGGCTATTTCGGCGGTGAACCTCGTGCGCCTCTTTCTGTATTAAGTGAAACAGACAAACAACAACTAAAACAAATACTAGTTAACGCAGGATTGTTAATATAAAAAAACGGAAGGGTAAAAGACCCTTCACTACAAAAAAAAGATGATTGATTACTGTATTAATGCATTGAGAGTAACACTATTTTATTAATGTATTTCAAGCCATCGTTCTAAAAATACGTCATAAACAAAATAATATTCATTCTCTTTATATATCATTTCTTTATCCATCAACGCCTTAATAGAGGTTTGAACAGAACTCGTTGTATGAAGTTTATGTTTAGAAATAAAATCTTTTGAGAGAATCTTTTTGATACTCCCTTCTTTAGCTATTGCTTTTAATACCTTCCATTGGTAATCGGTTAATAAATTTCGATAGCTAACAAACACCGCTTCATTTTCATCCATTATTTCATTCATTACTGTGATTATTACTTCGTTAGTAATTTTTTTTGCTGCTTTAGCCCAAATCCTATTACAAATAAATTGAGTATAAAAGGTGTGAGTTCTTGTCCAATCAAGAATTTTATTAACATTCTCTCTGTTTATTTTCATTTTGCCCATGCTAAATTTGTTTTGAATAAATTCCGAATATTTATTTCTCTCCAATTTATTAACAGGCATCATATTAGTGCTTTGATAAAAGGGTTTTCCATACTGACTAAACATTGACGTTAAAAGATGCTGATGACTGCCGGAAAATATGAAGTTGACATTTCTTAAACGTTGAATATTTGTTCTGAGAATCGCTTCAATGTTTTTTTCTGGATAATTAGTAATTTGTTGAAATTCATCAATGGCAATTACAATATTCTTTTTTTGTATTGATAAATAACTGAAGATTTGCTCGATAGTCTTTGTTTTTTCTTTTTCATTTCCTGTATCAAAACTAACATTCGGTGTTCCTGTAATAGCATCAAAAGTTATAACAGGTCTTATACTAGAAAAGATCTCTCCTATTCTTTTTAAAATTATTTCCGGTTTCGATTCAAATTTCCCGACTATATTATTAGCAAATATATTTATTAAATCCTGAACATTTTGCGTTGGAAGAATATCAATATAAAATAGTTTGTATTTTTTTTCGTTTTTCAAATAATGAAAAACATGTTCTATCAGACCAGTTTTTCCAATTCTTCTTATAGAAAAAAGCGTAATGTTTCTTCCTGAGCTAATAGCAGAGATTATTTTTTCGGTTTCTTTTTCTCTATCACAAAAATACTCGGGAGACACATATCCAGATACTATAAATGGGTTTTGTATATTCATATAACTATTACGTTAATTACGTAACGTAAAATACGTAACGATTTTAAGCTATGCAAGTGTATTCAATCTATGTGGTTAATATATCATCAAGTTTTTAACATGACAAACATACAGTGCGGTTGGTAAATTCATGAAGTTATGTAATAACCGTAACGTAAAACACGTAATATATATTTAGAATGCGAAAGAAGACTTGCTAACACGTATTAGTACAGAAGTATCTTTCCAATTAAATAAATATATTTTATTCAACTTGATATCATATAATTTTTCCTAATTTTCGTTTATCAAATTATTTCCTCTTGAAACAAAAAAGGTATAAACATGGCAAATGCAATATTTAATGTTCAGCTTCCACCAAATGAACCCGTAAAAAATTACGCTCCCGGATCACCGGAAAAAGCTGCGCTGAAAGCAAAGCTTGATGAAATGGCAAAACAGACTATTGACATTCCAATTATTATCGGCGGAAAAGAAATTAGAACTGGTGATACCGATAACTGTGTAATGCCTCACGATCATAAACATATTCTCGGTAAATATCATAAGGTAACCGAGAAAGAAGTTAAGATGGCTATTGGTGCTTCAATGCAGGCACACAAAAATTGGTCACGAATGGATTGGCAGGACAGAGTTTCTGTTTTTCTTAAAGCTGCTGATCTTTTAAGTCAAACTGAGTGGAGATATATTCTCAACGCGGCAACGATGTTAGGACAAAGCAAAAATCCATTTGAAGCTGAAATTGATGCTGCTGCAGAACTGGTTGATTTCTTCCGCTTCAATGCTTATTACGCAATGAAGATATATCAAGAGCAGCCGCTTCATTCTCCTATCGGAATGTGGAATAGAATGGAATACCGTCCTCTCGAAGGATTTATTTTTGCTGTAGCGCCTTTCAACTTTACATCTATCTGCGGAAACTTACCAACTGCACCTGCTTTGATGGGAAACGTCGCACTATTAAAACCGGCATCAAGCGCAGTTTATTCTGCTTACTGGATAATGAAATTATTGGAAGCCGCCGGATTGCCTGAAGGTGTAATAAATTTTGTTCCGGGCACAGGTTCTAAAGTTGGAAATCCGGTAATGGATTCAGAACATTTTGCAGGAATTCATTTTACAGGAAGTACTTCGGTATTTCAAGGTATGTGGAAAACAGCTTCAAACAATTTACCTAAATATAAATCATATCCAAGAATAGTTGGCGAGACAGGCGGAAAAGATTTTATTTTTGCTCATTCAAGTGCAGATGTAAAAGCTCTCGGTGTTGCAATGATTCGCGGTGCCTTTGAGTACCAAGGACAAAAATGTTCCGCCGCTTCACGCGCTTATATTCCTAAATCAATCTGGCCTGAATTAAAAGATTTTATTGTTAGCGAATTAAAAACTGTTAAGATGGGCGATCCGCGCGATTTCTCTAATTTTATGAATGCTGTAATTGATAAAGGCGCATTCAATACAATTACTGGTTACATAGACTACGCAAAGAAATCGAACGAAGCTAAAATTATCTCCGGTGGAAATTACGACAGCTCAAAAGGTTATTTCATAGAACCGACGGTTATCGAAACAACAAATCCAAAATTCAAATCAATGGAAGAAGAAATTTTCGGTCCCGTTTTAACACTTTACGTTTACGATGACAGCAAATACGAAGAGACTCTTAACATATGCGATCAAACTTCTCCTTATTCACTAACCGGTGCTATCTTCGCACAAGACAGATATGCAATAGAAACAGCAAATAAAATTTTGTTAAATGCTGCCGGTAATTTTTATATCAACGATAAACCAACCGGCGCGGTAGTCGGTCAGCAGCCATTTGGCGGTGCACGTGCAAGCGGAACTAATGACAAAGCAGGAAGTTATTTGAATCTTCTCCGCTGGGTTTCTGCGCGTACTATTAAAGAAAATTTTATTCCGCCTCACGATTACCGTTATCCGTTCATGTTGGAAAAGTAAATCCTTCAAAAACCCTGCTAATTGCGGGGTTTTTTATTTATTTCATTTTTTACTTGCAATAAATCTTTTGAAATCGTAAGATACTCCCGAAAGACTACCAAAGTTTTTAATGGAGGAGTAAATGAAATCATTGAAAGATATTCTGGGTTCGAAAGATATATTAACAGTTAAAACAGGCACTAATATTTACGATGTAACTTGCTTTATGGCAAAGCATAATATCGGACTTTCACCGGTAGTGGCAGAGGATGGAAAATTATTAGGAGTTTTTTCCGAAAGAGATTTGGTGCGTCGCGTTATTGCAAAAGGATTGGATCTGAAACAAACAAGTGTGGATGAAGTAATGACCAAAGATCTTTTGGTTGCAGATATCAACGAATCTCACGATCAATGCTTAAAGAAGATGAAAGACAAAGGCACCCGTCACATTTTAATTGTTGATAAAGAAAAGCTGATCGGTATTTTATCTATTAAAGATCTTCTGGAAGTTGATCTAAAAGATCATAAAGAAACTATTGAAGTCCTTCAAAATTATATTTATGCCAGATAAATGTAATTGTAAATTTTTTTTCTTCCCCCTTTTACGTATTTCATAGCCAAGATGATTAATTTTCAATTAGAAATTAAATCAATGTTGCATTTATAACATGGAGAAGATAATGCGTAAAAAAATTTACTTTCTCTTATTTGCTTTTCTGTTTGTTAATTCATTCGTAGTCCCCCAATCAGAAACGCTGCTATTTATTAAACGATAAAATTTATTATTGTCATTCCGATGTCCCGCTTCAGCGGAAAGGAGGAATCTTCTACTTGAATTATTTGGAGATTCTTCTCCCGGCTAACGCCGGTATCAGAATGACAACGGGAGAAACATTATGGATCTTTTTAAAGAACTAACTTTAAATGCTGTTCAAATTATTCAGTTTATGGTTGCACCGGCAGTAATGATAAGTGCTTGCGGTTTATTATTGCTCGGCATCAATAACAAATATTCTTTAGTCGTTAACAGAATTCGATTACTAAATGAAGAAAAAAGAAGATTGCTCGGTAAGGTCGCCGATGGTAAGCACTCAACGGATGACAACATTAGATTAGAAAGTGCTGCTATTCAAATTAATGCTTTGGTGTACAGAGCAAAATTAGTTAGAAATACTGTTTTGTGTTACACAACTGCAATTGCATTATTTGTTTTAACCTCATTGCTTCTTGGTGTTTCTTCTTTCCTTTCGATAGGTAAATTGAATTATTTTATTATTAGCGCATTCTTAGTTGGAATGTTATTTGTCCTTGTAGGAGTTGTATTTGCCGGATTCGAAACCAAAAAAGGATACGACATAATTTCTTATGAAGTAAAGTCACATGAGTAGAGAAAAAAATCTTTCGAAGGTTGATCTGCTTAAACCGGAGAATATGATTTTGATGTATGCGCGCGGTGCATTTCCTATGGCAGATGAAACCGGCGGTATAAATTGGTATATGCCGGAAACACGCACTATAATTCCAATAAATGATTTCAACCTACCACGATCGTTAAAAATATTTTTAGAAAAGACGGATTTTGAATTCTGCTATGATACAGATACAATAGGAGTTATCGAGAAATGCGCTGATCGTGAATCAACCTGGATCTCAAAAGAATTGATAGATGCATACAAGGGTTTGCAGAAACTGGGCTATCTTCATTCGGTTGAAGTCTATCAAAAAAATATTTTGCTTGGCGGTTTGTATGGTGTTGTTTATTATGGAGCGTTCTTTGGCGAATCAATGTTTTCAAAAGTTCCGCAAGCTTCTAAATGTGCCCTTGTAAAATTATTAGAAAGACTTCGTGAAAAAGGATTTACACTGCTCGATGTTCAATATCAAACCGATCATTTGAAAATGTTTGGAGCAAAAGAAATTTCATTTCAAGAATTTGCAGAATTGTTATTAAAATCATACCAAAAAGATATTAGCTTTATTTAAAAATTTTCTCGATTAAATCAGCCTAAAGATTTTTTGTATATTTACGTATGGAATCAACAATAAGTTCAATAAAAACTAGCAAAAAAGGTAAGGTATGAAAAAATATTTAACTGTGTTTATGATTTTATTTTTCGCGTCCTTAACAATGGCGCAGACGGTTGGCGGAAGTTTTATGATCGGTTCTCCACAAAAAGATTTTGGAAAAAATGTTGACGCATTAGGATTCGGCTTTCAATTGCATGGAACACTTTGGTCGCCCGGTAAAGAAAGGCCTTTTACAATTGGTCTGAATGGAGGTTATTTAATTTACGGATTGAAGACCTCGCGCAGACCATTTAGTTTAACAATTCCGGAAGTTGGCGTTGATGTTACAACAACAAACAGTCTTGCCAATCTTCATCTGTTAATGCAAATAAATCCTTTCGGCGGAACTGTTCAACCCTATATTGAAGGTTTATTCGGCGGAGCTTACATTTTTACTACAACAGAAATAAAAAGTGATTACAATAATCAGCGTATTGCATCAACAACTAATTATGATGATTTTACCTGGAGTTATGGCGGAAGTGCAGGTTTACTTATTCAACTTTCAAGAGATCTCGGAGAAGTCAGCGTGCTGTATCTTGATTTAAGGGTGCGTTATATGTTTGGTACAGAAGCTCAATATTTAACTGAGAATGGAATTGTAATTAATCCGGCTAACTCTCAAGTAACTTATTTACCTAAAAAATCTAATACAGATCTTCTATCGTTTCATATCGGAGTAACGGCTTATTTCAATCGCTAAAAATTTCTAAGAAAATAAATGAGGTTAAAATGATTCAAAAGATTAAAGAATATTTAGGAAGCGAGGCCGATTCGCTTCTCAACTACAAAGCAAAATTTCCGAAAGAAAAATTACATCTTCCGGGTCCGGATTTTGTAGACAGAATCTTTTTCAATACGGATAGAAGTAATAATGTATTAAGAAATCTTCAATGGATGTATAATACCGGTCGTTTAAGCGGTACCGGTTATTTATCAATTCTTCCGGTTGATCAGGGAATTGAACATTCAGCAGGTGCTTCATTTGCAAAGAATCCGGATTACTTCGATCCGGAAAATATTGTTAAGCTGGCAATTGAAGGCGGGTGTAATGCCGTTGCTTCTACTCTTGGAGTACTTGGAATGACCGCAAGAAAATATGCGCATAAGATTCCTTTTATTGTAAAACTTAATCACAATGAGCTTCTTACATTTCCAAATAAATTCGATCAGATAATGTTTGCCGGTGTTGAACAAGCTTACGATATGGGAGCGGCTGCGGTTGGTGCTACAATTTATTTCGGGTCCGATGAAAGCGGTCGTCAAATCGTAGAAGTAAGTGAAGCATTCCAATACGCACATGAACTGGGATTGGCAACAATTCTTTGGTGCTATTTGAGAAATCCGCAATTCAAAAAAGATAAAGACTATCACATTTCGGCAGATTTGACCGGACAGGCAAATCATCTTGGTGTAACAATCGAAGCTGATATTATTAAACAAAAACTTCCGGAAAACAACGGGGGATACACTGCGCTTAATATGGGAAATTCTTCGTACGGAAAAATTGATAAACGTGTTTACTCGGAACTTACAACCGAACATCCGATTGATCTGACACGTTATCAAGTGATGAATAACTACATGGGCCGTGCCGGCTTAATAAACAGCGGCGGTGCAAGCGGAGAAAACGATTTTGCAGAAGCGGCAAAAACAGCTGTAATTAATAAACGTGCCGGCGGAATGGGATTAATCTCAGGACGTAAAGCTTTTCAACGCCCTCTTGCAGAAGGAGTAAAACTCCTCAATGCAATTCAAGATGTTTACTTGTGCAAAGAAGTTACTGTTGCGTAACGATAAACAAAAGCCCCACCCCTGCTCTCCCCGAAGGGGAGTTTGAAAATCTTGCCTACCTGCTCGACTAGTCGGAGCGGGCAGGCTGGTTGGTAGGGGTATTTTTTCCCCGCACTTCATTTAAAAAGTTGGAGTATTGAAAAGAATAAAAGTTTAATATGACCGCAGACCATAAAAATAATCTATTTGATAAGAACAGCGAATATTTTGAACAATTATATTCGAGGGAAGAAGAACCATGGGAGTATAGCAAGAAAGCTGTTGAAGTTCTTCGGCACGAGTTTGTTGTTAAAACTGCATGTTCGCTCAAACCAAACTACTCTCGTATTCTTGATGTTGGCTGCGGAAAGGGAAGATTGACTTTTCTTTTTAATGGTCTTGCGCCCGAAATCTTAGGCATAGACGTTTCAAAAACTGCTGTGCAACAAGCAGAGACCTATGTAAATAAACTTTCACAGCATGGAAATCCGGCAATAGCAGATAACAGCCGGTTTCATTTTTCAGAAACGAATATTACAAACACATCATTTCCTAATAACTACTTTGACTTGATTTTGTTATGCGATGGTCTTGAAGGATGGCATCTAAGCATGAATGAAAAAGAGAACGTTCTTGCAGAATCGTTTCGGCTTTTGATGCCCGGAGGTTTTGTAATTCTTACAGATTATCTAAAGCACGAGCGCTTCTCTGCATTCGAAGCAATTATTTCAAACAGCCCATTGAAGATTGTCCGGTCAGTTTATTTAAACGACAGATTTGCTTATCAATTCAACTCGTGGTTTAAAATGGGTGAGAAACTTAAAGCCGTTCAATGGCTTTTCGCTAATAAACCCATTGCAAAAGGATTGATGAAAATTTCTTCACTCTTTGGCAAACGCGGGTCAAAACATTTTTGCGTTATTGCCACAAAAAATTAATTAGCACATAGACAAAAAAATGTGATGAATGTTATCGCAACCGAGAATTGAATTTTAAAGTTACCAGCTAAAAGCTAACTGCCTATAGCTAATCGCTTTCTTATGTAAAACTACTTCTCTTTTCAAACGACTAAATACTTGAAGCTTGACTCAAGTTAAAAATTCGAGTATAATTTGATCGGAATTTAGTTTAAGATGAAAATGGAACGTATTAAATCCACATTAAAAATTGTTGAATGGGAAGCCGTACTCTGGTTTGCCGGATTAGTTTATTTACTAACTATCAATCCTTATGAAGTTCAACAATTCTCGTTTTGTCCTTTTCATAATCTTGGAATAACATTTTGTCCCGGCTGCGGATTAGGCAGATCAATTTCATTCTTTTATCATGCCGATTTTTTTCATTCTATTCAAACACATCCTCTTGGAATTATTGCGTTTGTACTAATCTTTATTCGCATAATAAAACTTTCAAATAAAATGTATCACAACTATCACAAAACAAAAGAGGTTATCTATGGCTAATGTATTAGAATTACTCCCGGAAATTATGGGCGAAGAGCAAATGTATATTTCCAGTATCATCAAAAACATGGATGATAAACAAGCATTTCAATTTGCCAATATTTATCGTACACGAAGAAAAGACCCTCAAACAATTTTACTAGTAACATTAGTCGGTTTTCTAGGAATTGCCGGAATTCAAAGATTTTTAACAGATCAGATTGGGATGGGAATTCTTTATCTTTTTACATGTGGTCTCTGTATGATAGGAACTATTATTGATCTGGTGAATCACAAAAAAATTGCTTTTGAGTATAATCAAAAGCAGGCAACTCAAATTGCAATGATGGCAAAGAACTTATAGCATAGTCTAAACCCAACTTCTCTTGGGTTACATTATTTGTGAGGCAATGCGTAGAAATAAAAAGATATTTGTTTTAAAAAAATTTATTTCTAATTTTGTCGCCGTTGAGCATATATATCAGTTTATAAATATTCCTTGCTCGATGGAGTTAATTGTTATTGTTATTTTTTTTATAGGAGTAGTTTTAATGGCGGAACGTGAAAATGGAACCGTAAAGTGGTTTAATGCTACAAAAGGTTACGGTTTTATCGAGCGAACTCAGGGCGGAGATGTATTTGTACATTTCTCTTCTATCGTTCAAGAAGGATACCGCTCGCTGGAGAAAGGTCAGCAGGTTGAATTCACTGTTGGTGATGGACCAAAAGGACCCCAAGCTCAAGAAGTGAAAGTTATGAAATAATAGAAGTATTATTTAGCAACAAAAAAGAGCGGCACAAAACCGCTCTTTTCATTTTAATCTTTTAGTGTTATTTAAAAAGTAACAGTTATACCAAATTTGATCGTTTCATAAGTCAACGGTGCTGCTGTTTCAAACGGCCAATTCATTCTATCTTTCTTCAATGTAAAGAATGCATAAGAAAAACCATTGTTCAAAAGAAAATCTACTATTGGAGTTGCATAAGGCGAAGAATCACTTACTTCATCAATAAAATTACCCAACAAATGCTTAGCGCTTTCTTCAATAATCATACTGCCCAGATGTTTCCAAAATAAATGCCGAGGGAAAATAACCGCCGCTTCATAACTTACATTAAATGAAACAGTCGAGGAAATATCAAACTTAATTCCTCCTTCATTCACTGTTCCAAATCTGTATGCGTCATGAAATCTGTTGAGAATTTCAGTGTCGTTTATTGCATTATCCAAACTCATAGGCGGATATGTCAGCAAATAAAATTTAGCAGGGTAATCAATCATTTCGATTCGGGACCATACAAAACCGCTGCTGTTATACGGCATGATTGAAAAATTATTTAGCTTATAGGCATATCCTTCCCTCTTGGCAAAACCAAATCTCCATAAATCGGATTTCATTTCGCCAATTGCTGTCGAAGAAGATTTCAAATCCGCACGAAACCTAGATCCAAAAAGATATTTCTCGCTGAACTGAATAATATCTTCGGTATAGAATGTTGAACGGGAAGCATAGCCAAGTTTTAGTTCTAACGAACCGATATCTGCAAATTTACTTTTCAGCTTTTTATGATCGGCTCCACCAAATCCGTAATTAATTTCTATAAATGGTCTGCCGTAGAATTCCCAGTGGAACCAGTCATAATCTTCCCAGTTTAACCACTCTTCGTCATCCAATTTTTTATTTGTAGAGTCTTTTTCATTTTGTGAAAATGAAACTACGTTTGTTAAAAGAACCATCACTGCTGCTAATAAAAATGTTTTACGAATCATACAAACTCCTATAAATATTTTAGCTTTAGACGAAATTCTATTAAGAATTGTTACACATCATTTTCAATAAATAAAATTAATGTGAGTAGATTATCAATCTACAGTAATACCAGTCTTCTGTTTAAGTGCAGACAAGAGATTTTCCATTAGAAAATTTCCTTGAACTGGTTTAGTTATGAATATATCAACCCCGGCTGCATAAGCATTATCTCTATCCTTTTGAAATGCATGTGCGGAAAGACCAACGATAGGCATATTTTTGTGTTTTTCTTGAGAACGAAGTTCTTTTGTGAGTTGAAGACCGTCTTTTGCCCCGCGAAGTGATATATCCATCAAGATTATATCATACTTATTTTCGTTAAGTTTTTCATAAAATGATTCTTCAGAGTCGCAAGCATCCACTTCAAAATTTCTTTTAAGAAAAATGCGGAGAAATTTTTGATTTTCTAAATCATCTTCTACAACAAGTAGTCTGGGTTTCTTTTTATCCAAAATATTTACCCTTTTTCCATATTCATATTTGACTTCAAGAGTAAAATAAGTATTTAAATAATCATAAGAAATACTAACTACTTAAACTTAATACTCATCCCAGCTTTTTGCTTCTAAATTTAGCGGGTTCTTATTTGTTATTGCTTCTGCGAGACGCATTGCAAGCTGGCGATTTGTGATAAGCGGAATTTTATAATCTACAGCGGTACGGCGGATGATGTAATCGTTAGTTAGTTCTTCTTCCTGGAAATTCTTAGGAATATTTATCACAAGATCTATCTTACCGGACTTAATATAATCTGCTGCATTCGGAGTTTTACTGCTTAGAGGCCATTCCAAAGTTTCTACGGGAATTCCGTTTGCATTCATAAACTTAGAGGTTCCTTGTGTTCCGTAGAATTTTATTCCAAGCTTTACTAGCTGCCTGGCTGGTTCTAGTAATTCTGATTTTGAAACAATCGAACCTGATGATATTAAAATTGATTTGATCGGAAATTTATATCCGACAGATGTAAGAGCTTTTAAAAATGCTTCGTCGAAATCCTGACCCAGACATGCGACCTCCCCGGTTGAAGCCATTTCAACTCCTGTTGTAGGATCAGCTCCTTCAAGACGTGTAAATGAAAACTCCGGCGCTTTTACTCCGACATAATCGTAAGTCAAAGTTTGATCATCCCACTTTTCAACTTTCTTACCCATAATAACTTTGGAAGCAGTTTCTATAAAATTTTTCTTGAGTGTCTTAGATACAAAAGGAAAACTTCTCGATGCACGTAAATTACATTCTATAACTTTTACACGATTATCTTTTGCAATAAACTGAATATTGAAAGGACCATTAATGTTTAACTTTTTTGCAATATCTGAAGAGATCTGTTTAATCTGCCGCATAGTTTCAAGATAAGTTCGTTGAGCAGGCAGAACCAAAGTTGCATCACCCGAATGTACTCCTGCATTTTCAACATGTTCAGAGATAGCAGAACAAACAATCTTTCCGTTTTGCGCAACCGCATCAAACTCTAATTCTTTTGCATTAACTAAAAATTTTGAAATCACTACCGGATGTTCCGGAGAAACATCAACTGCTTTTTGCAAGAAGCCGGTTAATTCAATATCACCGGTAGCAATTGCCATTGCGGCGCCGCTTAGTACATAAGAAGGACGAACCAAAACCGGGTAGCCGACTTTGTTAGCAAATTGCAGTGCATCTTCCAAAGTACTTAGTTTACTCCACACAGGCTGTTCTATTTCAAGTTCATCAAGCATGGCGGAAAAAATACTTCTGTTCTCCGCCGCATCAATTGATTCCGGTGAAGTACCGAGAATTTTTACACCAATCTTATGAAGTTTGAGTGCGAGGTTATTCGGAGTTTGTCCGCCCATAGAAACAACAACACCAAGCGGTTTTAATGCATCATAAATTTCCCAAATAGTTTCGGTTGTTAGTTCTTCAAAGAACAAAGCATCAAACTCATCGTAATCAGTGCTAACAGTTTCCGGGTTGCAATTTATCATTACAGTTTTGTAGCCCATTTCGCGTAACGTTTTTCCGGTAATCACACAACACCAATCAAATTCAACCGAGCTGCCAATTCTATACGGACCTGATCCCAAAATGAAAACACTCTTCTTTAGTTTAAACTCGAAATCATGAATGGAACAATTGTATGTGAGATATAAATAATTTGTCTTTGCAGGATATTCTGCGGCAAGTGTATCAATATGCTGTATGAACGGATGAATATTATTTTTCTTTCTGAGCATATAAATATCATGTGCATCTTTACCAATTACGTTTGCAATTTGACGATCGGAAAAACCATGCTGCTTTGCTTCTATCAGAAGTTCTTTGGATATTTTTCCTTTTGTTAATGAAATCTTTTTTTCTATATCAACAATGTTTTGAATTTTATAAAGGAACCATTTATTAATATGAGTAAGTGAATGAACCCAATCAACGGAGTATCCTTGTTTCAAAGCTTGAACAACAGCAAACATTCTTTCTTCGGTTGGATTGCGCAGAGCTTCTTCTAATTCTTCAAACTCGACTTTTGTTCTGCTTGCGGTTAATCCTTCAACGCCAATATCCAGCATACGCATTGCTTTCTGGATCGCTTCTTCAAATTTTCTTCCAATTGCCATTACTTCGCCGACAGATTTCATAGAAGAACCGAGTTTGCGTTTTACGAGACGGAATTTTTTCAAATCCCAGCGGGGAACTTTAATTACTATGTAATCAAGTGCAGGTTCGAAAAATGCTTTAGTTATTTTTGTGATTGAGTTTGGTAATTCGTGTAAACCATAACCTATAGCAAGTTTTGCTGCAACAAATGCAAGAGGATAACCGGTTGCCTTCGATGCAAGCGCAGAACTTCTTGAAAGACGTGCGTTAACTTCAATGACTCTATAATCTTGAGAGTTGGGATCGAGTGCATATTGAATGTTGCACTCGCCGACAATGCCGAGATGCCGGATAGTTTTAATTGCAACTTCCCTCAGCATATGGAATTCATTGTTGGTGAGTGTTTGGCTTGGCGCAACTACAATACTTTCTCCCGTGTGAATTCCCATCGGATCAATATTTTCCATATTGCAGACTGTGATACAATTATCGTATCTATCGCGGACAACTTCATACTCAATCTCTTTCCAACCTTCAAGATATTCTTCAACTAAAATTTGCGAAGAATAAGAGAGCGCTTTGGCTGCAAGCATTTTAACTTCATTTTTATTTCTGCAAACTCCTGAACCTAATCCTCCGAGCGCATAAGCAATTCTAATAATAACCGGGTAACCGATTTTTTTAGCAGCCTCAATAGCTTCATCAACACTTGTTACAGCTTTGCTCTGCGGAAACTTAACGTTGATCTCGAAAAGTTTATTACAAAATAACTGTCTGTCTTCTGTATTTTCAATCGCATCAATTTGGGTTCCCAGAACTTGTATTTTATATTTTTTTAGAACTCCTTCTCTATGAAGAGCAAGTCCGCAGTTCAATGCTGTTTGTCCGCCGAATCCAAGTATAATTCCGTCAGGTCTTTCTTTAGCAATAACTTTTTCAACATAGTTTGTATTTATTGGAAGAAGGTAAACTTTATCGGCGAGGTAATCCGAAGTTTGAATTGTTGCGATGTTGGGATTAATTAGAATTGTATAAAGTCCTTCTTCTTTAAGAGCTTTTATTGCCTGTGAGCCTGAATAATCAAACTCGCCTGCTTCACCAATCTTAAGCGCCGAACTACCGATGATCAAAATTTTCTTAATTTTATTTTTCATTATTCCCTATTAAAATTTAATATCCATAAATTTTAGATTTTTTTTTATAACCACTCCCCCTTTGAGGGAGACGGAAGGGGCTTTATTTTACATCCTTCAAGAATTCATCAAAAATAAATGCGGTGTCTACCGGTCCGGGTGCTGCTTCCGGATGAAATTGAACACTCCGGAAAGGAAGTTTTTCATGCCTGACACCTTCATTTGAATAATCATTTAAATTTTCGAACCATGGCTGCCAGCCCCTTGGTAATGATTTTGTATCAACAGCAAAACTGTGATTCTGCGAAGTAACATAGCACTTGTTAGAATCTGCTTGCTTTACCGGTTGATTCTGACTGCGGTGACCATATTTTAATTTATAAGTTTTTGCACCCGCAGCAAGAGAAAGTATCTGATGACCCATACAGATACCTAATGTTGGAATTTGTTTCTGAATAAGTTTTTTTGCCGAGACAACAAGCTGTTTATATACAACAGGATTACCGGGACCGTTTGAAATTACAGCCCCATCAAAATCTTCTTTGTCTATATCATAATCATACGGAACACGGAGAACGGTTACTTTTCTTTGAAGCAGATTTGAAAAAATACTTTTCTTACAGCCGCAATCAATCAATAAAATTCTTTTCTTACCATTTACAAATTTCTCTGCTTTATTTACTGTTACTTTTGAGATTAGATCTTCTACATCCGGATTGTAGTATTTAATTTTTTCTTTTCCGATCTCAATTTTACCGAGCATTGTTCCCCGTTCTCTTAAGATTTTTGTTAGGCGGCGGGTATCAATTCCGTATAGCCCGGGAATTTTTGAATTCTTAAACCATTGATCAAGACTTTCAACAGCATTCCAATGATTAAATGATTTTGATTCTTCGGAGACAACTAAAGCTTGCACTTGAATTCGATCTGATTCAAAATTTTCGGATATTCCCTCATTCATTGATGGAATTCCATAATTTCCAATAAGCGGGTAAGTCATTACAAGTATTTGACCATTGTACGAAGGATCGGTTAATGTTTCGGGATATCCAACCATACCAGTATTAAAAACAACTTCCCCGGCAATAGATTTATGATAACCGAAAAGTTTCCCTTCGAAAATATTTCCATCTTCTAAAATCAGCTTTGCGGTTTGAGCGGGTACAGTTTTCTTATTCAACCTCTTTTCGGACTCCTAATAATTTTTTGATTGCGTAAAGGGAGGAAAAAATTCAAAATTGATTGCACGAAGGTAAAAAAATTATTTGTGCTCACAAAATTATTTCGGTTAAACGGCGATCTTGCAGTATTCTATACCAGATAATTTACATTGAATATAAAACTCAACTGCCCTAAGTTTGGCAGTAAATATCCGGGATTCTGAATGAATATTTATACAATCAACCGCACTCTGTCATCGCAAAGTAAAAATCTGTTAACTATGCCGATCAAAGCAAGTTATATTAAATCGTTCGGATATCTGCCTAATTAATTCATTTCTATGAGTTTGAAAGATCAATACTTTCAAACTCATTGTTTAAATATTGAAAGTAAGTCTAATGAATAAAAAAATAACTAACGCTGCAATTATCTTTATTACTTTTATTGTATTAACGGCTTGCGGATCAGCTCCGCGCTTTACATCAAGAGAAACTCGATTTGAAAAAAGAACACCACCTCCGACTGAAAATTTAGAGCGATATTATAATACCGAACCGCTTGAAACCGTTACTGGAGTTGCTTCTTATTATGCGGATCAATTCGATGGGAAGATTACTTATGGCGGAGAGGTATATGATATGTATGGTTTGAGTGCAGCGCATCCTTCTTATCAGATGGGAACGGTTGTTCGTGTTACAAATCTTTATAATGATAAAAGTGTAATCATACGTATAAACGATAAAATGCCTTTCCGTCCGGATCGAATTATTGATCTTTCACTTGGATGCGCTCAGGAATTGGATATGGTTAATGTTGGAATTCAAGAAGTTAAAGTGGAAGTTCTTGAGTGGGGTAAAGGAAGAAAGTAGAAATTAACTGAATCCATATATGTATTATCTCATCTAATATTTAATCAGAAATGGGTAAAATGAAAATAAAAAAAATATTGCCGGTTCTTGCCGGAGCCGTTTTAGGTTATGCTTATTATTTTTTTATCGGATGCAGAACCGGAACTTGTCCTATTACCGGAAGCCCTTACATTTCTACTTTATATGGTGCTCTGATTGGATTGATATGGGTTATTCCTACTAAAAAGAAAACTGTAAATGATAACAAAAGAAATTGAAATTGAAGACCTTATAAAAGAAGTTCCACAAGCAGTAACTTTTTTGATGGCAAAAGGTATAAGATGTTTGAGGTGCGGTGAACCGATCTGGGGAACACTTGGAACTGCTGCGAAAGAAAAAGGGTTCAATGAAAAGGATTTAGAAAATTTTGTTATTGACTTAAACAAACTTATGTTTGAGAAAAATATTTAGTTTTTCTCAATCATAATTAATTCTTATTTTTTCAACAGACTATTTTAGAGGTAAAAATGAATCAGAAGAATGCTAACCCAAAAAATAAATTTGGCGGTTTGACAAAAAAACATAGAGGCTGGATCTACACGGGATTTTTTATAGGAGTAATTCTATTGTTATTTATTTTTAATAATTCCGATTATCTATTCGGCAGAAGCGAAGAGAACGGACCTTATCCGCCTAATTACATTCCTGCAGCACAAAAAGGAACAGCGCTAGCTCCGGATTTTTCATTACCAACATCAGATGGTAAAACACTAAAACTTTCCGATCTAAAAGGTAAAGTGGTAATCATAGATTTCTGGGCAACGTGGTGTCCGCCGTGCCGTAAAGGAATTCCCGACTTAATTGATTTGAAAAAGAAATACGGCAGTAAGGGATTTGAAATAGTTGGTGTTTCACTTGATACGGACACGAAAGACGATGTTGTTCCGTTCATAAAGGACAAAGGAATTAATTATCCGGTCGTTTATGGAAATTCAATAGTAACTCAAGAATATGGCGGTGTAAGAGCTATACCAACTTCATTTGTAATTGATAAGCAAGGTAAAATTGTTGCCAGCTATGAAGGTTTGATGCCGAAATCAACATATGAAAATCATATTAAGAAGTTACTGTAAGAATAGTTGTCATGTTGAGCAAAGCGAAACATCTCTAAGTTTAGAGATTCTTCGCTTCGCTCAGAATGACATAATTAGTGTCCGTGATCAAAATCCTGATGAAGATTATCTCTCACATCTAAATAATCTCCGTACTGTTTCAGCAGATCCCAAGAGTAAATTCCAAAATCGTATCCGTCTTTCCATTTAATTTGAATTGCATAGTTACCCACCATATCAATTTTTTCAATTTCATACGCTTCCGGTTTAAGCGGCGCTCTTTTTGGCGGGGCGTAATGTTTCCAAAGAATTGTTTCGCCTTTATTGCCGGCATCCGGCGATTCATCACGTAAAAATTTGAGCGGATACTTAATCACTTTTCCGTTATCCCAAATTATCTCAAGATGTTCTTGTTTATGTAATTTTATTTTTGTTGGAACGCCCATATTTCTCCACAAGAAGTAAGAAACAAAGTGTGAGAAGTAAATTTAAAACCAACATCTAACTTCTCGCTTCTCGCTTCTTACTCTTTATATTATTGATTTAAAATAATCGGCAATCCATTCTTACCTGATCCAATAATAACAATTTTAGCGTTAGTAGAGTTTGAAAGTTTTTCAGTTGCTTCAATTCCCTTCCATTGTAAATAATTTTGGCTAATACCTCTTGCAACAATTTCTTGAAAATCAGCAATACCTTTTGCTTCAATTCTCTTACGATCTGCTTCCTGCTCTTCTTTCTTTAAAACAAATTGCATTTGTTGATAGGATTGTTCTGCCTGAAGTTTTTGCTCGATTGATGCAGTGAGTCCTGATGGTAAAATGATTTGTCTCATCGGTGCAGACTCGACTGTAATACCGCGCGGACCTACTAACTTTTCTAATTCATCTTTCATTTCCGTGGCTAACTGTTCGCGCGAAGCTGTATATAGCGCTTTAGCATCATACCTTGAAGTCACTCCTCGCACAACAGAACGGAATTGCGGCACCAAGATAATCTCCTCATAATTTTCACCGACGGATTTGTAGATCTTCGATGCATTTTCGGGATCAAGACTGTAAAGCAAA
>Ga0082335_1003246_pt1 | contig 27265 bp, 36 predicted proteins | sample Subgrocontami58m_FD_72375 | JGI IMG/M metagenome (GOLD analysis project Ga0082335, IMG submission 72375) | Subsurface groundwater microbial communities from S. Glens Falls, New York, USA - GMW37 contaminated, 5.8 m (SPADES assembly) (version 2) ...
AGGCGATCGCCGAAGGCCGCCGCGACGACGTGCCGAAATATCTTTCCGACAAATGGCTCGCCGACAACACGCTGTTCGGGCCGGCGGCGAAAGTGCGCGAAGGCGTCGCCGCGTGGCGCGCCTCGGGCGTGCACACGCCGATCCTGGTGCCCTCCTCGGCGGCCGGCAACCAGATGAAGGCGATCGAGGAAGTCTTTACCGCTTTCGACGGTTGACGCCGTCGGCATAAGCGCTGAAGTCAACAATAGTTAGGTTATTGCCCATGCGAGGATGCCATGCATTTTCCAGCGCTTGGCGATGCTCTCCCGGTTCGGCATAGATCAGCAGCACAGAGAGGCCACCGAGGCCTTGCATCCAAATCGCAAAGGCGACCGTCCCGTCTGGCCTACTCGCCAGCTCAATGTTCGATATGCCGATGTGCGGTTGCCCACCAAACCGAGCCCCAAATCCAAACTTCAGATAGATGTTGGGATGGGCCTTTCCCGTCATCAACGCCTTGCTGAACGGGGCCAGATCGATAGGGACGCCAAAATCAGCGATGTGGCACCCAAACAACTTCACGAAGTAGAGATGCACGTCGAGCATCTGCCTGCTCGTGTCATATCGAAACACGGTATTGGTCCTTAGCATTTGGCCCGACGTCATTGACGGCACGCGCGGGCGTAAGGCGCGTGACAGCAGAGTCCAAGCATCATCGTGCGCTTGAGTGCGAGCCGAATTGCAGGTTCCGCAGATCTTGCCGCCAGACTTCAGCCTATCGGCCCGCCAGCTTTTTATCCGTTGGTTCGGACGCAGAGCATTGTGCAGGTAGACCCGGCTGCCCGACTTGATCTCGCCAAGCAAATCCTTGAGATCGGTCACCTTGACGCGATGTTCGCCGGTCAGCGGACCCGCGCTGCCGCATATCCAACATTGTGCGCTACCGGACATGCTCCTTCATGAGTTCGACATGAATCCGCTTGGCTGCGGCTGCGGACCGCGATAGGTTACATGTCACCACATCGGGACGAGAATCATGGTCGCCACATCTCCGCGCAAGCCGTCGCGTGACAAGGTCCGCGCCTATCGTGAGCGTCTGCGCGCGCAGGGCTTGCGGCCTATCCAGATTTGGGTGCCGGACGTCCGTGCGCGCTCCTTTCGTTCCCAGGCACACCGCCAATCCCTGAGGGTCGCGGCCAGCGGCCATGCGCGCGACGATCAGGCCTTCATCGATGCCATCTCGGAATGGGATGGCGAGTGAAGCGCGGCGAGATCTGGACGGTCGCGGGCGGCAAGGACTATGCGGGCAAGCCGCGTCCCGTCGTCGTCGTGCAGGATGACAGCTTCGATGCCACTGCTTCCATCACCGTGTGTGCCTTCACCACGGATCCGAGCGCAGCGCCGCTGTTCCGGCTCGAAGTCGCCCCCAACGAGCGCAACGGGTTGCGCCGGCCGTGCCGTTTGATGGTGGACAAGATCACGACGGTCCCCAAGGCCAGGTTGGGGGCGTTGGTCGGCCGATTGGACGAAGAGGATGTCCTCCGACTCAATCGGGCGATGATGGTGTTCCTGGGGCTGGCGATGTCATCGCGCACTGAACGGGGCGTCGGACGTCTGCCGTAGCATTCAGGTGAGCAAAAGACGGAGGCAGGATCTGTGCCGGTAACCGTGACACTTCGCTAACCGCGTCGGGCCTACTGTCTGAAATTGGATGGAAAAACGGCGAAAGTCATGGCGAAGTCGCTCGTCGAGCGGGGTCATCTGGTGTTGCACGGCGCTGGACGCGGCGCCTGGTATGGCCTCATCTGACGGAGTCGTTGGCCCTCATGTTCATAGGGACCGCGAACGGAGCACGACTGCCCCGGAGGTCATGCCTTGGCCGAGAAAACCCCAAAGAAGAATTTGACGAATCCGCAGCTTTTAGGCTATATTTACACCAAGTTGGCGCTTGGCATGTGAATGCGGGCGCCGGCCTTTTTGTTCCGGCAAAGACCTGCCCGCGGCCGCCCGCGGGTTTGCGTTCAAACGCAGGGTCGCCGCCGCGGGTCCTGACCCGTGGAGCGTTTCAAGAACCACGCCCGCGCCTTTGCTTGCCGTCGCAAGGCGCACCGAACGACGCCGGGAAAACCGGCGCGCCGGGCTTCGTCATCGTGCCTGTCGGCCATGAAACTGGATCGGCGATATGGATCGGGAACCCCGTCCGGGCACACATCGGGGCCCAACACTCCGTGCGTCCAGGTGAGCCCGTGGGGCTCGCGAAAATCTTGTACTTGCTGGCTCTTCGGCGGTTGGAGAGCCGAATTCCGGGGCATCGAGTTGGGCCAAATTCCAAAAATTGGGCCACGTCTGGGCTAGGGCAGGCGATTGGTCGGGCGTTCTTCATGGTCCCGATATGGTCCACGCCCGCGGTCGTTGCGGGATTCTCATCGGCGCGAGCGGTGGGCGCCGGTGGCACAGTCCGTCAGGGGGCGATCGGCTCTCCGGATCAAGGGCTTGACCCGGGTTTTTGGCACAGGCAGCGGGACACCGCATGGCACAACGAGGTGTGCCAAGAAGTGGTCCATTTCACCACACCGGCAGGCGGGCCAGGAACCGTACCAGCCAGCGTGTCCGGGGCCCGAAGAGAGCCTCGGTGAAATAGCTGCCGGCGGCGCGTTTGCTCGCCTCGCCCAGGGTGGGATAGGGCGGCACGACGCTCGCCAACGCCGCGATCTTCAGGCGCTTCGAGAGGGCCAGGCACCAGGGCTGGATCAGGTCGCCGGCGTGCGGACCGACGATGGCGGCGCCCAGCACGCGGCCGCGCCGGTCGGTGACGACCTTCACCAGACCGTCGGTCTCGCGCTCGGCCTGGGCGCGGTCGTTTTCGGCCAGCTTCCAGCGCAGCACCCGGATCGCCCCGCCATGCGTCTTGCGCGCCTCGTCTTCGCTGAGACCGACCTGTGCCAGCTCGGGATCGGTGTAGGTCGCCCACGGCACGATCGCCGGATCGAGTTTGGCAGGTGCCCGGAACAGCGCGCCGCGGATGAACAGGGAGGCCTCGTAGCCGGCCATGTGCGTGAAGGCGTAGAGGCCGTTGCAGTCGCCGATCGCCCAGACATTCCGGTTGGAGGTCCGGAGCGCGCCGTCGACGGTGATCCCGCGCCTGGTACAGGCGACGCCGGCCTTGTCGAGATCGAGGCCTTCGACGTTGGGTGCCCGGCCCGCCGCCACCAGCAGGTGCGATCCCTCGATCCGTTCGCCGTCCTCGAGGATCACGGCGATGCCCGACGCGGCGCCTTCGACCCGGGTGATCTTCAGGGGACCGCGCAACTCGACTCCCTCGGCACGCAGGCGCCTGACCACGATCGTCGAGAGCTCGGGATCGTCCTTGGCGAGAAAGTCCACGGCTTCCAGGACGGTGACCCGCGCGCCCAGCCGCCGGTGGGCCTGGGCCATCTCGAGGCCGATCGGTCCGCCACCGATCACGACCAGATGGGCCGGCAGCGTGCGATTGGCGAACACCGTCTCATTGGTGAGATAGGGCACGTCGGCGAGGCCGGGGATGGGCGGCGCGGTGGGCCGCGAGCCGGTTGCCAGCACGATGCGCCGGCTGCTGATGCGATGCGGGCCGGCCTGCAACTCGGTGCGACCGACGAAGCGCGCTTCCTCCTTGAGGATCCGCACGCCGAGCTTCTCGAAACGCTCGACCGAATCGTTGGGCGCGATGGCCGCGACCACGCCGGCGACGTGATCCATGACCTTGGCGAAGTCGACCTTGGGTTCGACCGGGGCGATGCCGAACGCCGCCCCGCTGCGCTGCGCCTGGGCGGCCTTGGCGGCGGCAATGAGCGCCTTCGACGGCACGCAGCCGAAGTTGAGGCAATCGCCGCCCATCAGGGCGCGCTCGACCAGAACGACGTCGAGGCCGAGCTGCGCCGCGCCCGCGGCGACCACGAGGCCGGCCGAGCCGCCGCCGACGATGCAGACGTCCGGGGTCAACACGGGGGCCGTGCGCGCATCGGTCATGTCAGGGCGCGGTCTTGCCGCCGCGCAGCCGGGTGTAGAGCACCGGCAGGAGCGAGAGCGCCGCCAGGCCCAGCAGCGGCAACAGGATATGCCATTCGAAGATGACGCCGAAGTCGGGGCGTTCGCCGCGCTCGATGAGCATGCCGAAGCTCGCACCGACGCCGGCATAGACGACCGCTCCGGGAACGATGCCGATCAACGTCGCCAGCGTGTAGGGGCCGAGTTTCATGCCGAGCAGCGCCGGCACGATGTTGACCAGCCAGAAGGGAAACACCGGCACCAGGCGCAGGAACAGGAGATAGCTGAAACTGTCGCGGCGGAAGCCCTCCTCGAGGCGGGCCAGCGTGGCGCCGGCACGCGCGCGGAAGATATCGTGGAATGCCGTGCGCGCGGCGAGGAACAGCGCCACCGAGCCCAGCGTCGCGCCGATCACCGACAGGACAGCGCCCAGCCACACGCCGAAGAGGAAGCCGCCGACCGGCGTGACCACGACGGCAATCGGCAGCGAGAATGCCACGGCCAGAGCGTAGCACAGCACGAAGATGAGGGCCGCCAGCACGGCATGGCCGGCGACCCAGGAAGCCAGTTCCGCATGATGGCGGCTCAGCATTTCGAAAGAGAAATACCGATCGACGCCAAACAGCAGGAAAAGCGCCAGTCCCGACAGCAGGATCGCCACGGGAAGCAGCCGGCGCAGCATCGGCAGGGTCATGTGCGCTTTCGTATCGTGCGGCACAGATATTGACCCTCATCAGTCGCGCCTCAAAGCAAACTCGCTCACACCTGAGTGACCGGCAGGCCGGGCGCCGTCATCGCCATCGCCGGACGCTTTTGCAGGCGCGCCCACCAGGCCGCCAGCCGCCGGTGCCGATCGAGCATTGCGGCGCCCTCGGGGGCAGCGGTGAAGTAGGCGACCATCGCGCCGAGATGGAGATCGGCCAGCGACAGCGCGGGCCCGGTCAGGAAGGTCCCGGACGGTGCGAGATCCTCGAGGGCCGCCAGCACCCTGGCGGCGCCGGCGAGGCCGCGCGCCACTTCGGCGTCGTCGGTGGGCTGGCCGAGGCTCGGTCGGAAGACGCGCTGCGAGAAGACCTGGTGGACGAGCGGCCAATAGCCATAGGAATCGACGACGCCGATGATCTGGTCCATCCGGGCGAGAGCGCGCGCGCCGTCGGGCTGCAGGGCCGGCCCGGGGAAGGCGCGGTCGACGTACCGAGTGATGGCGCCGGTCTCGTAGAGCGCGAAGCCATCGTGGACGAGGGTCGGCACGCGGCCGAACGGGTGAAGGGCGAGGTAGGCCGCCGGGACATCCGGATCGAACGGATTCACCTCGATCTGGTCATAGGCAACCCCTTTCTCGGCGAGAGCGAGGCGGGCGATCCGGACATAGACGCTGTAGTGATAACCGTGCAGGACGAGGCTCATGGGGCATTGTCCGGGCCATTGGGTGCAATCGGCAAGGCCCCCGGATCGTTGACTCTGGCGGGTCAGCCGCTTATTACCCTCGCCCACGGAATTCGCCCCCGACGCTCCGCGCGGGGGCCTTGTGTTTGAAGGAGTTGCGTGATGAAACGCACCTATCAGCCGAGCAAGCTGGTGCGCAAGCGCCGGCACGGCTTTCGGTCCCGGATGGCAACGGTTGGCGGCCGCAAGGTTATCGCCAGCCGCCGCAGGTCGGGCCGCAAGCGCCTGTCGGCCTAACAAAGTTGGCCGCGGCGCGCCTCGGGCGTTTGCCGAACCGTCGTGACTTTCTGCGCGTCCAGGCCGGGCGCCGCTGTGCCATGCCCGGATTCGTCCTGCAGGTCGCCCCCCTTCCGCCCGATCAGGCGCGGGCAGACCGCGCCCCGCCGCGGGTTCGGGTGGGGTTCACCGTCAGCCGCAAGGTCGGCAATGCGGTCGCCCGCAACCGGGTCCGCCGCCGCCTGCGGGAAATCGCCGGGATGGTCATTCCGGGCGAGGCCCGTCCCGATCTGGATTATGTGCTGGTCGGCCGCCAGGCGGCCCTCGCCCGCGACTTTGCCGCCATGCGCCAGGAGCTGCAGGAGGCGCTGAAGCGCCTCAAGGCGCTTGCCGTCGCGACGCCATGACCTGCACTGGCGGCTTGCGCCGGCCCCGGCAAATCGCCAGTTTCCGGGCCGCATGATGTCACTGCTGTTGCGCGGCGCGATCCGTCTCTACCAACTGACGCTCGCCTACTTTTTCGTCGGCGCCTGCCGGTACGAACCCTCGTGTTCGAGCTACGCCGCCGAGGCGGTGGCGCGTCACGGCGCGCTTCGGGGAAGCTGGCTCGCCGCCCATCGCCTGTGCCGCTGCGGGCCGTGGGGTGCCGGTGGCTTCGACCCCGTACCGCCGCGCGGCGCCGCCAACGAACGCCCGACGCTTTCCTGCCAACCCGCCCGGCGCGCCTGACGCGCCACGAGAGTTAGCCCCAAATGGACCAGAAGAATTTCATCGTCGCCATCGTACTATCGGTGCTGATCATCGTGGGTTGGCAGGCCGCCTTTCCGCCCGCCAAGCCGACGGTCACGCCGGCGCAGCAGCAGGCCGCCACGCCGCCCGGCGCGCCGGCAGCACCCGCCGCGGCCACCGGTCAGCCGGTCGCGCCCGGCGCGCAGCCGGGCACTCCCGCCACCGCGGCGCAGCAGGTGGTGAGCCTCAAGGAGGCGCTGGCGCGCACCCCGCGCGTGTCCTTCAGCACCCCAGAACTGCTGGGCTCGATCTCGCTCAAGGGCGCACGCATCGACGACGTGCAGCTCGTCAAGTATCGCGAGACCATCGATCCCAAGAGCCCGCCCGTGCCGGTGCTGTCGCCGGTCGGCACCGCCCATCCCTACTACGCCGAGTTCGGCTGGTCGGCATCCGATGCCGCGATCAAGGTGCCGGGGCCGGAGACGATGTGGACCACCAACAAGGCCACGGTGGCGCCCGGCGCGCCGGTACGGCTCACCTGGGACAACGGCGAGGGCCTGGTGTTCGTCCTCGAGATGTCGCTCGACGAGTTCTTCATGTTCGACGTCAAGCAGAGCGTCGAGAACAAAACCGACAAGCCGGTCACGCTGTTTCCCTGGAGCCTCGTCGTCCGCTACGGCACGCCGGCGGCGGAGGGCATCTACATCCTGCACGAAGGCCCTTACGGCGTCTTCAACGGCAGCCTGAAGGAATTCGGCTACTCCGACTTCAAGGACAACAAGCAGCAGAAGTTCAGCACCACGGGCGGCTGGGTCGGCATCACCGACAAGTACTGGATGGCGACGCTGATTCCGGACCAGAAGTCCAAGGTCGACGTCTCGATCAAGCAGACCGGCACAGGCAACGACGTCAAATACCAGATCGACTATGTCGGCGGCGGCGAGACCATCGCGCCGGGCACCACCGGCCGCACCGAGGCGCGCCTGTTCGCGGGCGCCAAGATCGTGCGCATCATCGACTCCTACACAGAGAAGTACGGCATCGAAAAATTCGACCTCACCATCGACTGGGGCTGGTTCTGGTTCTTCACCAAGCCGTTGTTCTGGCTGCTGGAGTGGCTGTACGTCCAGCTCGGCAACTTCGGCCTGTCGATCCTGGTGCTGACCGTGATCGTGAAGGCCGTGTTCTTCCCGCTGGCCAACAAGTCCTACGCGGCGATGAGCAAGATGAAGCGGCTCCAGCCGGAGATGGAGAAGCTCAAGGAGCGCTACGGCGAGGACCGCCAGCGCATGAACCAGGAGCTGATGCAGCTTTACCGCCGCGAGAAGGTCAACCCCGCCGCCGGCTGCCTGCCCATCGTGGTGCAGATCCCGGTGTTCTTCGCGCTCTACAAGGTGCTCTACACCACGATCGAGATGCGCCATCAGCCGTTCTACGGCTGGATCAAGGATCTCGCCGCGCCCGATCCGCTGACCATTCTCACCGGCTTCGGCCTCTTCCCGTGGCAGATCCCGGAGTTCCTGCATTTCTTCAACATCGGCCTGTGGCCCATCATCATGGGCGTGACGATGTATCTGCAGCAGAAGCTCAATCCGCAGCCGACGGATCCGGTCCAGGCGCGCGTGTTCCAGTTCCTGCCGATCCTCTTCACCTTCATGCTGGCGCCGTTCTCGGCCGGCCTGGTGATCTATTGGGCGTGGAGCAACACGCTCTCGATCGCGCAGCAGTACACGATCATGCGTCGCCACGGCACGCCGATCGGGGGCGGCAAGGCCAAGCCTCCGGTTCTTCCGGGACCAGCCCCTGCTGCCCCCAGCGGCAATGCCAACAAGAAGGGCGGCAAGGGCTCGGGCAAGAAGGGCTGATGGCCGACAACACGTTGAAGGGGCGTACGCCTGAGGAGATCGAGGCGGCGCGCAAGCTCTTCGCCGGTCCCTGCGACTTCATCTCGGGAGCGGCCTCGGTCGAGTCGCTGCCGCCGGTCGCCTTGCCGGAGGTGGCCTTCGCCGGCCGCTCCAATGTCGGCAAGTCGAGCCTGGTCAACGCGCTGACCGGCCGTCGCACGCTCGCCCGCGTGTCGGCCCGGCCCGGCCACACGCGCCAGATCAATTTCTTCGATCTCGCCGGCCGTCTCTACCTGGTCGACCTGCCCGGCTACGGCTTCGCCCAGGTTTCAAAGTCGATGAAGGAGACCTGGCAGGATCTGGCGTCGGCCTATCTGCGCGGCCGTCCGACGCTGAAACGCGTCTGCCTGCTGATCGATTCGCGGCACGGCGTGAAGGACAGCGACCACGAGACCATGAAGAATCTCGACCGGGCCGCCGTTTCCTACCAGCTCATCCTGACCAAGGTCGACCAGCTCCGGCAGGCCGAGATCCCGCGCGCCGTCGCCTCGGCAGAAGCGGCCGCGCGCAGGCACGGCGCCGCCCATCCCGAGGTCCTGCCGACCAGCAGCGAGACCGGATTCGGCATCCCCAAACTCAGAGCGGAGATCGCCGCGGTCGCCGTGGCTTGACGTGTCGCGACCTGCTCGTTGAACCATCGGCATCGTCGAAGTCCTGCGGCCGGTCGCCCAGCAGGAACCGCGGCCCGGCGCCGGCCCGAGCGGCGCGGTCGCCGCGGTTGTAGAGGGCGCATTTGTCGAGCGACAGACATCCGCAGCCGATACAGCCATCCAGCAGATCGCGGGTCTTCTCGAGCATCTCGATCTTCGCCTGCAGCGCGCCCCTTATCTGCCTGCTGATGGCCTGCCAGTCACGCCGCGTCGGCGCGCGGCCTTGCGGCAGTGTCGCAAGCGCGGTCCCGATATCCGCGAGCTTCAACCCGAGCTGCTGGGCAATCAGCGCAAAGGAAAGGCGCCGGATGTCCGAGCGCATGAAGCGCCGCTGGTTGCCGCGCGTGCGGATTGCCCGCACCAGGCCCCGCGTCTCGTAGAAGCGGATCGCCGAAACGGATAGCCCGGTACGACGGGAGAGGTCGCCGATCGACAACAGTAATGCCGGCATCAGGTCGTCTCCGAGAGAAGCTTGACCTCAAGTTAAGTTGAGATTGTACCTTCGGCAGGCAAGCGCAAGTCCGCGCTTTTCCAAGGGAGCCGATCGCGATGTCCAGCCCGCGAATAGAACACGTGAACGTCACCGTCACGGACCCGGAGCGTACTGCCGCCTTGATGACAGCACTGTTCGATTGGCATGTGCGGTGGCGCGGCCCTGCCCGGGATGGCGGCCACACGATCCATGTCGGATCGAACGAGCACTACGTCGCACTCTACACGGGGCGCGACGTCAGCTACACGCCGGACGACTTCGCCAAGGGGCAGCCGCTCAACCATATCGGCGTGGAAGTCGACGATCTCGATGCCGTCGAGGCCCGGGTCCTGGCCGCCGGCCTCAGGCCGTTTGCCCATGACGACTACGATCCCGGCCGCCGATTCTATTTCCTCGATCCCGATGGCATCGAATACGAGGTCGTCAGCTATCGCCGGGATCATCGAGATCCGGACTGAACAGGCAGGCGGTCCGCTCCGGGAAGGCGCTACGCGGCATCGTGGAAGATGAGGCCGAGGGTGAACCGCTCGCCCTCGCGCAGGCTCGAGACGCCATGGCGCATCGCCGTGCGATGGAAACCGCGCGTCCCCGCCACCGGGCGCTCGTTGACGGCAAAGACCACGGCGTCGCCCTGCTTCAGGTCAACGACTTCGCCGCGCGACTGCATGCGGGGGCGCTGTTCGACCAGCATGAACTCGCCGCCGGTGAAGTCCCGGCCGGCGTCGCTCAGCAGAACGGCGACCTGCAGCGGAAAGACCAGATCGCCGTAAAGATCCCGGTGCAGGCAGTTGTAGTCGCCGGGTCCGTAGCGCAGCAGCAGCGGCGTCGGCCGCTTCTGGCCGCCGGCATGGCATTCGCCGAGCCAGCCCTCCAGGGTCGGCGGAAAGCGCCTTTCGCGGCCAAGCTGGCCGTTCCAGCGGTTGGCGACCTCCGCCAGCGCCGGGTACAGCGCCTGACGCAGACGCTCGACCGGCTCGGGCAGCGGATAGGTGAAGTACTGGTATTCGCCCCGGCCATAGCCATGGCGCTGCATGATCACGCGGCTGCGGAAGTTGGTGATGTCGGGCCAAAGCGCCGCCAGGGCCCGGCACTGCCCGGGCCCGATCAGGCCCGGAACCACGGTGAAGCCCCGCGCGGCCAGCGAGTCGGTATCGATTGTCCGATCCTTGAGCATCCGGACATCCTGCCGCGCTGCAGGATGTTCTTCTATCCGGGACGCGACTGATATAATGGCTTTCTGACCTTGGCCCTCTCCCGGCGCGGAGAGGGCTTTTCATGATCGGGGCGCGACACATGGCCGAGCCGGTTCAGACCGACAAGGAGCAGAGGCGGCTCATCCGCATGGCGGAGACCATCTCCAAGGCGCTGCCTTATATGCGCCGGCACAACGACGCCACCTTCGTCGTGAAGTACGGTGGCCACGCCATGACCGATCCCAAGCTCGGCGACCTGGTCGCGCGCGACATCGTGCTGATGAAGCAGGTCGGCATGAACCCCATCGTGGTCCATGGCGGCGGCCCGCAGATCAACAAAATGTTGGAGCGGGTCGGCCTCAAGAGCACGTTCGTCAATGGCCTGCGCGTCACGGACGCCGCGACCATGGAGATCGTCGAGATGGTTCTGGCCGGCTCGATCAACAAGGCGATCGTGGCCGACATCAACGAATGCGGTGGCATCGCCGTCGGCATCTGCGGCAAGGACGGCAACCTGATCCTCGCCCGCAAGGTGACGGAGATGCGCGATCCCAAGACCGGCGAACTCCTGAAGGTCGATCTCAAGCAGGTGGGGGAGCCCGCCAAGATCAACGTCATGGTGCTGGAGCAGCTGCGCCGGGCCGACGTCATCCCGGTGGTGGCGCCGATCGGTTTCGGCGTCGACGACGAGCTCACCTACAACATCAACGCCGACACGTCGGCCGGCGCCATTGCCGGCGCCATGCGCGCCAAGCGGCTTCTGTTCCTGACCGACGTTCCGGGCGTGCTCGACAAGAATGGCAAGCTGATCCAGGACATGACGGTCGAGCAGGCCCGCGCCCTGATCGCCGACGGCACGATCTCGGGCGGCATGATCCCCAAGATCGAGAATTGCATTGATGCGGTGAACAGCGGTGTCGAGGCTGCGGTCATCATGGACGGCCGGGTGCCGCACGCGCTCCTGCTGGAGGTCTTTACCGAATCCGGCGTCGGGACCATGGTGACACGCAACTGACTTGGCCGTTTGGCCTTGAAACGCCTGATTTCACTGCATATTTAGGCACAATGGCTCTCCTCCCCATCCTGACGGCGCCTGACCCTCGCCTGAAGAAGAAGGCCCTGCCCGTCGCCACGGTCGACGCCGGTGTGCGCCAGCTCATGGACGACATGCTGGAGACCATGTACGCCGCGCCCGGCATCGGGCTCGCCGCCCCGCAGGTGGACGTGCTGAAGCGCGTCATCGTGCTCGATATCGACCGTGAGGAGGTCAAGACCGGGCCGCTGTTCATGGCCAATCCCGAGATCGTCGAGGCCTCGGACGACGACGTGACCTATGAGGAGGGCTGCCTGTCGGTACCCGAGCACTACTCCGATGTGGTGCGGCCAGCCAAGGTCCGGGTGCGCTACCTCGACCGCGACGGCAAGAAGCAGGAAATGGCCTGCGAGGGTTTGCTCGCCACCTGCGTCCAGCACGAGATCGACCACCTCGACGGCATCCTGTTCATCGACCACATCTCGGCGCTGAAGCGCAACATGATCCTCCGCAAGCTGCTCAAGGCGCGGAAGGAGAAGGAGCGCGACGGGGCCGACGACGACAAGCCATCGGCCAGGGCCAAGGCAAAGGACCCGGAACACGCGCTATAGGCGCGGCCGGTCTACTGCGCGGCGATCTTCGAGGCCGTCGGCGCGAAGTCCCGCTCCATCTCGCGGCGCAGCTTCACGGCGGTGAGCGTCTCGTCCATCGCCACGTCGGCGTAGGTCAGCGACTGGCCGGCCTTGATCGGCTTCAGCAGCTTGACGTTGTGGGCGAGGCCGAGCGGCAGGCTGCCGAGGCCGGTCGACTTCCCGGCCGGGAACAGCTTGCCGTAGACCGTGTAGCCGCCCTCGCCGTCCAGCATCTCGCCGGGCTTGAGATCGCGCTTGGCGGTGGCGATCACATCGGCGTGGAAGCCGATCGGGCAGCCGGTCGGCTCCTTGCGCAGGCCGACCGAGGCCACCGACATGCCGACTTCGAGGCCGATCAGGTGCCAGCGCTTGTACATCACCGAATAGCGGCCGCTGGGATCGGTGCAGAGCATGTATTCTTCGAAGCAGTTCTTCTGGTAGTCGGTGGCGGCCTCGAACACGACCCAGACGCCCTTGCGGATCTCGTAGGGAATGGCGCGGCCGTCCTTCTCCAGCGAGCTCGCGCACTCGACCTGGCCCTTGTGATGGAGCTGGCCGCCTTCCGAAATCGGGCGCATGACGAACGGCAGGTCGTCGACCGCGCAGGGCGGGAAGGCAAGCCCATCCGGCGCCGGCGTGAGGCCGGTGGCGTTGGAAACCGCCGTGCTCTCGATGGCGGGCTTGGAGCCGTCGAGGAAGGAATTGAACATCTTTGGGTTCAGGCCGCCGCGCTTGGCCTGCTCCTCGTTGAGGCCCCAGTACTTCCAGACGGTCTCGGGTGTCGACTGCGCGAAGTGCGGCAGCCATTTGTGGCCGCGGCCGGCGGCCGTCACCTCGAAGCCCGAGGTGCGCGCCCAGTCGACCAGCTCGCAGATCAGCGCCGGCTGGTCGCCGTAGGCCAGGCTGTAGATCACGCCGGCCTGGGCCGCGCGCCTGGCGAGCAGGGGGCCGCAGAAGGCGTCGGCCTCGACCGTGACCATGACCACGCTCTTGCCGTTCTTGAAGGCCTCCAGCGCGTGCTCAACCGCGGCGATCGGATCGCCCGTCGCCTCGACGACAATGTCGATCTCGGGATGGCCGACCAGCGCGCGCCAATCGTCGGTGAGGTGAGTGTTGCCGTGACGGCGTGCTTCGGCGAACGAGGCCGCGGCTGTCACCTCGGGCTTCCAGCCGAGCCGCGCCAGGTTCTCGCGCGCCCTGGGCGGCGAGAGGTCGGCGATGCCGACGAGGTGGATGCCCGGTGTCGTCGGGATCTGCGACAGGTACATCGAGCCGAACTTGCCGGCGCCGATCAGTCCGATGCGCAGCGGATTTCCGGCCGCGGCGCGCTCCAGCAGCATGCGATGCAGGTTCATGGCGTTCTCCCGAGTCTCGTTATTCCGCCGCCGATTTGCGGCGGGCGGCGCGCAGGACGCAATCGTCTTCCCAGGCATCGACCGGCGTGAAATCGCGATGGGCGATGTGGGCCGGCCGCTTGAAGCTGCGGATCGCGTTGGCGACGGCATTGTAGGTGACATAGATGATCTGGCGATCCCACGGCGACATGTTGGGTGGGCTGCCGTGCACCAGCGTGCCGTGGAAGAAGATCGCCGAGCCGGGGCCGCCCTTGGGCGCCACGATGCCGCCCTGTCTCACAAGCTTGGCGATGGTGTCGTTGTCGATCACCCACAACGGATAGGACGTCGTGGTGAGGTCGTGCTTGGCCTCGATCGCGCCCTTCTTGTGGCTCTTGGGAATGAACCACAGTGGGCCGTTGAACTCATTCACGTCGTCGACGAACACCGCGAGATTCATCGCCCGCGCCTCGGGCATGTCGTCATCGGCCTTCCAGGTGCCGTAGTCCTGGTGCCACTGCCAGACGTCGCCGTCGAAGGCGGCTTTGCCGTTGATCTTGAACTGGTGGATGTAGGTCTTGTCGCGCAGCAGCTGCTCGGCCGGCTCGACGAAGCGGGGGCTGTGCACCAGCGCCTCGAACACCGGATGATAGGTATGGACGGCGAAGGCGGTGCGGACCACGTCGCCGGTCTTCTCGCGCACGTTCTCCTCACGACGTTGGGCGAAGACGCCGGGGATCTCCGCCTTCAGGATCGCCGTTTCCTCGGGCGAGAAGTAGTTGGGGAAGAAGAGATAACCGTCCTCGTCGAACTGCTTCAGCTGCTCCGGGGTGAGCTTCATGGCGGTTCCTCCTTTGCTTTGTTTTTGCAGCGGCGACTTCAGGCTGCGTTCGAGATCACGACCTTCAGGCGTCCGGTCAGGATGTCGGCCATCTGCTCGGCATGGCCGCGGCAGAGCGCCTCGGCCTCGGCGGCCTGGCCGGCCTCCAGGGCGCGCAGGATGCCTTCGTGCTCGTCCCACACGCTGACACGCAGATCCTCCTCGCTCAACGCCGCCGCCATCACTCGGCGCAGATGCTGCCAGTGCGGCTGGGCGGTTTCGCCGATCACGGGATTGCCCGAGGCCTCGTAGACGAAGAGATGGAAATCGATGTCGGCCTCGATGACGGTGGGAATATGCCCGCTGGCCACGGCACGCCGGCCGACGTCGAGGAGCGCGCGACCGCGCTGGACGAGGTGCGGCGTATAGTGCGAGGCGGCCAACCGTGCCGCCGCCCCGTCGAGAACGGCCCGTACGACGTAGAGATTGCGGGCGTGGTCGACGTCCAGCGGCTTCACGCACACGCCCCGGCGGCCGGCGTCGATCAGGAAGCCCTCGCGTCGGAGCAGCATCATCGCCTGCAGCACCGGCTGCCGCGACACGCCGAACTGCTGGGCCAGTTCCTCCTGGGTGATGCGGGCCCCGGCCTTGATCGCGCCGGAACAGATGGCATTGAGGACGGAATCGTGGATGCGTTCCGACAGGTCGGGCTCTGGAGTGAATGGGCGCATGGGGTTTGTATACAGAACACAGAGCCGCCGGAGTCAACCGCCTAGCGGACTTTTAGGCCTTTGGCCGCCAAAACAGGCAATGCTCGGTCGGGATAGTCGGTGATCAGGCCATCGACGCCGAGATCGATCAGCCGGGCCATCTCGGCCGGTGTGTTGACCGTCCACGGGATCACCTTCAGCCCGAGCGCCTGCGCTTCCTTCACGTTGTCGGCGGTGACATTGCGCCAGAATGGTGACCAGGCGGCACATCCCGCGGCCTTGGCCAGCCGCGGCACCGATCCGCCATGGGCGGCCAGGTCGAGGCCCGCCAGCCACGGCGACCGGCCGCCGCTTGCGCGTTGGACCGTGTCGAAGTTGTTGCTCTCGATGGTGAGGCAGCCAGTGGCGATTTCGGGTGCCAGCCGGCGCACGTCCTGCAGGCCACGCCAGTCGAACGACTGGATCGTGCTGCGCCCGGCCGCCCTGCCCTTGCGCACGGCGTCGACCGCGAGGCGCGCGAACCGCGCGGGCTCGACCGTGAGATCCGGTTTGGTCGGATTGGTCTTGATCTCGATGTTGAAACGGACATCGGGGCCCGCCAGCGCCAGGACCTCGGCCAGGGTCGGGAAGCGCTGGCCGTCGACCGGCTTCTGCTCGGACCATTGTTGGCCGTACTTGCTCGCGGGATTGAGCCGGCCAATGTCGTAGCGCTGGAGGTCGGCCAGGGTGAGCGCGCGGATCGCGGGTCCCGCGGTCGCCAGCCACTGCCCGTCCGGCCCGCGCGTCAGATCGGGATTGAGGCTGGGGTCGTGGCTGATGACGACCTCGTCGTCCCGGGTGATCGCAAGGTCGGTCTCGAGCGTGCTGACGCCGAGGTCGAGCGCCAGCTTGAAGGCCGCCAACGTGTTCTCGGGCGCCAGCCCGCGGGTGCCGCGATGGCCCTGCAGATCGAAGGCCGCGGCGATGCCTGCGCTAGCGACCCAGATTGCGCAGGCGAGCGATGCGATCCTCGATGTCGGGATGTGTGGCCAGCAGTGCCGGCGTCTTGCTGGTGAAGGTCTGGACGGGGTTGACGATGAAGAGATGCTGTGTGGCACGACTCACTCCGGGAAAGGGGGCGGCCTTCTCGGCGAGCTTGCCGAGGGCGGAGATCAGGCCGTTGGGATTGCGCGTGAACTGCACCGACGTCGCATCCGCAAGGTACTCGCGCTGCCGCGAGACGGCCATCTGGACCGCCTTGGCCGCGAGCGGCGCGAAGATGGCGACGACGATCAGCAGGATGATCAGGATGCCACCGCCGGAACTCTTCTTGTCGCTCCTGCGGGCCGATCCGCCCCAGGCCATGGTGCGCAACAGCATGTCGCAAACCAGGGCGATCAGGCCCACGGTGACGCCGACCACCACCATGTAGCGCGTGTCCAGGTTGGCGAGATGGGCCATCTCGTGCGCCACCACGCCCTGCAGCTCGTCGCGGCTCAGCGTGTCGAGCAGGCCGCGGGTGACGGCGATGGTGCCCTTGCCGATCTTGTTGCCGGTGGCGAAGGCGTTCAGCGCGTCGGTTTCCAGCACCATCACCTTGGGCATCGGAACGCCAGCCGCGATCGAGATCTCCTCGACCACGTTGTAGAGCTGCGGTGCGTCGGCCTTTTCAATTTCCCTGGCGCCCGACATGGCGAGCACCATCTTGTCGCCGAAGGCGAGCGACAGCGCGCTCCAGCCGATGCTGACGACGGCCATCGCCACGGCAGCGACGAGGCCGGCGATGCTCCAGAGCGGCACGGTGTCCGAAACCTCACCTTCCAGAAGCCAGCCGACCGCGTAGCCCGTGGCCGCGGCCAGCACCGTCAGGACGGCCAGCAGCAGCAGCGTGTTGCGCCGGTTCTGCTTCTGCGCGGCGACGAAGTCGGTGGTGGCGGTCATGCCCCTCTGCCCGGGTGTCCCTAGCGCAGCGCGACCTTGGGCACTTCGCGCTCGGCCTCCGGCATGTTGAACAGCTCGATCGGTCCGAAGCCCAGCGACGCCGCGGCCAGCACCGCCGGGAAACTCTGGCGGCGCGTGTTATAGCCGTTCACCGAATCGTTGTAGAATTGGCGGGCGAAGGCGATCTTGTTTTCCGTCGTCGTCAGCTCTTCCTGGAGCTGCTTGACGTTGTCGTTGGCTTTCAGCTGCGGATAGTTTTCCATCAGGGCGAACAGGCCGCGCGTGGCCTGCGTCAGCGCCGCTTCGGCCGGCCCCGCCTGTGCAGGGCCGCTGGCCGCAACGGCGTTGTTGCGCGCCTGGATCACCTTGGTGAGCGTCTCCTGCTCGTAGCCCATGGCGTCCTTCACGACCTGCACCAGGTTGGGAATGAGATCGTGGCGGCGCTTGAGCTGCACGTCGATCTGGCTCCACGCCGTCTGCGCCTGGTTCCGGCTGCCGACCAGCCCGTTGTAGACCGCGATCAGCCACAGGCCGATGGCGACGAGAACACCCAGGACGATCCAAAAGCTCATCTGACTGGCTCCCTCTCGGCATGCTTGGCCGCAGCCGTCAGTCTAGTCATGATTGCGGCAATCCGGGAGGACTAACGATGGATATCTCAGCCCTGCTGAAAACCTTCTGCTCCGCCGTCGAACGCCGCGACGGCAAGGGCTTCGCCAGCCTGTTCACCGACGACGGCGTCTATCACGACGTCTTCTACGGCGACTTCAAGGGGCCCGTGAAGATCGCCGAGATGATCGACGACTGGTTCTATCGCGCCGCCCGGGACTTCCGCTGGGAGATGCACCGGCCGGTGAGCGACGGCCGCATGCTCTACGCCTACTACACCTTCAGCTATGTCTCGAAGCTGCCCGAGGCGGAGGGCCGGCGCGTCGGCTTCGAGGGCGTGTCGATGATGACGTTGCGCGACGGCAGGATCGTCGACTACCGCGAGGTGGCCAACGTCGGGCCGGCCTTCGTCGAACTGGGCTTCGCGCCCGAGCGCACCGCCAAAATCCTGGCCAAGGAGGGCGCGCACCTGAAGACGCAGCCGGAGTGGGCGCGGCACCGCTGACAGCGGCCGCCGGATTCAGCCGTTGTAGGCGCGGCTGCCGCGATCGCGCAGCCACAGCCGGATCAGCAGGCGCTTGCGCTCCTCCTCCGGCCAGTCGCGAAAGCCGGTGCGCTTGTGCCCGAGGGCGCGGTTGTCGAGAAGCTGCATCTGACCCGGCTCGAAATGGAAGTGCGCGGCCATGCCCGGTGCATTCAGGATCGCCTCGAAGGCTTCCAGCGCGGCGGCCCCTTCCGGATCGAGCTCGACGCCGGCCAGCTTGTAACCGTTCTTCACCTGGAAGCGGGACAACCGCGCGACCAGCCGGCCGCCTTCGTTCTCCAGCATCGGATGCCAGGTTGTCTTGACGTCGTCCGGTGCATGCTCGCGCTGCCGGTCGAAATGAAATGGACGGTAGAGCCGCGGCAGCAGGTCGGGATGGCGCCGCTGCATTTCCTCGTGCGCGGCGGCGAAGCTCACGATGCCGCTTACGCCGCCTTCCATCGCCGTGTGCACGCACAGCAACCCGACATAGTGTGGCGGCGCCAGGTTGTAGCTGTTGTCGGTATGGAAGTTCTGGTCGGCGTTGGTGACGTCGGGGCGGACGCCGTTGCCCGGTGGCCGGCCGAGATCGCGCACGTCGTAGATCGAGGTGCCGTCCCATTTCTGGGCAACGGGCCGGGCGACCAGTGAGGCCAGCAGCCACCACGCGGCACGCAGGCCGGTCTCCGGCCAGCGCTCGACGGGCAGGCGGTCGACGACCGCGAAGCCGGGGCCGTCGTCGAGGCTCTGCTTCACCTCGCGCATGAAGGCGCGGGAGGCGTCGAGAGCAAAATCCTCCGGACGCAGCAGCAGGAGCGGTACCGGGTCGCGATCGAGCGACGCGACGAGCGCGTCGAGTTCGGCCTCGACGTCGCGGGGCAGCGCGATCCTGCCGGCGTCGGCGGGCAGGGAATCGCCGCGCCACAAAAGGCGCTGGGGGAGGGCCTGGCTTTGCAGCGGCTCGGTCATCCCGCCTCGCTCAATCGCGCAGCAGCTCGTTGATCGAGGTCTTGGACCGCGTGCGCTCGTCGACGGTCTTGACGATCACGGCGCAGTAGGTCGAGGGCCGGTCCGGGCCGCCGCCGATGTTGCCCGGTACGACCACGGAGTAGGGCGGCACCTTGCCGACGTGGATCTGGCCGGTGGCGCGATCCACCACCTTGGTGGTGGCGCTGATGAACACGCCCATGGAGAGCACCGCGCCGGTGCCCACGATCACGCCCTCGACGACTTCCGAGCGCGCGCCGATGAAGCAGTTGTCCTCGATGATCACCGGGTTGGCCTGCAGCGGCTCCAGCACGCCGCCGATGCCGACGCCGCCCGAGAGGTGGCAGTTCTTGCCGATCTGGGCGCACGAACCCACGGTCGCCCAGGTGTCGACCATGGTGTTGGTGTCGACATAGGCGCCGAGGTTCACGAACGAGGGCATCAGCACGACGCTGGGCGCGATGTAGGAGCCGCGGCGCACGACCGAGCCCGGCACGGCGCGGAAGCCCGCCTTGGCGAAGCGGGCGGCGTCCCAGCCCGTGGTCTTGAGCGGCACCTTGTCGAACCAGGGCGCGCTGCCGAGACCCGGGAACGAGGCGCCGCCGTCCATCGGCACCGAGTCGTAGAGGCGGAAGGAGAGCAGCACGGCCTTCTTCAGCCACTGGTTCACCACCCACTCGTCGCCGAACTTCTCGGCGGTGCGGAAAGTGCCGTCGTCGAGGCCGGCGATCGCCGTCTCGACCGCGTCCCGGACAGGGCCCTTGGTGGCGCTGTTGATGCCGTCGCGCGTTTCCCACGCCGCGTCGATGGTGGCCTGAAGCTGCTTGCTCATCGAAATCCCTCGAAAAATGCCGCCGGACCATAGCTCTGAGAGGCCGGGAGTCAATGTTCCGGCTATTCTGGCGCCATGGTGTTCAAGATCCCCGAATCGGTGCTGGTCGTGATCCACACGCCCCGCCTCGACGTGCTGCTGCTGGAGCGGGCAACCGGCGGCCTGTGGCAGTCGGTGACGGGGTCGCGCGAGCCGGACGACCCCGACCTCGAAGCCACGGCGCGGCGCGAGCTTTGGGAGGAGACCGGCCTTTCGGTCGGCACGCTCACCGACTGGCGGCTCGTCAACCGCTACGAGATCTGGGCCCAGTGGCGCAGCCGTTACGCACCGGACGTCACGCACAATGTCGAGCATGTCTTCGCCTTCCAGGTGCCGGAACTCTCGGTGGCGACCCTCGATCCGGCCGAGCACGCGGCACAGCTCTGGCTGCCCTGGCAGGAGGCGATGCAGAAGGTGTTTTCGCCCACAAACCGCGACGCGATCTGGCAATTGCCGAAGCGCCTTCTCGGGCATAGTGGCGGCACATGACCGAAACGCACGTAGCAGCTCCCGTCAGGGAAGCCTCCAGGCTCGGCCAGTTCAGCTGGGCCCTGTTCGACTGGGCCAACCAGCCCTTCTTCACCATCATCACGACCTTCATCTTCGCGCCCTATTTCGCCAACGTCCTGGTGGGGGACCCCGTGAAGGGCCAGTCGGCCTGGGCCTTTACGCAGTCCGCATCGGGCATCCTGATCGCGCTGATGAGCCCCTTCCTCGGCGCCATGGCCGACGCCGGCGGCCGGCGCAAACCCTACGTCTTCGCCTTCCAGCTCCTGCTGGCGGCGGGCTGCGCCGGCCTGTGGTTCGCCTATCCCAACCGGCCGGACCTGATCATGCCGATCAGCTGGGCGGTGATCGTGGCCACCGTCGGCGCGGAAATGTCGATCGTGTTCAACAACGCGCAGCTTCCCAGCATCGTCAGCCCCGAGCGCATGGGCCGGCTGAGCGGCTTCGGCTGGGGCCTGGGCTACTGCGGCGGCCTCGTCTCGCTGTTCGCGGTGCTGGCCGTCAGCATGCCGGCGCTGTTTGGGTTGGCACCTACCAACGACACGCCGCTGTTCGGCCTCGATGCCCAGAGCCATGAACTCGAACGGCTGGTTGGGCCCGCCTCGACGCTGTGGCTCGCCATCTTCGTGTTGCCGATGTTCCTGTTCACGCCCGACTCGGCTGGTGCGCTGCGCATGCCGCTGTGGGCGGCGGCGAAGCAGGGCGGCGCCTCGCTGGTCTCGACGGTGCGTCGCCTCGGCAGCTTCAGGAACGCGGCCACCTACCTGATCGCCTTCATGCTCTACAACGACGGCCTCGCCGCCATCATCGCCTTTGGTGGCGTCTATGCCGCCGCGACCTTCGGCTGGAGCACCACCACTCTCGGCATCTTCGGCATCATCCTCACCGTGTTCGCCATTCCCGGCGCCTTCCTCGGCGGCCGGCTCGACGACTGGATCGGCAGCAAGCGCACGGTGCAGCTCGCCATTGCCGGAGTGATCGTGGCGACCCTGGGTATCGTCGGCGTCACGGCCGATCACGTGCTCTACGTCATCCCGGCCGACCCCATCAGCCCGACGCGCGGCCTGTTCGGCTCGGTGCAGGAAAAGACCCTGATGGGTTTTGCGCTGCTGCTGGGCTTCTGCATGGGCCCGATGCAGGCCGCCAGCCGTACCCTGATCGGCCGGCTCGCGCCCCGGGAGATGTCGGGCGAATTCTTCGGCCTGTTCGCGCTGTCCGGTCGCGCCACGGCCTGGATGGCGCCGCTCGCCATCGGCATCGTCACCGCCGCGACCGGCTCGACGCGGCTCGGCATGGCGTGCGTGCTGTTTTTCCTGATGTTAGGCTTCGTGCTGCTGTGGAACGTCCGCGAGGAACGCGCGACGGTCTGACTTCCGGAACGGCCGGCGAAGGAGCGATGCCCGATGAGATTGCCGACCCTGTGCGCCATGGCACTGTTCGCTCTGCCTGCGGCGGCGAATGCCCAGTCGCTCGCCCCCCAGACGCGATGGGCGAACGACCACGGTTCCGAGCTGGCGATCCAGTCCATCGGACCGGACGGCCGCCTCGCCGGCACCTATTCCAGCAGCCTGCACACCTTTCCCTGCCGCAACGTCGCCTTTCCCGTCGTGGGCTGGGTCGACGGCGACCGGATCGCCTACACCATGCGGGCCAGGAGCGGTTCGGTCGACTGCGGGTCGGTGACGTCGTGGACGGGCTACCTGCACGACGGCAGGCTCTATGCCGAATGGAGCCTGGCCTATTTCGATACCCGGACGAACCGGCCGACGCTCAATCGCGGCACCGACGTCTATCGTCCGAAGTAACCCCCAGAAGGAGGCGACGCATGATCACCGCCATCGTCAATTTCAAGCTGCCGGCCGACATCGACGCGAAGAAGGCCGCCGAACTGTTCAGGGGGTCGGCGCCCAAGTACCGCGGCATGAAGGGGCTGGTGCGCAAGTACTACCTGTTCGACGCCGAGAAGCGGATCGGCGGCGGCGTCTATCTCTGGAAGACGCGCGCCGACGCCGAGGCGGTCTATACGCCGCAATGGCAATCCTACATCGCCGAGCGCTACGGCACGCCGCCCGACATCCGCTACTTCGAGACGGCGGTCATCGTCGACAACGAGAGCGACCGGATCGACGAAGCGGCTTAGGCGTCGAGGATCGGGGCAAAGCCGCCGTAGATCATGCGCTTGCCGTCGAAGGGCAGGGTGCCGGCGTGCATGCGCTGGTCGGCCATGATCTTCTTCCAGCCTTCGTTGCGCACTTCCCTGGACGGCCATTCGATCCAGGAATAGACGACCTTCTCGTCGCCGGTCGCCTTCACCGCGCCCCTGTAGTCGGTGACCTTGCCGTCGGGGACATCGTCGCCCCACGCCTCGACGACGCGGACGGCGCCGTATTCCTTGAACAGCGCTGCGGTCTTGGCGGCCATGTCGCGGTAGGCTTCCTTGTTGTCGGCCGGCACCGGCACCAGGCAGCCGTCGACATAGCCCATCTTGCTCCCGCTGCGCTCGTCGATCATGGGCGTGAAGCCGCCGAAGATCATGCGCTGGCCGTCGAAGGGCATCGGACCCATGTCCTTCATGCGCGGGTCGCTCATCATCTTCTCGTTCGCGGCGTCGGCCACCGCCTTGCTGGGATATTCCAGCCATGAGAAGACCACGACCTCGTCCGGTTTGGCCTTCACCGCGCCCTTGAAGTCGGTGACCTTGCCGTCGGGCACGTCGTCGCCCCACGCCTCGACATGGCGGGTCGCGCCGAATTCCTTGAACATCGCCACCGCGTCGGCGGCCATCTTGCGATAGGCCTCCTTGTTCGCGGCGGGCACCGGAACGACGAATCCCTGCACGTAGGCCATGGTCATCCTCCTGCTGGTCGGACTTGACATAATGAGTTGATATCAACGTAAATACGGCATGTCAAAGGTGACCGACGTTTCCTATGAAACGACGCTGCGTGTTCACGATCATTGCCTGTGTTTCGCGGCCCAGCGGGCGGCCCGGGCGCTGGCGCGCCGCTTCGATGAGGCATTGCGGCCGGTCGGCCTGACGAGCGGGCAGTTCTCGCTGCTGATGTCGCTCAACCGCCCCAAGCCGGCCTCGGTCGGTTCGGTGGCGGCGTTGCTCGCGATGGACCGCACCACCCTCACCGCCAACCTGAAGCCCCTCGAACGGCGCGGGCTGGTGGAAACTGCGGTCGACCCGGCCGACCGGCGCGGGCGCTTGCTCGCGCTGACGAAGGCCGGCCACAAGGCGCTGCGTTCTGCCCTGCCGATCTGGCGACGCACGCATGCGGAGGCCGATCGGCTTCTGTCGAAAACCGATGCGGGGGCTTTGCGGGCCGGCCTGCGGGCCTTGTCGTGGGCCTCAGAGCCTAGGCCGCCGTCGTCTTCCCCTTGAACGTGCAGAGATCGGCCACGACGCAGCTCGGGCACATTGGCGTGCGGGCCTTGCACGTATAGCGACCATGCAGGATCAGCCAGTGGTGGGCGTGCAGTCGGTATTCTTCGGGCACGCGCTTCAAGAGCTTCAGCTCCACCTGCAGCGGGTTCTTGCCCGGCGCCAGGCCGGTGCGATTGCCAACGCGAAAAATGTGGGTGTCGACGGCGATGGTGGCCTCGCCGAAGGCCACGTTCATCACCACGTTGGCTGTCTTGCGGCCGACTCCGGGCAGCGCTTGCAGCTCCTCGTGCGTGTGCGGCACCTCGCCGCCGTGCCGCTCGATCAGAAGACGGCTCAGCGCGATCACGTTCTTGGCCTTGGTGCGGAACAGGCCGATGGTCTTGATGTGGTCGATCAGTTTCCGCTCGCCGAGTGCGACCATCTGGGCCGGTGTCTTGATCTTCTTGAACAACGGCCCGGTCGCGCGGTTGACGCCTGCATCTGTGGCCTGGGCCGACAGCACGACCGCCACCAGGAGGTGGAAGTGGTTCTCGTATTCCAGCTCGGTCTCGGGCTCGGGCATCGCAGCCGCGAGGCGGGCGAAGAACTCGGGGATGACGGCGGGCTTCATCAGGGCCATATAGCTTCATAGCATGACCGAAACGCCCGTCCTCCCCGGCCCCGGGGCGGTTCATTTCGCCACCTCGCTCAGCCCCCACCGAAGCCTCTCGCCCGAAGGCTTCAAGTGGGTGATCCGCGGCGCCATCGCGGCCAACATGGTGGTCGGTCTGCCGATGCTGGTCCTCGGCGCCTGGCCTGTGCTGGGCTTCATGGGGCTCGACGTCTGGTTGCTGTGGTGGCTGTTCAAGCGCAGCTATCTCGACGCAAGGCGCAGCGAGACGCTGGTGCTCACCGACAGCGAACTGCTGGTCGACCGCGTTGCACCGGACGGCGAGCGCGAGGAACACCGGCTCGACGCTTACTGGCTCAGGCTCGAGGCGACCGACGAGCGGCTGGTCGTGGTCTCGAGGGGAAACCGGCTGGTGATCGGCCGCTTTCTGGCGCCCGTCGAGCGCCTGGCCTTGGCCGAGCAGCTCAAGGCGGCGCTCGCCGACATGCGCGCGCCCCAGTTCAGGTACGAGTGGGACGAGTAATTCATCGCTGGGAGCGCGCCACTCCAGTGGCGCTCTTGTTCATCAGCACATGAGAAGAGCGCCACTGGAGTGGCGCGCTCCCAGCAATGAGGGGCTCAAAGCCCCAATACGTCCTTCATGCCGTAGAGGCCGGGCGCCTTGCCCTCCAGCCACTTTGCCGCCGTGACCGCGCCCAGCGCATAGGTCTCGCGACTGAACGAACGGTGCTCAAGCTCCAGCCGCTCACCGGCGGCGGCGAACATCACCGTGTGCACGCCCACTTCCTCGCCGCCGCGCAGCGTGGCGAAGCCGATCTCGCCCGCCGGTCGCGCGCCGGTATGGCCGTCGCGGCTCTTGCGCCAGACGTCCTCCAGCTTGACCTTGCGGCCCGCCGCGGCGGCGCGGCCGAGCGCCAGTGCGGTGCCCGACGGGGCGTCGATCTTGTGGCGATGGTGCATCTCCAGCACTTCTATGTCGTAGCTGGGATCGAGCATGGAGGCGGTCTTCTCGACCAGCGCCAGCAGGATGTTGACGCCCAGCGCCATGTTGGCCGCCCACATGATCGGCACCTTCTTCGCCGCCTCGTGGATCAGCGCCGTCTGCGCCGGATCGAGGCCGGTCGTGCCGATCACCATGGCCACGCCTTTGTCGGCCGCGATCTTCGCGTGCGCCACGGTGGCGGCGGGCACGGTGAAGTCGATCACGACCTGGGCCGCGCCGATGGCGGCGGCCCCGTCCGACACGATCTTCACGCCCCTCACGCTCTTGACGTCGGGTCCCACGCCCGCAACCTCGCCGGCATCGCGGCCGAGCGCGTTGCTGGCGGCGCCTTCCAGGGCGCCGGCCAGGGAGCAGCCCGGCGTGCCGGCAATCTGCTGGATCAGCATCTGGCCCATGCGGCCGGCGGCGCCGGCAATGGCGATCTTCATTTGTATGGTCCTGTCCTGAATGTCTGTCAGACAATATCCTACAAACCGGACAATGCGGGAGTCGGGCATGCTGTTCATGGTGGTCGAGAAATTCAGGAATCAGGACGGCAAGGCCGTCTACACCAAGCTGCGCGACAAGGGCCGGGCGCTGCCCGACGGGCTCACGTTCGTGGCGAGCTACGTCACGGCTGATCTCGGCCGCTGCTTCCAGCTCATGGAAACCGACGACATCACCACCTTCCAGCGCTGGATCGCCGATTGGCAGGAGGTGGCCGAGTTCGAGGTCGTGCCCGTGGTCGAGGGCAAAACCACCCGCGAAGCCCTCGAACCGTTGTTGTAGCGGTATCCTTTTTGGAACCATTGACAGGTTTGCAGGAATAGGAGAAGAAAAGGACGCCGTCGATAGGCTATCCCGGAAGCCTTCCATGGCGCTGGGGCTCCTCACGTTTGTCGTTGATTATAAACGTCCGTTCATATTTTCTTCGGCGAAAAAGTTGCAGATTCAGCAGGAATAGGCTAAGAAAAAAGCGATCATTGCGGACCCTGTCCGCCGATCCTCCGCCCGCCCGGCACCCCCCAATCGAGGGGCCCGCGGCGGGCTTTTTCGTGCCTGCGGAGATAGCAAACATGGGAAGAATCCTCATCCCGGGCCTGCCTGAAGCAGAGCCCGCGGCGGAGCCGTGGCCGGTTGATGACCACACGATCCGCGTCGACGAGATGTTCGCACGCCAGCTCGATACCGAGTTTTCGGCTGGTGTGCGCGGCCTGTTGCACGATCCAGAGACCGGGGTCTCGGCTCAGCGTGGCGAGGCGGCGCTGGAAGCCATCGCCGGGGCGAAGCCGGCGCTCACTGAGCTGAAGGACCGCACCTTGGCGCAGGCCATCGGTCCGCGTCAGCGCAGCATCCTCGAACCGCTGATCGAGACCCGGCTCGACTGGGCCGCCGGCACGCTGGGCCGGCTGGCGCAACGCGCCACGGTCGAAGTGGACGATCAAAGCGTCGCCGAGCGCATCGCCGGCCTGAATCAGGACGCGGCGACGGCGTGGCACGACCCGGCCTACCTGCGCCGGCTCGGTCGAACTGCGGTCGAGGAACTGCGCTACCAGGGCGAGCGTCGCGGCTGGGATCCGACGGAAACCGACACGCGTGTCCGCACGGGTCTCAGCGACCTCTATGCCGGCGCGGTCGAGACCGCGATCGGCCAGGACGATCTGGCGGGAGCGGCGAGCCTCTACGACCATGCCCGCGAGGGC
>Ga0082335_1003247_pt1:0-7500 | contig 27265 bp, 23 predicted proteins | sample Subgrocontami58m_FD_72375 | JGI IMG/M metagenome (GOLD analysis project Ga0082335, IMG submission 72375) | Subsurface groundwater microbial communities from S. Glens Falls, New York, USA - GMW37 contaminated, 5.8 m (SPADES assembly) (version 2) ...
TTGCTTTGACCGAAAGGAACAAAGTAACCGTGACGATACTTGACCTTTTAGGTCGGCGAATTGGATCAGTAGTTGAAAACTCATACATGGAGGCTGGGGTACACGAAATAATATGGGATGCGGAAAACCTTCCAAGTGGAGTATACATTTACAGAATCTCAACGGAAAAGTTTTCAAAATGGTCAAAAGCGATTCTCCTCAAATGAAGGTGTCCACATTCACAATCTTCGGAGGCTTTATGAAACAATCTGTCGTTGTTGTAGTATGCGCGATTCTCCTTACGCTGGGTGCGGAGTATTCCTACTGTCAATTGGAGGATCTTCAATGTGCTTCAACGGGAAGCAGTGCACCGGAAAGCTACTTCGCTGGCCCTAACATTGTAAGACGGGGAGGAAAGAGTATGACAACACAAGGCGTCTTGCGTGTACTCGTTGTTTATGTGAGATTCCAAGACGACGAACGTCAGTACGGAGAATGGCCATACTACCAACTACTTCCCGACTATGCTCAGTACTTCGTGGATCAACAAGTTCCTGGCCCCGGTGGAGCATACACTCCTGGCAACTTCAGCGATTTCATTGATCGAGCATCCGGTGGAGATGGGAATGGGACTTTAGGTGCACTCAAGATGACCGGCGACGTTTACTACGTAACCACAGATCAAGGAAAGCTATCTTACGCAAACGATGCGGCTGTTTGTAATCACGTCATGCAAAAACTTGATTCGCCACCGTACAACGTAAACTTTGCTTTGTATGATAACTGGACATTCCAGAGTGGGGGGTATTTTGTTCATTCGAATGTTCCTGACGGCACACTGGACTGGACCTTCATTAATTGGCGGGACTGCTCAAGAAGTTATCCCTGCAGGATTGGGGGAGTTGCGCGTGCTTGGGCAGATTACACTTCAAATGATTACAACACCAATGGACAGCTTGTAAGGGTGCGAGATTGGTCTGGTGGTACCCAATATCGCATGTATGAATGGGGAGGACCTTTTGATGCCATTGACGGGAGGAGGGCGCGTGCGATTTATTATCCTGGAGGAGAATTTTTTTGCATGACTCTTGACAATGAAGCAGGATTGAATATCTTTGGTCGAAGGAACTTCAGCAGTTCATCCAAGAAGGAATATCGAGAATGTTCCATTCACCGGGCTTGACTTCAACTCACCTTATTTCAACGACGGTACACCGTCGTACGTCCCAACGCAGTAGAATTCGATTTTCATTTCTCCTTTTTCTCTTCTCGTTCACGTTCGCCAATTCTGCCCTCGCTCAAATTGATACCACGCTTCGAGAGTATTTTCCGATGCATGTTGGAGACTATTGGGAGTATGCAGAATTCTCAGGAGATCGATTTTCTTGTAGAATTATAGGTGATACTGTTCTTAACAACGGCAAGAGATATTACACATTCAGATTCAACAACGGTGATTCATGGTTTTACAGAATAGACGATTCTATGCGGGTGTTCAGATATTGGGGAAACATCAGCAGATGCCCAGAACAAGAATTTATTGCATATGGTCTCACTAGAGAAGACTCATCAGTATGGCACATATGCATATATGGCAACGCTCATTACAGTTATATAGGTTTAGTTCGTACGTCACTCCGGTTCTACCCGCGCCTCAATTTGTCTGCAACAACGAAAGAGTTTTCAGGAGCAATTATCGATCCTACTAATGGCGATACAACTTTCACCACAACATATTACCCGAAATACCATATAGCAAGAGGCATCGGACTGATTTGGACTCAGGGTGAAGCTGCTCCACCGTACGAGTTGGTAGGTGCAATCGTTAACGGAGTGATATACGGGTCCATATCATCAGTCGATCTGAATGAACGCACCACAACCCACGCCATCCAAAACTATCCCAATCCATTCAACGGAAGTACGAGAATCGGGTTTAGCCTAACAGAAAAAGAAATAGTAAGCTTGACAGTGGTAAATATCTTGGGTGAAGTGATAGATGTGTTGATTAGTAAAAAGAAATTGGATGCAGGCTCATATGAAGTGGAATGGAGCGCGCGGAATATATCAAGTGGAATTTACTTTTATAAAATAGATACAGAAAGATTTACGTATTGGGGAAAAGCCATCGTATTGAAGTAGTTCAAAACAAATCAATCGACAATTTGGAGGGAACAATGAAAACACTAATCCCACTTTTTCTGTGCTTTCTATGTTTTGCCTTTAGTAGTGATTTAGCTGTTTGTCAGGTGGACGATCTTCATTGTGCCACAACGTCTGCTCTAAGCCAAAGCGGTAATTATCAACCACCCCTGAACGTGGTCAGACTTGGAGGTAAAGAGATTACAACACAGGGGGTTTTGCGCGTACTGGTTGTTTATGTGAGGTTCCAGGACGACCAAAGGGAGTATTCGGAATGGCCATACTACCAACTACTTCCCGACTATGCTCAGTACTTTGTGGATCAACAAGTTCCTGGCCCCGGTGGAACGTACACTCCTGGAAACTTCAGTGATTTCATTGATCGGGCATCCGGTGGCGATGGAAACGGAACATTGGGTTCTTTCAAGATGATCGGAGATGTCTACTATGTTACTACCGATGGGCCGCGGTCAGCATATCTTGACGACGAAGTAGTTCATGATCACGTTTTTTCAAAGTTAGATAACCCAATCGGGCCGTACAATGTTAATTTCGCTTTATATGACAATTGGACGTTCATTAGCGGGGGAAATTATTTTCTACACACGCCCGCCCCAGATGGAAAAGTTGACTACATTTTCATGAATTGGAGAGATGCTTCAAAATCCTATGGACCGAGCGTTGGAGGAATCAAAACTATACATTCGTTTGCATTGACAAATGATTTCAATAGTAATGGACAGCAAGTGCAAATTCACTCAACTTCAGGTGGCACCGCATACCGTATGTATGAATGGGGCGGACCTTTTGACGCATACGATGGTCGGAAAGCGCACGCAATTTTCTATCCCGGCGAAGAGTTTTTCCATTACGTTTACGGTGGGTCTCACTTAGATGACCACGGGTTCAATATCGGCAACGTTAACTACTTTGCATTGATGACATCGAACGCGCTCGGCAACTTGTGCGCTTATGAACGCTATCGTGCAGGCTGGCTCAACCCTGAAATAGTCGAAACGAATCGAATTGAGGATCCGGTGTTACTGAAGGACACGCACATCAAGAACAAAGCTGTCATGATTCCGACCAGAAGGGATGCCAGCAATAACATCGTCGAATATTTCTTGATTGAAAACTTTCACTCGCTCAATGATTACAGTTCGGCAAACCCTTTCTTGCGTCGAATAATTCCCTCTAAGGGTCTGTTGGTGTACCACATTCAGAATGACAACCTCGTTGACGCAATGTACTCAGACTTGGATATTGAATGCGCCGATGGTAGATGGAACTGGTCGGTTATTAAAGGCGCAAATACACCGAGCAACAGAACGGATGATCTGTTCGATCATTGGGAGCCACGCTATGATCATGGCGGTTTTGATGAGCGAGATTTTATCGCAATCACGGTTCCTTACGGCGGTTCACCGCCTTGGGCTTCCATGTACACTGATTATTTGGCGCTTACGGCTCAAAACCACAACTGCGGTACAGGCAATCCGTGCGTTTCGCCCTGCACCTTCACTCTTGATAAATGTAATCATGGCTGGCGATACTCAAAGTTTTCTTGGATCGGAGACAGAGAGGATTGTTTCAGGGAGGGTGAAACGGACATCTTCAGTTCTTATGGCACTCCAAGTACACGACGCGCTGATGGTGTGGCGAGCAATGTCGCCTTTGAGATTGATAGCTATAATCCGGCGTCAAAAGACTATGAACTCAAGGTGGCTGTCGATGATCCTGGTGTTCTTGAATTAAAACCATCAATGCCTGTTCTCTCATTCAACCCTTATTGGAATCCACCATTCTATTACGGTTGGATTTATCTTGCGTGGGGTGCGGATTTCTGGGGAGGGCAAGTTGAGTCCGATGTGAATTGGTCTGAGCTTCAAAGAAAAGTTGGAAACGGCGCATGGGTCACGGTGTATTCCGGACCAAATCGAGTTTGGAATGACAATAGCTTGACGTACGACCCGAACGGAGACACACCAGTGTATTTCCGAGTACGTGTCCGTGATAGTCAGAACAAGTGGTCTCCCTGGTCTCCCATTTTCAACACGGCTGCTGTTTTCCTGGCGTCTAAGGCTCGCGCTAACGATCAAAACGCCGTCTTCGAATACACGCTTAGAACTAACTATCCGAATCCTTTTAACCCCTCAACTCAAATTCAATTTTCTCTCGCGGATGAATCAAACGTTGAGTTGGTTGTCTACGATGTTCTCGGGAGGATCGTTGCAACGTTGGTAAACCAGCCGCGTCCGAAAGGCAGTTATATCATTACGTGGGATGGAAAAAACAAAGACGGTCAAGTTGTTTCGAGTGGAGTGTATTTCGTTCGGCTCACGGCGACGGATTTAACAGGAGCTCTAAAATTCTCAAGAGTCAACAAAGTCATGCTCGCAAAGTAAATCGGTTGCGAGTTCATTCTCAAAACATTTTAATTCGCCAGCGCTTGACTTTCTTCAGCAACTTTCCCATATTATAAGCCCGCAAAATTGCGGAACTCGTAAAGAGTATTGTTCTTTGAAAAATAGTGTGCATAGCCAAAGTCAATCTTAGCAGAGTGTAAAACCTTGGCTAAGAAAACTTGTACAAACAAGTAATTGATGCCAAGCTTCAGACTCGAAACTGAAAGTTTGAGAATAACTTACAACGGAGAGTTTGATCCTGGCTCAGGACGAACGCTGGCGGCGTGCTTAACACATGCAAGTCATACGAGAAAAGGGTAGCAATATCCTGAGTAAAGTGGCGCACGGGTGAGTAACACGTAGGCAATCTACCATTAGGACGGGAATAATCCGCCGAAAGGCGGACTAATACCCGATAATGCAGCGGCTCCGCATGGAGACAGTTGTTAAAGTCCCGACGCAAGTCGGGAGCCTATTGACGAGCCTGCGTCTGATTAGCTAGTTGGTGAGGTAACGGCCCACCAAGGCTACGATCAGTAGCTGGTCTGAGAGGATGATCAGCCACACTGGAACTGAGACACGGTCCAGACTCCTACGGGAGGCAGCAGTGAGGAATATTGCGCAATGGCCGAAAGGCTGACGCAGCGACGCCGCGTGAAGGATGAAGTTCGTTAGAATGTAAACTTCTTTTGTAGGGGATGAATGTGCCGTTTCACGGCATTGACCGTACCCTGCGAATAAGGATCGGCTAACTACGTGCCAGCAGCCGCGGTAATACGTAGGATCCGAGCGTTGTCCGGAATTACTGGGTGTAAAGGGCGTGTAGGTGGGTCTCTAAGTCGGTGGTGAAAGCCTGCAGCTTAACTGCAGAATTGCCATCGATACTGGAGGTCTTGAGTACGGCAGAGGGAAATGGAATTCATGGTGTAGCGGTGAAATGTGTAGATATCATGAAGAACACCGGTAGCGAAGGCGGTTTCCTGGTCCGTAACTGACACTGAGGCGCGAAAGCGTGGGGAGCAAACAGGATTAGATACCCTGGTAGTCCACGCCTTAAACGATGAATACTAGGTGCTGGGCCGTAAGGTTCAGTGCCAAAGCTAACGCATTAAGTATTCCACCTGGGGAGTACGATCGCAAGGTTGAAACTCAAAGGAATTGACGGGGGCCCGCACAAGCAGTGGAGCATGTGGTTCAATTCGATGCAACGCGAAGAACCTTACCCGGATTTGAAAGGTCCGCCACAGTCCTTGAAAGGGGATCTCCTCGCAAGAGGGGCGGATACAGGTGCTGCATGGCTGTCGTCAGCTCGTGCCGTGAGGTGTTAGGTTAAGTCCTGCAACGAGCGCAACCCCTACATTTAGTTGCCATCAGGTTAAGCTGGGCACTCTAAATGGACTGCCTACGCAAGTAGTGAGGAAGGTGGGGATGACGTCAAGTCCTCATGGCCCTTACATCCGGGGCCACACACGTGCTACAATGGACATTACAAAGGGTTGCAGAGCCGCGAGGCGAAGCTAATCCCAAAAAAATGTTCTCAGTTCGGATTGGAGTCTGCAACTCGACTCCATGAAGCTGGAATTGCTAGTAATCGCGGATCAGCACGCCGCGGTGAATACGTTCCCGGGCCTTGTACACACCGCCCGTCAAGCCATGGAAGCTGGGGGTACCCGAAACCGGTGCGCGAACCGCAAGGACGCAGCCGACTAAGGTAAAACCAGTGACTGGGGCTAAGTCGTAACAAGGTAGCCGTATCGGAAGGTGCGGCTGGATCACCTCCTTTCTAAGGAGTCTCTCCTGAGCAATCAGGAAGACAACTTAAAATAACGACTCTGCTTGATTAGCTTTTGTGTTATGCACACTTTTTTCATTCTGTAGATTTGTACCTACTAAAGAATTCCAGTTCATTGTTTATGAAATGGGCCTGTAGCTCAGGTGGTTAGAGCGCACGCCTGATAAGCGTGAGGTCAGTAGTTCAACTCTACTCAGGCCCACAAACTTTGGGTTGTGCGACGAAGGCTCTGCACCAAGTAGCATCCCTTCCAAGATCTGAATAATCACACTTGAACACCGAAGCTACGGGGCTGTAGCTCAGTTGGGAGAGCGCGTGGTTTGCAACCACGAGGTCAGGGGTTCGAACCCCCTCAGCTCCACTGTCCGCCGAAGGCGGACAATTGTCAATTGAAAATTGACAATTCTGTTCTTTGACAATTAGGAAGAGTATCGTTAGATGCGATGCAAGTAGTTGGGGTGAACCTAACTGAAATTCAACATTCGACATTCAAAATTCCTTGTTCGATATTTTCGAATATCGAATCATGAACAAGAAATGAAGAATGATGAAGTCGGTTCGGGCCCTCGAACAAACGTATCGAATCTGACTACTAACATCACATTATTACAAGTAACAAAGTATCTAACGTAGTAATTGTTTTTCCGTAATTTTATTGATGCACCTTGAACATTATCCGTATCAATAAAGATTTTTGGTTAAGTTACTAAGAGCATACGGTGGATGCCTTGGCACTAGAAGGCGATGAAGGACGTGGTAACCTGCGATAAGCGTCGGATAGGTGGAAACAACCTTTGACCCGGCGATTTCCGAATGGGGCAACCCTCTTAGAGTAATATCTAAGAACTCTGTGCTGAATTCATAGGCGCAGCAGAGCGAACGGGGGGAATTGAAATATCTCAGTACCCCTAGGAAGAAAAAGTAATAACGATTTCCCTAGTAGTGACGAGCGAACGGGAAAGAGCCTAAACCGGTTAATACAGTAAAGGACGCAACCGTTGTATTGCCGGTGTTGTGGGGCGCGCACTGACCAATTTGCGTGGAGGTCGGGGAGTAAAAAACCAAACTGTTAGTCGAATCTTTTGGAAAGAAGAATCATAGAAGGTGAAAATCCTGTAGACGAAAATAGTTTGGCTCCCTCGTGAGCGTTCCCAAGTACCGCGGAGTAAGTGGAAGTCTGTG
>Ga0082335_1003247_pt1:12500-27265 | contig 27265 bp, 23 predicted proteins | sample Subgrocontami58m_FD_72375 | JGI IMG/M metagenome (GOLD analysis project Ga0082335, IMG submission 72375) | Subsurface groundwater microbial communities from S. Glens Falls, New York, USA - GMW37 contaminated, 5.8 m (SPADES assembly) (version 2) ...
CAGCCTGGCAACGACATGGAATATTCTACGATACACATTCGGGCTGGTTCCGATCGTCGCAGGCCTCGATAAGTTCACCAACATTCTCGTGAACTGGGAAAGCTATCTCAACCCTCTGGTGTTGAATGTGATTCCATTGGACGGACATGTCTTTATGGGTATCGTTGGGGTGATAGAAATTGTTGCCGGCATTCTCGTCCTTGCACGTCCACGTATTGGCGGGTTCGTCGTCATGGCGTGGTTGGTTTGTATTGCTCTCAGTCTGATCGCGAGTGGCAATCACCTTGATGTTGCGGTGCGCGACTTAGTCATGGCGATCGGTGCGTTCTCTCTTTCAAGCCTTACGTCGATTGTCGAACGCGCAAAAGTTACTGAGTCTCATCAATGAGAGCAGTTGAAAGAATCTCAGGCATGGTGGGCTTTGGTACGTGTGTGGGTGTAAGCGATGCACTGGCGCGCGCCAAATGCTCACCGGCCCAGTTGTAAAGAATGGGTCGTTCACTCATGCCGGCAGTGCCGATAAGGGTCAGAAGAGGAGTCTATGAACAACATACAAAAGCTCGAGCAGCTCGGCCAGAGTATCTGGTACGACAACATCAGTCGGGGCGTCATCAAACGCGGCGAACTCAAGAGGATGGTAGAGGAAGGATTATCCGGCGTAACATCCAATCCAACAATATTTGATAAGGCGATTTCCGGGAGCAGCGACTACGACGATCAAATCCGCGAGCTTATTGAGGGCAATATAAATATCGATGCTGCGGAGATTGTTCAGGCACTCATGGTCACCGATATCCAGATGGCGTGTGAAGTGTTGAAGCCCGCGTACGACCGCACGAAGGGACGCGATGGTTATGTCAGCGTCGAAGTCTCGCCGGGCAAGGCGCGCAACACGGAGGCCACTATCAAGGAAGTACGCGAACTCTGGAGGAAGATCGATAGAAAGAACCTCATGGTGAAAATCCCCGCCACGAAGGAAGGTGTTCCCGCCATCGAGCGATGCGTGAGCGAAGGGATGAACATCAATGTAACCCTCATCTTCTCTGTTGATCGGTACAAAGAGGTTGCGAACGCTTACATCACCGGTCTTGAAAGAAGATTGAAGGACGACAAGACGCTCGATGACGTTTGGTCGGTTGGAAGCGTGTTCGTAAGTCGCATCGATACATTGGTTGATGACCTGCTGGAGAAGAAGATTGCCGCAACGACAGACAAAGCGCAAGCCGAGAAGCTTCGCAATCTATGTGGGAAAACTGCCGTTGCGAACGCGAAAATGGTGTACCAGGCATTCAAAGAGATTTTCGGCTCACAGCGATTCGAGGCTCTACAGGGGAGAGGCGCAAACTTGCAGCCTCCACTGTGGGGCAGCACGGGCACGAAGAATCCCGCGTACACCGACTTACATTACGTCGTCACGCTCATCGGTCCACACACGGTGAACACCGTTCCACCTCAGACATACGCTGCGATTCTTAACCATGGTAAGCCTGTACCGACAGTCGAGTCTGATCTCGATGGTGCCCGCAAGGTGCTTAGCGATGTTGCCGGCGCTGGCATCGATATGAAATGGGTGCTGCAGAAGCTCGAGGATGACGGCGTCGCGGCGTTTGAGAAATCGTTCGATGGGCTGTACAAGAATGTGCGCGATAAGCGAAACGCGTTCGCGACGATTGAGGCGTAGTCTAAAAAGTCGAAGCCCTGAGCGAAGCGAAGGGTCTAATTCATCAAAGTTGGAGTTCGTTCTTGTCGTCCCTACATGAGTCAGCAAAACGCGTCTATCTTTGCTGGCATTGCAATGTTGATGATAATATGGAGCATTGATATGGAGAACCGATTCAAATACGTTATCGTAGGGGGCGGATTGGCAGGGGCTTCAGCTGTCGAAGGAATCCGTGAACGTGATCCTTCGGGGACGATTGCGTTGTTTGGCAAAGAGAATCGACTGCCGTATGACCGCCCGCCACTCTCGAAAGGCTTGTGGCTTGGCAAAGCGAAACTGGAAGATCTTCCCGTTCACAATGATGCCTTTTATGAATCTCATGATGTTCGACTTTATCTCAACACCGAGGTGACTGAAATAAACCCATCGAAGCATCAGGTTCTCGACAAAGAAGGAAACTGGTACACGTACGATAAGCTTCTGATCGCAACGGGCGGTTCGCCGCGCACGTTGTCGTTCGGTGAAGAAGCGTTGCATTACTTCCGGACGGTGGACGATTATCTTTGGCTGAAGGAGGAAGCCGAACGAGCGGAAGAGTTCATTGTGATTGGCGGAGGTTTCATCGGCGGCGAGTTGGCTGCTGCACTCACAATGAATAACAAGAAGGTTACGATGATCTTCCCGGATCAAACTATTTTGCAGAAAGTGTTACCGGCGGACCTATCGCCGTTCGTCACCGACTACTATCGGTCAAAGGGTGTCACAGTATTGAGCGGTGAGCTACCGATAAGCGCTGAGCGCTTGAACAACAGGACGACAGTGATCACCAAGTCGGGAAAACAACTTTCTGGAGACGCAGCTATCGCGGCAATCGGCCTCGACCTGCTCGTTGAGATGGTTGCGCGTGCCGGGTTGAACGTGGAGAATGGAATAGCAGTGAACAATCTTCTTCAGTCCTCCGACCGCGATGTCTACGCTGCCGGAGATGTCGCGTACTTTCCTGCCAAATCGTTGGACAAGAATATCCGGATCGAGCACTGGAACAACGCGCAAGCGCAAGGCAAGCACGCTGGAGCGAACATGGCTGGCGCAAACAAGCCGTTCGACTACCTGCCATATTTCTACTCTGACCTCTTTGACCTTGGCTTTGAGGCAGTAGGCCAACTGGACTCGCGCATGAAGACGTTTGCAGACTGGAAGGAGAAATTCCGTGAGGGCGTGGTGTACTATCTGGACAATGATCGCGTAAAGGGTGTGCTACTCTGGAATGTCTGGGAAAAGATTGACGCGGCTCGCAGGCTGATCAGTCTAAAAAAGATGTATAAAAACACAGATGAACTAAAGGGTGCATTGCAAATCACTTGAAACTGTGCGAGATGCTCGCGCACATGTCCAATAATCAACCATCAACAACTTCCAGAAAGGAGTTACTTATGAGAAGCAAACCTATTGTATTTTTGGTAGCCTCTCTTCTCGTTGGGCTTGCTCTACTCGTTGGCTTTAGATTTGGTAATGACGAGCAAGGCAAAGCGCAACCCATGGCTTCCAAGGAAAAGTCCTCCGAAAACGACCGAATGATCGCCGCTCATGCGCAGCAAATGCTTGAGGAGGGCAAACGAATCTTTCGTTTCGATACGTTCGGCAGCGAAGCATTCTGGGGTGATGCACTCCAGCTTCACAAAGCAATCGCTGGCGAGAAGAACGGCGGCGGCGGAGGCGGAGTGAGCCCCAAGACGGCGTTATCGGTCGGGCTGAAGGTAGATGTGGACGCTCTGCCGAAAGATCTGCAGGACCAACTCAAGGGAGGCAAGGTTAATCTCGACGATCCTGCGACAACACTCGCTCTGCTCAAGCTAAATTCAGTCGTTGGTGTTAAAGGCATATTTGACAACAAAGGAAACTTGAAGTCGATGGGCATTCAGTGCGCCCTCTGCCATTCAAGTGTTGACAATTCTTTTGCACCAGGAATTGGAAAGCGGCTCGATGGTTGGGCGAACCGGGATTTGAATGTGGGTGTCATTGTGTCGCTTGCTCCGAGCCACAAGCCGTTCACCGACCTCTTTGGTGTTGATGAACCGACGGTAAAAAAAGTTCTTACAAGCTGAGGTCCAGGTCGTTTCGATGCAGAACTCGACAAAGATGGCAAAGCCTTTCGACCCGATGGTGGGCAAGCAGGTACACTCATTCCCCCAGCCTTTGGTCTCGCTGGCGTGAATCTACATACGTGGACTGGCTTCGGATCTGTGACCTACTGGAACGCCTATGTTGCCGCGACTGAGATGCATGGCTCGGGCACTTTCTTCGATGCACGCTTCAATGACAAGAATCAGTATCCTGTCGCTGCGAAGAGCGGTGCTGGCAATACACGTGGCACCCCCGACATGGTCACCTCGAAACTCGCTGCGCTTCATTTCTATCAACTCGCCATTCCTGCACCGAAACCCCCGAAAGGTAGTTTCGATGAAAAGGCCGCTGAACATGGAAAAGAGATTTTTGCCAGCAAGGCAAAGTGTGCAACATGCCACGTTCCACCACTCTTTACCGAGCCGGGGAACAACCTCCACGCACCGAGCGAGATTGGTGTAGATGCATTCCAAGCTGACCGATCACCAACACACATGTACCGTACTGCCCCGCTTGCCGGACTCTGGACACATCAGAAAAGCGGATTCTATCATGACGGTCGGTATGCTACGCTACGGGATGTTATCGAACACTACGATAGTTTTCTGAAACTTGCACTGAACGAACAAGAGAAGAATGAACTCGTTGAATATTTGAAGTCGCTCTAGATGTTGTAGGAACGGCAGCCCAATCCTGCGCCGCGATACTGTGCCCCGGTAGGGGATGACGACTGGCACCGTTGTTAGAGGCTTTCGTGTGGCGCAGGTTTGAGCATTCATTATCGATGGGGTTACTTTACCATTCTCTGTCCTCAACTCCGAAAGCATCGTTGAGCGCATCATGCGGAAAATGCAACCGCTTGAACGCTCAAAAGGAAACAAATGGTTTACCTGACACGCAAAGAACATTTCAGCGCGTCTCATCGTTTGCACAATCCTGATTGGACCGATGAGAAGAACCAGGAAGTGTACGGTAAGTGCAACAATCTATACGGTCACGGTCACAACTACGACATAGAAGTGACGGTTGTGGGCAATCCCCCCAAAGAAACGGGAATGGTCATAGACTTGAAGAAGCTTTCCGACATCATCAATGAAGAAATCATTGACAAGGTCGACCACAAGCATATGAACTTTGATGTTGACTTTCTTCAGGGGCTCATTCCGACGGCGGAGAATATGGCAATTGCGTTCTGGCAAATTCTTAACAACAACATTCAAGGCGGAAAACTGTATGCAATCAAGTTGTACGAATCAGATAATAACTTTGTCGAATACCGCGGCGAGTAATCGGGCGGCAATCCACAAAGCGAGAATGGAAGAATTGGTTGAGACGATGTTAGGCGAAATCGGTGAAGACCCAACGCGTGAAGGGCTGCAAAAAACCCCGCATCGAGTTGCGAAAGCGATAGAGTTTTTCACCAGCGGCTACGGAAAAGACATCGCCACCGTGTTCAATGGCGCCATCTTCAATGAGAAGTACAACGAGATGGTGATTGTGAAGGACATCGATTTTTTTAGCATGTGCGAGCACCACATGATGCCCTTCTTCGGTAAAGCCCACGTTGCATATATTCCCAACGGCACAATCATCGGGCTGAGCAAACTTCCTCGCATTGTTGACGTCTTCGCCCGGAGGTTGCAGGTGCAGGAGCGGCTTACACGTCAAATTGCCGATACCATTTTCGAGCACCTGAATCCTGCCGGCGTAGGCGTTGTCATCGAAGCTCGCCACATGTGCATGATGATGCGCGGCGTGGGAAAACAGAACGCAACGGCGTCGACCAGCGCCATGATAGGTGTTTTCAAAGACGATGAAAAGACAAGGCAGGAATTCTTGCAGTTGACGAAATCAAAGTATTGTTGAATTACGTGAACTGAAAACGCTGTTTCGCCAAAGTGAGTTGACAACCACCAAGGTCCCGGCAATTGCAAATCCCGTCTTAGCGAAAGTTGAGTCGGGATTTTTTTGTTGCTTCGAGTGGAGGGGATGAAAGGTTCAGTTGAATTGTCCGTTATTGCAGTGCGTCGATCAGCGTATCCACATTCACAAACTGCAACGTAACATCATCCGCTTTCTTGGTGAAGGAACGATCAACATCCTGTGCCACGACATAGATTTTTGCTTTCGGATATTGTCGAGAAAAAGTGAGAACGTTCGTGCTGTCAAAATCTTTCGTAGACCACTTGCATTCGATCGCAATCGGCGGCTTGCCTCGTTTCGCAATAACGAAATCTATCTCGTGTCCCCGTTTGTCGCGCCAATCGTACACGTCCCGTGTCTGCAATTGTGCTTGAAGTTCGTTCAGCACGTAATGTTCCCAGAGCACTCCCAAGTCCTGACGACGCAACTCATGCCAGCCTCGAAAGTAACAGACGAAGCCGGTATCGAACCCATACAAATCTCTTATCGTCAATGAAAACATTCCGGCGATACATCCCGCCGGGGTTTACGGAAAAACATTTACTGAAACGATCTTACGCGTTTGCGTATTCAGTTTTTCTGTAGTACGAAACTAAATCGCTGATAAGTTCGAGAAGAATTTTGTGGCTCTCCTCTTTTGGCGCACGCACGCTGCCAAGTTTTTGTTCCACTGCTTTTGCGTGAATATCAATAATATCCCACACACCTGCTTTCAGCTCGCCGAGGTCGGATGCGAGATAGTGGAGCTTTTGCGAAACGCTGTGTCCGCTGAAGCGAACTCCTTCGCGCTGTCCACGAGTGAGCGCAAGCTCAATCAGGTTGCTGTAGCTTTTGGCGAGTTCAAGAAACTTGTAGGGCATCGCTTCACAGAGCGGCTTCATGCCGAACAATTCCGGCGTGAGCGTTGAACGGGAGATAGCGCTATGTTGCTGCAAGAACGTGAGCGCTTGCTCCAGATAAAGTTCTCGTCGACTCTTGAGTTCTTCGGCCTTGCGTTCGATAACGGCAGTAATCGTGTCGGCGAGCGTTCCGGCATCCATCTGAGATTTCGTCAACGCTTCAACTGCCCCAATGCGCAATGCCCGCTGCCGAACCGCTTCCGCATTGTCGGCGACGAGTACAATCACCGGAATTCTGGAGAAGGCTTCACAAATGCGTTCTAAGGCAACAAGATCGTTGCTGTACGCCGCTGAAAGGTCGAGGAGAACGACATCGAATTCATTCTCCGAAGATAGAGAAAGCATTTCACCAACGCGCCGCGCATGGCACAGCACGTAGCGAAATGCTTTTACACCGTTGAACACGTTGTTGAGTACGTCGTTGACGACGTCGCCATCCCCCTCATCTCCCACCAGCACGATACGCAGAGGTCGTGTGTGGTTCGACATGGCTGCTCTCTTCTGTTTGAGTGGTTACGCCTCTATATCTTGTTTTTGTGTAGAATAGATGTCCGGACTTTTTGCCGAACGCGGTGCTCATCGTTAAATGTGCGACGCAAGAGACGTGAAGTCATGGAATGCTTGGCCAGCTTCAGTGTCACGGATGTTGTGGCTTTGCGGAACATTAAGTCGTTCCTGCTCGTTCGGGGGGAACGGCGACAACAATACTGTGAATTCTCTCTTTATGAGTGAATCATGAAAAGCAAACCAAGTGCCAACATCAGTTACGAGCCAGGGAAACAAAGCCTTGTTGTCACGGAGAGAATTACAGAGACGATTTCAGAATCAAATTGAAGATGCAAAGAATGTGCATGCACAATAATGCCCACATGGTTAAAGGTCTTAGCCACTTCGCTGTGAATCGTCCTCGTCGGGTCTCGCTTGACACCTTTATGTGCGCAATTGCTTCTCCACGCAACCTTCGGTATATTTTTAAAGACACACTTCATCATCCGACTCTTCTCTTCGGATATTCTCGAAACAAACCAACAAGGAATCTCCATGACAAAACTGATCGCCCTCTATCGCAAACCATCCGATGTCGCCGAGTTCGACAAACACTACAACGAAGTACACACACCATTAGTGAAACAATATCCAGGACTTCGTAAGTTAGAGATTACGAGAATTACCGGTGCGCCAATCGGAGAGACAAAATTCCATCTGATGTGCGAGATGTATTTCGACAGCAAGGATGCAATGGATGCTGCGTTGGCATCAAAAGAGGGCAAGGCAGTCGCAAGAGATTTGGTGAGTTTTGCGGCGGATGTTGTGACGGTGTTTGTTGGAGAAGATGTCACTCAGTCCTGAGCGAAGCGAAGGACCTGCTTGCCGCGCGCACCTGTGCATCATCCATGAACAATGAGCTACTACGTCTACATACTCACAAATCATTCTCGAATGCTCTACGTTGGCTACACCAATGATTTGCCGCGCCGTCTGTTCGAACACAAGCTGAAGCTTGTGAGAGGATTCACCCAAAAATACAACATTACAAATCTTGTGTATTTCGAAATCTACGATGACCGCGAAGCTGCGGAAAAACGAGAAACGCAACTCAAGAGCTGGCGCCGCTCAAAGAAAACTGATCTCATTGAGACGGTTAACCCGACGTGGAGAGATTTGAGCTTTCGCTTTATTTATCCTGAATCAAAAGCAAAACAACTTCTCGAGCTATTCAAGAACCGAAAACTGGATGGAGTTCAGATACTAGAACTTCTTTACAAACATTAACTAGCGAGATCCCTCGTCGTCCCATAAAGCGGAGCTCGTCAGGATTGAGAAAGCACAATGGCAGAAACTGATAAGACCCTTCGCCCTGAAAAGCGGGACTCAGGGTTTAGCAAGTACATTGGTAAATCCCCCAAAGAACTCGACTTCAAAAACATCCTGTACACAAAAGGAAATTGGCGCGCCACCATTACCATCAACCGCCCGGACGTCTACAACTGCCTGAATCTCGAAACATTGCACGAACTGCAAGCAGCATTTCAAGATGCCGCGTGGGACGATGAAGTTGCCGTGCTCATTATTACAGGCGCGGGCAATAAAGCATTCTGCACCGGCGCCGATATGAAGGAGTGGAAAGAAGAATTTCTTGAGACGCCGAACGACTTCTACAAGTGGATGGGTGTCTTCATGGAAACATTCGAGCGGCTGCGCAACATCGGCAAGCCGACGATTGCACGGCTGAACGGTATGGCGGTCGGTGGCGGGAATGAATTGCAGATGTCGTGCGACCTCGCAGTTGCGGCGGATGATATCTACATCGGACATGCAGGAACATCGCGAGGGAGCGTTGCGGCAGCAGGCGCAACACAATGGCTTCCGCTGATTATCGGCGACCGAAGAGCAAGAGAGGTTCTATTGCTGAACGAAAAGATTCCCATCAAAAAAGCGTTTGAGTGGGGATTGGTGAATCAAGTTGTGTCGCGCAGGAAGCTCGACAAAGCTGTTGATGTAATGGCTGAGAAGTTGGTCAACAAACTTCCTGAATGCACGCGCTACACAAAACAGCAGCTCAACTTCTGGCGAGATTTTTCGTGGACGATGACGATTGGACATTTACGCGACTGGTTGACGGTTCACTCTTCCGCGATGGAAATTCAGGAGGGCATTAAGGCATTCAGCGAAAAGCGGGAGATTGATTACAAAGCGCTTCGCCGGAAGATGTCGAACACAGGCAGGCGCAAATCAACGTAAGAGGAGATGTACGTTTCAATCGTTCTTTGAATTCTCAAAAAAGTATGCTTTAGTCAATTCATGAAAACAACCGGACGCATCGCTCTCTTCATGCTCTTCGTGATGGCTGCGAGTTTTTCCACGCCTCAGGCGCTCTCACAGTCCTTTGGCAACATCGACACAAAGTTTATTTTCAAGCTCTTGTATTTTTCCGAAGGGGACCAACTGGGCTTAGCCGCTCACGTTTCGACAACCACCACATACCCGTGCGCAGGCTTTGGAATAAAATTGACTCAATTACGAATGCAGGACATGATCACCGTCATCATCGGCGGATTGATTCGTCCTAATCCTTGCTTCCAAACAGAGAGCGAAGCAACAGGCAAGCTCTTCATCGGACCGCTGCAATCGGGAGATTACATTCTCAAGATTTACTATCGAGGCACAAGTGACCTCTACCGATTAACAATCAACCAATTCAATTTCACATCGAAACCAATTCAAAACACGTTCACCGAAATCAGGGAATACTAAATGAATACGCTTCACCAACAGACTGTTAGAGAATTTGAGTTCACACCTCCAGGGAGGAAAATATGACAGCAAGAAAATTGAAAACAACATTACTCATCTTTTTTGTATTAACGCTCTTCTCCTCTTTCTCCTCCGCTCAAATCGCAGGCTATCGCGACTTCGAACTCGTCGAAAGCACCCCGATCGAAACCGTGCTTGACAACCCCGACATCCGCAACACGCGGGAAGTCTGGTTGGAGATGATCAATGGCGCAAAGAAGTCGCTCGACATCGAGCAGTTCTACATTTCGAACCAAGCAGGCGAGCCGCTCGAAGATATTATTCAGGCAATCGAAATAGCTGCAAGCCGTGGTGTGATGGTTCGAGTCATTGCTGACGCGCGGATGCAGAAGACATATCCCGAAACAATTGAACGGCTTGGGAAACAACAGAACATTTCAGCTCGCATAATTAACTTTGGAAAGCTTACTGGAGGAATCCAACATGCAAAGTTCTTTATTGCTGATGGCGAGATGATTTTTCTCGGCAGTCAGAATTTTGATTGGCGGGCGCTGAAGCACATTCATGAACTCGGCTTGAAGATTCGGCACAAAGAAGCTGTTCAGTTCTATCAAGACATCTTCAACCTTGATTGGAATTTATCAGAAACGAACGACAAAACTTTCCTCGCCAAACACCTAACACCCAAAACCTACAACTCCCCTTTTCATATCATGAAAGGCTCCGACACTCTCACATTCACTCCAACAGCCAGCCCAATCGGTTTCATTCCCGACACAAGTTTGTGGGATGAGCCGAACATCATCAGGTTGATTGATGGTGCGAAGAGCGAAGTGTCACTGCAATTTCTTGGCTACAACACTCGCGGCCGCGACAAGAGCGAATATCGTATACTCGATGATGCACTGCGCAGAGCAGCAAGCAGGGGTGTGAAGGTGAGAATGATTGTCTCAGATTGGGAAAAAGGAACTCCGGCAGAGAAACCTCTGAAAAAACTCTCACAAGTTCCCAACATCGAAGTAAAGTTCAGCGTCATTCCCGAATGGAGCGGCGGATATGTCTCGTTTGCACGAGTTGAACATTGCAAGTTCATTGTCGCAGATGCATCATCGTTCTGGTTGGGAACAAGCAACGCGGAGAAAAGTTACTTTTACAATGTCCGAAACCTCGGAGTTGTTGTGAAGAACAAAACACTCGGCGAGCTTGTTCACCGGGTGTTTATGAAAAGCTGGGATGGACCGTACACAGAGGTGGTTCGTCCCGATATGAAGTATCAAAAAAGAGAACACGGCGAGAAATAAGCATCGTCTTCCCCGTCAACACCACCCCCCTACCCCCTCCTCATAAAAGGCATGAGGAGGGGGAATTGTTTTACGGCAACAAGTTCACCGAAATCCACCACTGCAAATCCTGAAGCTCGGAGCCTTCATACGTGTCGACGAAGTTTGGAACGACGAGAAAGCGAACGTTGAAGACTCGTGACGGTGAAACGGTAACTCCCGCAAGAAATGTTGTGCGTATGGCACTCACACGCTCCTCGGGCTGCGTGTAACGCTCGCCGAAATTCTCTCTGCGTGTCGTGCCGCTTTGATTCGATTGCACTCTATACTTGAAAATCGCCAGCGTTACGTCGTTCACTTGCCACTCCGTCACGCTGCGGTTCAAGCCGAACAGCAGCTCGATCGTCTCCGATGTACGGATTGTGAAGAAAATTGGAATCGTAAAGCGAGCCAGCTTCGTGCGAAAATTCCATTCGAGCGTCTTCGACTCGGCTGTTGAGTCAAAGTAATTGTACGCATACCTTCCCGTCGAAGAATAACGATAATGCCGGTCATTGAGAATTGCTTCGCTTGTGTTCGTCTCGATTCTCCGATCCTCATACTGCGCGCCGAGATACACTTTGACGCTCGGATTGATTTCCCATTGCAGTGAACCGAGCAAGCGATGGATGTTGCCAACTGTTGTGCCGGTTCCGGTGCGGCTATCAAACAACCGCTGGTATGACTGGCTCGTGGTAACGTTGGTATCGTATTGATAACGAGACCTGCCGAAGGACGTATCGAATATGGCGCCGCCAAGAAAAAGATCTGTATTCTGCCGCGTGTAGAGATAATGAACTTGCAGAAGCTGTGACGCATTCACCTGAGCCTTCAGGTCAATGCCCCCAAAAGATGTTTTCCCATCATGCGTCCATGTTTGGCGTTGATTGCCGGATGACGAATAGACACTCCAGTTTTGCGTCGGCGACCCAATCGGTCCGTTCGCCCAGTAGGAAGAATCTCCCCTCGTCAATACTTGGTCGGCATTGCCCCACAAGTAGCCGCCATTGACACCAACATTGTACTGCTCATTGACGCGATAGTTCGCGCCGCCTGTCAACTCCCAATGTCCATAGTCTTGTGTTCGTCCTTCTCGGCTCGACCAGAGCGATGAATAGTTGCCATAGTACGAATTCTCCCACAAGTTTGTGGAGCCGAATTCCCCTTCACGGTCAAACGTCACGCGACTAACTTTCACTCCGAGTTGCAAATTCTGATCAATCTCGTACCCGCTAAAGAGCGAAATGAAATGACCCTTCTGATGAATGTTGTCCGCGCCGCTGTACTTGTTAACGATCGGGATCTCCTGCGCTTCCGCTGCACGAGCGCCAAGATAGTTGTTCCCTATAACGGAGCGATACACATCTTGGGGGATTTGATAATACTTCTCGTCTTGCGAAATCATTTGATACGTCAAACCGAGCGAGAGGTTTTTCAGAGCGCCTTCCGTCGGTCGGAAGAGATATGCTGCCGAGAGAACTGGCTCCAGTTCTTTGCGCGAGTTGATGTAGTAGAATGGATACGGACGGATGATATCAGCAACGACTGCTGTTCTGTATGCAATAGGTCCGTAGTATGGAAAGAAGTCGTTCCTGCTGCGAATTTCCCTGCTGCTCCTGAAATCGAGATAGAGATAACTTGCACGCAGACTGTCGCTATACAAATACGACGGGTTCACGTCAAGATTCAGCAGCGGGTCATCCAGCACTCCTGACACGGAATTCTTGAACGTCCCAATGCCGAACGGAACGAGTCGGTATGGTGTGAAGAAGAAATCAGTTTGCTCGAATGACTTCTCCATCACCTGCTCACCGAAATACTGTCCGTAGCTTACAGAAAATGCCGAGAGCAAAAGACAGACTGCGAATGATATTTTCAATGCGCGGTGCATAACAATGCCTCCTTGCGACGGTTTGCTTACAGTTTTGGTTCAACGATTTTTCCGACAAACAGCAGCGTTCCCGAGTGGCGCTCAGTGATGCCGAAGAAGAACGGACGGTCAACACGCATGAGGAACTCAGGTGGTGTTGTTGATGTTATGCCAATCCCAACAGACGTCACCGCGGCAGCTTCCGTTCCCTCCTCATCCACCTGAACGAATGTTTTGTGTTTTACTTCGCTGATGAACAGCCCGCCGGCTCGATTTATCTTGGTGAAGTCCGCACGCTCACTGAACGCAACCTCCATCCCCATTGCCTTCAACTGATCATTCAAGAGTTTCTCAAATTCGAGTTTGAACTTTGGCAGAAATACCCTTCCAAGTTGTGCGTGCAAACTTGTTCTCAGTACGTTCCATGAGTCTTGGCTCAAGCTATTGGCAAATGTTTCGATGGATTCTCCACGCTTTGGCAATACGACAATCATGTTGAAGAGCGAATCGCCGTAGGGCAACTCGATGGCTTGATACGTCGCAGTTTCTACGTATGGCAACGTCGTTCTGAGTTGCATGAGCTTGGCGGGTTTCGTCGTTCCATCGGGTAGAAAGAATGGCGCATCAATCGTTTTCGTTCTGTCAAATTGATACGTCCATGTTCCTTTGAAGTAGATAGCATTGATCAGATACATGACGATGTCGGATGGGATCGGATCCGGAACAATTGTCTTGATCTTGCCATTGGTATTCGCTTCAACCCACGAGTTCATTGTTCGCGAAGCATCGGGCGAACTGAAATTCAATCCTTTGACAGCAGCTTCGAAGTACCGACGATTGGCTTCAACAAACTCTTGCTCAACCGAGAAATCGAGACGATGCCAAATGGAGTTTGCGATCTTGAACTGCACCTTGGGATCGAGATTTCGGAGCAGTTGCATCAGGGCGTAATACGTTTTGTTGATCTCCTCCATTGTCATTTCGGAGAACCCCAACGTGGCCCGCATCGCATCTTTTGTTGTTCCGTTCGCTCCGTTCAGTGTCATGCCGAGCGCCATCGAAACACTGAGAGGCGAAATGAAAACATCCTTTCCCGCTTCGGACTGATTTACTGTTCGAAGCAGATTGAAACCGAATTGGTTGCTTGTTTGAACAAGACGTTTCTCCAACTCGGTCAATTGGCGAACTTCCTGCTTCTCCGGCGCAGTGCCGAAGTCTTTGCAACTGAGGAAGCAGAGACTCAGTGCAACAAGCACAACTACTGATGGTTTCATGTTATTCCTCTCCTCTTTGTTGAATTGTTTGCGACTATGGTGTTCTAACGCATTCTTCGATACGCATGGTTGTAGCAGTCAATGCAGAGATCCGACAACTTCAACGTATCATTGTCAACCCGAAACGCTTGCGGGACGAATTGCATTGAATCCCGATAATGAATCACGTCGCACGTATCTGTGCTGGAGAATGTCTTCTCGCGCCTGATGAGGAAGGTGGTAGTCGCGACAAGGGTATCGTTGCGATTGTAGAAGAACAATCCATTATGGACGTATTCAAAGCGGACAACAGGAGGAGGCATCAATGTATGACCTGCGATTCCTCCGGTTGAGACGAGCCAATTCCATTTTCCATAAATAGTTGACGCGGACTGACCTGCGAGATCGAGATCCATCTCATCACTGCACGACCACACCATCAAGCTGATGAGTAGAGTTATT
>Ga0082335_1003248_pt1 | contig 27251 bp, 23 predicted proteins | sample Subgrocontami58m_FD_72375 | JGI IMG/M metagenome (GOLD analysis project Ga0082335, IMG submission 72375) | Subsurface groundwater microbial communities from S. Glens Falls, New York, USA - GMW37 contaminated, 5.8 m (SPADES assembly) (version 2) ...
CAAGCTCCTCACCATCCTCAACGCCATGCTCAAACACCACACCGCTTGGGAGCCCAATCATGCCTAGACCTCTTGACAGCCAAAACAGTTGCTGAGCGTAGCCGAAGGGCCGGGGGCCAAAAGGGGTGCTCCTCTTTCTCTCCTCATTCATATTACCCCCTTCTTGGGATGGTCGCGGGCGTCCTCAGGGTAGAGCGAGATCGAAGAAACAGACTTTTTGTGCAAGGCCCCCATTCCTCTCCCGTTACCGGAGAGGGTATCCGCTTTGCGCGGGCCGCCAACGGCTACCGGGACCGCAGCAGCGCGCGGGCGGTCTCCACGTCCTTGGCCATCTGGGCTTGCAGCTCCTCCACGCTGTCGAACTTCGCCTCAGGCCGCAGCCGCTCCAGGAACTCCAGCCGCATGGTCTTGCCGTAGAGGTCCCCGTCGAAGTCTAGACAGTGAGCCTCGATGGTGCGTTCGCCCTCGCCGAAGGTGGGCCTCACCCCGATGCTGGTGACGGAGTCGACGGCGGCGCCGTCGGTCCAGCTCCTGGTGGCGTAGATGCCGTTGGCGGGCACCAGGCGGTCGGTCGCCACCTGCAGGTTAGCCGTGGGGAAGCCCAAGGCGCGACCCCGCCGCCGTCCCGTCGTCACGGTGCCGCTGAGGGCAAAGGGCCGGCCCAGCAGCTCGCGGGCCCGAGCCACATCCCCTTCGGCCACCTCCCGGCGGATGAGGCTGCTGCTCACCACCATTCCGTGGTATACGAGGGGCTGGGCCACCTCCACGGCGAATCCCAACTCCATCCCCAGCTCCGCCAGGACCCGGGGGTTCCCCTCGCGGCCACGGCCCAGGGCGAAGTCGGGGCCCACCACCAGGCCCCGCATCTTCAAGATATCGTACAGGAGGGACACGAACTCCCGGGCGCTGAGCAAAGAGAGCTCGCGGGTGAAGGTGACAGCCGCCGCCATCTCGGCCCCCGCCTCCCGCAGCAGCTGGAGCCGCTCCTCCAGGCTGGTGATGTACAGTACCTGGCTGCCCGGGCGCAGCACCAGCTGGGGATGTTGGCGGAAGGTGACAGCGGCCGCGAGCATCCCCCCCTTGGCGGCGAACTCCTTGGTGCGGGAGATGAGGTGCCGGTGCCCGCGGTGCACACCGTCGAAGACGCCGATGGTCACCACAGTGGGGCCAGGAGGCGTTGCCCGCCGCAACTCCTCCACCGCTAGTTGGGCCCCTTCGAAGGTTGGCTGTGCTGGGGAAGCATCCTTGCTCATCGACGTTTGGCAGGCCAGCGCGCGGGGCGCAGGGCCTGGCTCACGACACTATAGCACCCTCAATCAGCAGCAGCAGCAGCAGCAGCCGTCGCTGGCTTCTCCCGCGCCAGGTCGGCGACGGCGGCGCAGAACCCTTTCAGTTCCTCCTCGGCGACGAAGAAGCCGGTCGAGACCCGCAGGCAGGCCTGCTCCGGGATGGTACGGACCTGGTAACCGCGCTCCCACAGCCACGCCACCCCTGCCGCCGGGTCAACCCCCTGGATGCGGAAACATACCAGCCCAGCCATGTTTTCCGGCGTCAGGACCGTTACGCCCGGTATGGCGGCCAGGGAACGCCTGGCCTGCCGGGCCAGGCGGGCGATACGGCTCCAGGCCCAGGCGTAGCCCACGTCGCGCTCCAGCCAGACCAGGCTGGCCTCCAGGGCGGCGAGGAGGGCCCAGTTCATACCCCCCACCTCGAAGCGCTGGGCGCCGTGCTGGGGCAGGTAGCTGCCCGTCTGGTCGTGGCCTTGAATGCTGGCGTAGCCGGCGAAGGTGAGACGGAGCTCGGGTAATATCTCGGGCCGCACGTAGAGAGCGCCGGTGCCCTCGGGGCCGCAGAGCCACTTCTGGCCTGGCAGGGCGTAGAGGTCGACGCCGGTGTCCTGGACGTCCACGGGGATGGCGCCGGCGCTTTGCGCTCCGTCGACCAGGACGGGCACGCCCTGGCGATGGGCCATGGCCACTATCTCCTTCAGCGGCAGGAGGGCCCCGGTGCTGTAGGAGACGTGGGAGAGCGAGATGAGGCGGGTCCGGGGCGTGACCAGGGCGGCCAGCTTTTCGACCACGTCGCCGCCGCCCAGCCCCACCTCGGCGAACTTGATGGTGACACCGTAGCGCTCGCGGACGGTGGCCAGAGGCATGAGGCCGCCCATATGCTCGATGGTGGTGGTGATCGCCTCGTCCCCGGGCCGCCACTGGAAGGCGGCCGTGCCGATGTTCATGCCGTCGGTGGTGTGGTGGGTGAGGGCGATGGAGCCCGGCGGGGCGCCGATGACGCGACCACAAGCCTGGCGCAGCAGCTCCTTGCGCTCGCGCAGGGCGAGCCATCCCACGGGGCGGTGTCGCCCATCGTAGACCTCTTCACGGGCGGTGGCCTGCAGCGCCTTGAGGGCAACCTTCGGCAGGGGGCCGGAGGTGCCCACGTTGAGGGGCAGGTAGTGGGCCAGGCAGGGCAGTTGCTCCTTGACGCGGGCCAGCTTCGCGGCGTCGCTGGTCGCGCGGGTCGCGGTCTGGCCGCGTTTTTTGCTGGGGCTTGCCATAAAGCTACCTCCGCTCTCGATGCCCTGGGTGGGCCAACGCGTTACTGCCCGTTGCTGAATGATGGGATAGATGGGACTGGGGCGCAAGTGGAGCGCTACATCCGCTCCGGCGCCGTCACTCCCATAAGCCCCAGGGCACGCGCCAGGGCCAGCCGCGCCGCCTCCACCAGCTTCAGCCGGGCCTTGGTGAGGGCGGGAGCGGCATCGTCCACCACCCGGCAGTCGCGATAAAAGACGTGGAAGGCGGTGGCCAACTCCAGGGCGTAGCGCGGCAGGTGCTGGACCTCCAGGGTGCGCGCTATCAGCTCCACGGCCTCGGGGAGCTGGAGCATGAGCCGGATCAGGGCCAGCTCCGCGGGGTGGGTCAGGAGGGACACGTCGCCGTCGTCCCAGGAGGCGATGCCCTTCTCCCGGCGAGCGTGCTCTAGGATGCTGGCGATGCGGGCGTGGGCATACTGGACGTAGTAGACGGGGTTCTCCTGGGACTGTCGCTGCGCCAGTTCCAGGTCGAAATCCATCTGGGAGTCCGGGGAGCGGGAGACGAAGAAGAAGCGGCAGGGGTCGGGGGCCGCCTCATCCACCAGCTCGCGCAGGGTGATGATGTCGCCGGTGCGCTTGGAGATGCGGACAATGACATCTCCCCTCCTGAGGGTCACCAACTGGGAGATGATGATCTGCAGCCGGGCGGGGTCCAGGCCCAGGGCGGTCATCACCGCCTTCATGCGGGAGACGTGGCCCTGGTGGTCGGCCCCCCAGATGTCGATGACGCGGTCGAACTTCCGCACCAAGAACTTGTCGTAGTGGTAGGCGATGTCGGAGGCGAAGTAGGTGGGCAGGCCCGTGCTGCGCACCAGTACGTTGTCCTTGTCCTCGCCCAGGGCGGTGGAGACGAACCACCGGGCCCCCTCCTTCTCCTGAATGTGGCCATCCTGGCGCAGTTGGGCCATCACTTGGTCGTAGATGCCATCGTCGTAGAGGCGCTGCTCGTGGAACCACCGGTCGAAGCTGACGCCCAGGAGGGCCAGGTCCTCGCGGATGCGGTCCAGGGTGAAGAGCAGGGCCTGGGCGCGCAGCTCTGGCACCTCGTCCAGGGCAGCCCCCGCTTGCAGCCGTTGCTTTAGCGCGGGTTGCTCGTCCAGGAGCCGCAGCGCCCACTCCTTCAGGTAGGGGCCGCGATAGCCGTCCTGGGGGAGCTGCAAGGGATGCCCCAGCGCCTCGCGGCAACGGGCGTAGAGGCTGCGGTAGTACAGCTCCATCTGAGTGCCGGCGTCGTTCACGTAGTACTCGCGCTGGACAGCGTAGCCCGCGGCCTCCAGCACCCTGGACAGGGTGCTCCCCAGGACGGCGCCCCGGGCGTGTCCCACATGGATTGGCCCAGTGGGGTTGACGCTGACGAACTCCACCTGCACCTTGCTGGCCGCGCCAACCTCCACATCGCCGAAACGCTCCCCTGCCCTACGTATAGCCTCCAATTGGGCGGCCAGCCAGGGCGCGCCGAGGCGGATGTTGATGAAGCCCGGCGGCGTCACCTCCACCCGCTCGATGGCGGGGTGGCTCGGCAGCAGATCGGCGAGGGTGCGGGCGATCTCCAGGGGGTTCTTGCGGGCGGCGCGGGCGAGCTTGAGGGGCAGGCTGGAGGAATAGTCGCCGTGCTCGGGGTTCTGAGGGTGCTCCACCGGCGCCTCCGGCACCTGGGCGGCGGGCAGCAGGCCGCGGGCCTGGGCCTCCCGGACGGCGCCCTCCAGCAGGGCCGCGATCTCTTGCTTGATCATAGATGTGGGCATGAGGATGCGCTCAGCTTACACCGACGACGGGGCCTTTGCCAGCCCAGAAGCGGCGCACCTCTGCCGCCAGGGAGCGGTGCTCTGGCAGCTTGAGCTCGGGGTCGCGGGCGAAGAGCGCCTGCGCTTCTCGCCGCACCTCCTCCAACAGCCTGAGGTCGGACATGTCGGCGACGCGCAGGTCGGCTATCCCGCTCTGGCGCAGCCCCTGGGTGAGGACGGCGCCGGGGCCGCGCAGCCGCAGGTCCTCCTCGGCCAGGGCGAAGCCGTCCTGCGTCCGCTCCAGAATCTGCAGGCGCGCCTGGGCCTCAGGCGTGGGCTCCTCGGCCAGGAGCAGGCAGTAGCTGGGATGGGGCCCGCGCCCCACCCGCCCGCGGAACTGGTGAAGCTGGGAGAGCCCGAAGCGGTCGGCGCCTTCGATCAGCATCACGGTGGCATTGGGCACGTCTATGCCCACCTCGACCACGGGCGTGGAGACCAGGATCGCCGTCTCCCCGTCGCGGAAACGCCGCATGGCGTCGTCCTTGTCCCTGCTGGCCATGCGCCCGTGCAGGAGTCCGATGCGCCCTGGCCCCAGGTCGGGGAAGACCTGGGTGCACAGCCGCTCGTGCTCGACGGTGGCGGCCCTGGCTTGCAGCGCCTCCGATTCCTCGATGAGGGGGCAGATGATGAAGGCTTGCCGCCCCTCCTTAACCTGGCCGCGGACGAACTGGTAGGCGTCGGGGCGCTTCTCCGGCGGCACCCAGCGGGTGCGGACCGGCTGCCGTCCCGGCGGCAGCTGGTCGATGAGCGAGAGGTCCAGGTCGCCGTAGAGGGTGAGGGCCAGGGTGCGCGGTATAGGGGTGGCGGTCATCACCAGGACGTGAGCGCTGCCCCCGGTCTTCTGGCGCAGCGCCTCCCGCTGCATCACGCCGAAGCGGTGCTGCTCGTCCACCACCGCCAGGGCTAGCTGCTGGAACTCCACACCGCGCTGGATGACGGCGTGGGTCCCGATGAGGATGTCCAGACGCCCCGCGGCGACCTCCTCGTACACCCGGCGGCGGCGGGCGGCAGGGGTGCTGCCGGTGAGGAGGGCGACGGTGATGGGCCGGGGGTGGGGCTCCACGTAAACCCCGAAGAGGTCCTGCTCGGCAACCGGTCTTGGATAGGGCTGCAGGACCCTGGAGAAGGTCTGGAAATGCTGTTCGGCCAGGATCTCGGTGGGGGCCATCAGCACGCCCTGGAGCCCGGCGGCAGCGGCCAGCACCAGGGCGGCGGCGGCCACCACGGTCTTGCCGCTGCCCACGTCGCCCTGAAGGAGGCGGCTCATGGGGACCGGCCGCGCCAGGTCGGCCAGGACCTCGCGGAGGGCCCGCTCCTGGGGTGTCGTGAGCTGGAAAGGGAGCGCGCCGAGGAAGCGCTCCAGCAGGGCGGGGTTCGCCGGCACGGGGTGGGCGTCGGCGGTGCCTTGCCATTGCCGCCGCTTGGCCAGCACGCCCAGTTGGACCGCCAGGAGCTCATCGAAGGCCAGCCGGCGCCGCGCCGCCTCCAGGGACTGCTGGTCATCGGGGAAATGGGCCTGCTGGATCGCCCTCGGCAGCGGCAAGAGGCCGGCCTGCTGGCGGAGGGCGGGTGGGAGCGTCTCCGGCATGGCTGGCGCCGCCCGGTCCAGCGCCGCCTTCATCAGTCTGCGCATGGTGCGCGGGGCCAGGCCCTCGGTCAGGGGATAGATGGGGACCAGGCGCCCGGTGTGGATGCCCTCCTCCCCTTCGAACTCGTAGTCGGGGTTTTCCAAGACCAGCCGCCCCTGGAATAGGCCCACCTTGCCGCTGAGGATGACGCGCTTACCGGCGCGGCGCGCCACCTCTAGCTGATCGGCCATGTAAGGCTGGTTGAACCAGACCACCCGCAGGTTGCCGGTGTCGTCACCGATGGCCGCCTCGGCGCGGGGTGGCCTGGGGAACATGACCTTGCGGGTCTCCCAGATGAGGCCCTCTATGGTGGACTCCCGCCCCGGCTGGAGCTGGCCCACGGGCACCCGCTGGCTGTAGTCAAGGTAGCGCCGGGGGACGGTGTAGAGGAGGTCGCGCAGGGCCTTGATCCCCAGCCGAGCGAGCTTGGCAGTGAGAGCCCGCTGGACTCCCGGGAGGACAGCCACGGGGTCGTCTGGGCTCAGCTGACGGCCAGCGGGTCCTGATCTTGCGGCTGGGAGACGGGCGGCACCCTCGCCCTGCCCTCTCCCACTGGGAGAGGGTTGGGGGGAGGGGGAGACGCCGGGCCGGGCCTGGGCAGCGGGCCCGGTCTTGGCAGCGGGTCTGGCGGCAGGGGCGCTCCCGGACGGTAGTGTCGTTCCGAGCCAGGACAGGGCCTGCTCGACCCAGGCGCTCCGCTCTGTTGGCCCCAGCTGGCGATAGCTGGGCCGGGGGCGTGGAAAGGCGGCGGGCGCCCTGGCCTCCTGGTCCAAGAGGTCGTCGTGCTGGGCGGCCAGAAAACGGTCCAGGCCCCCCACGACGGCGGCGTCGGCGCAACCCTTCCGCCGCTCCAGCTCCAGCACCTTGCGCAGGGACAGCAAGGCGCCGTTCATGGGGGCGAGGCCAGAGGCGTCTCCGGCAGGACGGCGACCCCGAAGGCGCCGGGGCCGACGTGGACCCCCAGCACGGGGCCGAAGCGCCCGCGGACGAGGCGACCGGAGGCGACGACCGGCGCCAGCCTTTGCGCCAGGGCATCGGCGACCTCTGGGACCGTGCTGTGGATGACCCCCAGCCGCCGTAGGGCACCCAGCGCGGCTACCCGCGCCAAGAGGCGCTCTACCGCCTTCGCGGTGTTCCGGGGCCGTTCCAGCGGGTGGGCCTCGCCCCCTTCAATGGTGATCATGGGCTTGACCTTAAGCACGCTGCCGAGGAAGGCCTGGACGCGGCCGATGCGGCCTCCCCTCTGCAGGTATTCCAGGGTGTCCAGGACCGCGAAGATCCGCGTACGCGCCGCCGCTTCTTCAGCGGCCGCCACGACCGCGGCCACGGGGGCGCCGGCGCGGGCCAACTCTGCCGCCTCCAGCACCACCAGGCCCAACCCGATGGAGGCTTGCTTGGAGTCCACGATGTGGATGCGGCCCGGCGTGGGGTGCGAGGCCCGCGCCAGGCGGGCGGACTCCAGGGTTCCGCTCAGACGCTCCGAAACGTGGATGGAGACCACATCGGTGTCGCCATCCGCTGCCCGCCGGTAGGCCTCCAGGAGCACGCCGACAGAGGGCTGGGAGGTAGTGGGCAGCCTCTTGCTGGTAGCCAGGCGCCGGAAGAACTCGTCCGTTGTAAGCTCAAGGCCATCGCGGTAGACCTCGGTGCCGAAGTGCACGTTGCAAGGCACCACCTCGATGCCGAGCTGCTGGGCCAGCTCAGGAGGCAGGTCGCAGGTGCTGTCGGTGACGATTCGAATAGCCATACTAACCTGGGACTAATAACTAGCTTTCGTAAGTCCGCGTAACCCTTCCCGTTCGCCCTGAGCTTGTCGAAGGGCGGGGGCCCCGTGGTTCCCTTCGGCCTGGCTCAGGGTAAACTCTCGGCTCACCACGAACGGGGGTTTGACGGCGCCATTCTTCGAAACCAGGTACTCGATACTGATTGGGCAGGCCAACGGTCACTCCAGGGAAAGGATATACGAATAGTGGGGCTGACCGCCCCCCAATACCTCCCACTCCGAAGGATACGCCTGCCGGAGCCGGTCGGCCAGGGCGCGGGTCTGGCTCTCGCTCTGGCCCTCGCCATAATAGATGGTCACGATGTCGGCGGGTGGCGCGCCCGCTGCCGCCAGCCCTTGCCGCAGGGCCTCTTCCTCGGTGCCGGCGGCTCCCACTATCCTGCCCTCCAGCAGACTGATCGCCTGGCCAGCGCGGATTGACCGCCCGGCCACGCTGGTGCCACGGCTGGCGCGGGTGACCTCCAGGGTGCGCACCCCCTGGCGGGCCTCCTCCATGGCAGCCAGGTTCGCATCCGTGGTGGCCTCGCTGTTGTAGGCGAGCAGGGCGGCCACACCCTGGGGCAGCGTCTGGGTGGACAGCACGAACACTCTCTTGGCGGTGAGCTTGCCCACCTGTCGGGCCGCCGGCAGCACGTTGGCGTTGTTGGGCAGGAGCACCACCTCGGCGGCGGGGGCGTCCTCTATCGCCGTTAGGAGGTCGAATAGGCTGGGATTCATGGTCTCGCCGCAGCGCACGACGGGCCGCGCCCCCAGGCTCTCCATGGCCTGGGCAAAGCCCTCGCCCCAGGCTACGGCCACCACGCCCAGGGAAGCCGGTGGGGCGCGCCGGCGCGCCTCCTGGTGCTGGGCGTCCATGTCCTCGATCTTAATCCGATCCACCAGGCCCAGGTGGGAGGCGTAGTCTACCACCGCCTGCGGCGTTGCCGTGTGCACATGAACCCGCACCATCGCGGGGTCGCCGACCACCATGACAGAGGTGCCGATGGCTCCCAGCCACTGGCGGAGCTGGTCGGGGGCGAGTTCTTGGCCGTGCACCACCAGCTCGGTGCAAAAGCCGTAGCCCTCGCCCTGCTGGCTGCGGGCGATGGGGCTGTGAGCGGGAGGCGCGATGATCTCGCGCGCGTGGCGGACCCGGCCATCGCGCAGGAAGGCGGCCGCCCCTTCCAGGATCACGCGGAAGCCCTGGCCGCCCGCATCCACGACGCCGGCCTCACGCAGCACGGGCAGCTGCTGGGGAGTCCGCTCCACCGCCTGAGCCGCCGCCGCGGCGGCGGCGGCCAGGGTAGCGGCCAGGTCGCCTCCGGCCGTGGCGGCCGCCACGGCGGCCTTGGAGGCGTCCCGCGCCACGGTTAGGATGGTCCCCTCCACCGGTTGGCTGAGGGCGTTGTAGGCGGCCTGGCTGCCCATCGCCAGGGCCTGCGCCAGCTCCCGGGGCTGGGCGACCTCCAACCCGTGCATACCCTGGGCGAGACCCTGGAAGAACTGGGAGAGGATGACCCCGCTGTTGCCACGGGCGCCCATGAGCGCCCCATAGGCCAGCGCCTCCGCGGCCTGGGCGATGCCGCGGGTGCGGGCGCCCCTGGCCTCGGCCACGGCGGCCCGGAGAGTCAGGAGCATATTGGTGCCGGTATCGCCGTCCGGCACGGGGAAAACGTTGAGAGCGTCGATGGCGGCGGCGTTCCGCTCCAGCCAGAGGGCCGCAGTGGAGCACATCCCCACCAGGTGTTGGCCCGCGGCCGCGGTGAGGGCGCTGCCCTCCCGCCCACGGGAGCGTCGTGGGGTCTTGCCAGCGACCTTGGCCTGGCGCACGCTTACCTCCGGGGCCCAGGCCCCAGGCTACGACGGCTCACGCCCTTGCGAGGAGTCCCTAGCGATGCTATGCTGCCGGGGACATTCTACAAAGGCCCCTGGAGCCGGTCAAAAGGCCGGCATGGGAGCGCCCGTAGGAGAGATGGATGCCAGCCCAGTGTGAACGGTGCGGCAAGGCAGTGCATAGTGGCTTCAGCGTCAGCCATTCCAAACGCCATACCCACCGCCGCTGGCTCCCCAATCTGCAGAAGGTCCGTCTTCAGATGGATGGCCAGCTGCGCCGCTTGCGCTTGTGCACCCGCTGCCTGCGCAGCGCCCTGCGCCTGAAGGCGTAGCGCGTCAGCCGGCAGTCCCTCACCGCACCAAAAGTCTCGTTTTCTTCGATCCGGCTCTCCCCCAGGATGCCCTCGACCATCCCCCGACCCCCTTCCTGCCAGTAAGGTGGTGCTTGTCCACAGTCCGCCCTGAGACCGTGGGGTAGCCTAGCTGGGCCTTGACACGGCGTTTTGCATGGTGCTACGTTGAAAGTGCCTCGAGGACCATTCGAGAGCCGTGCTGCGGAGGTGGGAATGATGATTAGATCCGCGGCCGTGTGGTTCGGAGTGCGGCAGGTGGATTTATGACGCCCTGCCCCAGGGGCGCCAGGGCTCACAGGGAAGGCTGTGCCCCGCCACGACAGGGGCCGCCCAACGCCGTAAGTGGCGGATGAATGACGGCCCAGGGAAGCGCCGTGAAGGCGCAAGGGGCGCGCCTGCAAAAGCAGAAGAGCAACAGAGCCCGGCCTGTCTGAGGTCGGGCTCTGTATTTTCGAGTGCCTTGAGGGGGTGTTGAGATGGCGGACCGGACGCAACTGCAGAGGCTTATCGATGACCTAGTGGCAGTGCAGGCTCAGTGCGCCTCCCTGGCGGTGGGCCTTCCCGATGAGAAGCTCGAACAGCGAGTTCCCTTGGGGCAGCGGGAGACCGCGCTGCGGAACGTCCTGTACCAGATGGTGGTGCACCCCCGCGAGCATACCGTCCACCTGAACAAGGTCCTCCAGGCGACGGCCTCCGGTCACGCTCGGCCCACCGAGGCCCAGCTCATCGTGGAGCAGGCCAGCCAGTCCCTGGGGACGTTGCTAGGGCTCCTGGCCCGCCTGACGGACGAGGACCTGGACCGCGAGTTCGAGGGCCACTCCCTGCGCAAGGTACTGGAGCACCTGGCGTCGGCCCACGGCCTGTATCTGAAGGGGATCAAGCAGGCTGCCGAGGGGGCCTAGCGACCTCGGCCAATTCTCAAGGCTCAGTGCCCCGCGCTCTCGATGCTGGCGCGCAGCTCTGCCAGGGCCTGCTTGACTGTCCTCTCTTTGTTGAAGATAGCCGAGCCCGCGACCAGCACCCGCGCCCCCGCGGCGACCGCCAGTGGCGCTGTCTTGACAGCGATGCCGCCGTCCACCTCCAGTTCCGCGGCATAGCCGCCCGCGTCCAGCATCTTCCGCAGCCGCCTTATCTTGTCGGTGGAGGCGGCGATGTAGCTCTGCCCTCCGAATCCAGGGTTGACCGACATCACCAGCACCAGGTCCACGTAGGGCAGCGCCTCCTCTATGGCTGAGAGGGGCGTGCCGGGGTTCAAGGTGACTCCCGCGCGGACGCCGCTGGCCTTGATCTGCTGCAAGGTGCGGTGCAAATGGGGGCAAGCCTCCACGTGGACGGTGATAATTCCGGCGTCCCCCTCGCCCTGGGCCTGCCGGATGGCCTGCGCGAACTCGCCGATGTAGCGCTCCGGATGCTCGATCATCAAGTGCACGTCCAGGGGCAAGATGGTGTGGCGGCGGACCGCCTCCACCACCAGCGGCCCCAGGGTGATGTTGGGCACGAAGTGGCCGTCCATGACATCCACGTGGATGTAGTCCGCTCCCGCCGCCGTCGCCTCCTCCACCTGGGCGCCCAGGCGACCGAAGTCGGCGGAGAGGATAGAAGGTGCGATCTTGATGGGTGGCCTGCCCTTGACCGCTCCTGTGGCTGGCATAGCCCGAGCCTCCCAGTACCCGATTCCGAAACGGGGCGTCATCACCCCCGTTCGTAGTGAGCCGAGAGTTTACCCTGAGCCAGGCCGAAGGGAACCACGAGGCCTAGCCCTTCGACAAGCTCAGGGCGAACGGAAAAGGTTACGCGGACTTGCGAAACGTGGTACTAGACTCCAAGTGCTTCCACCAGCCGGCGCGCCTCCGCCAGGGCTTGTTGTACCCGTCGGGGGGCAGTGCCGCCGGGCACGTCCCGCGCCGCCAGGGACGAGGCCACGCTCACCCGCAGCACATCCTCCCCGAAGTGGTCAGAAATTGCGCGGTAGTCGGCCAGGCCCAGCTCGGAGAGAGACTTGCCCCTGGCCGTGGCCTCCTTGACCAGGCGTGCCACCAGACCGTGGGCCTCCCGGAAGGCGACGCCCTTCCGCACCAGATAATCGGCGAGGTCCGTCGCCAGGATCGCCCCCTCGCCCGCCGCCGCGGCCAGGCGCTCGGGATGAAAGCGCAGGGTTGCTACCATGCCCGCCAGGGTGTCCAGGGTAGCCTGCAAGGTGTCCACGCTGTCGAAGAGCGCCTCCTTGTCCTCTTGCAGGTCCTTGTTGTAGGCCAGCGGGAGCCCTTTGAGCATCGCCAGGGTGCCGGTGAGATGGCCCAGGACGCGGCCGGTCTTGCCCCGAGCCAGCTCCGCCACGTCCGGGTTTTTCTTCTGGGGCATGATGCTGGAGCCGGTGGCGTAGGCGTCGTCCAGCTCGACGAAGCCGAACTCGGCGCTGCACCAGAGTGTCAGCTCCTCGGCGAGCCGGGAGAGGTGGACCATGGCTAGGGCCGCCGCCGCCAGGTAGTCCACCACGAAGTCCCGGTCGCTCACGGCGTCCAGGCTGTTGCGGCTGATGCGGCTGAAGCCCAGCTCGCGGGCCAGGAAATCGCGGTCCACGGGGTAGGCCACTCCGGCCAGGGCGCCAGACCCCAGGGGCAGGACGTCGGCCCGGGCCTGAGCCTGCTGGAAGCGCTCCCTGTCCCGCTGGAGCATCTCCACGTAGGCCAGCAGGTGGTGGGCCAGGAGCACCGGCTGCGCCCGCTGGAGGTGGGTGTAGCCGGGCATCGGCGTCTCCAGGTGCCGTTGCGCCTGGTCCAAGAGAGCGGTCTGGAGGGCTTTCAGGAGGGCAACCGTATCCTTGCCGGCGTCCTTGGCGTAGAGGCGCAGGTCGGTGGACACCTGGTCGTTGCGGGAGCGGGCGGTATGGAGCCGGCGGCCGGCCTCGCCGATGCGCTCGGTAAGCCGCGCCTCGATATTGAGATGTATGTCCTCCAGCTCTAGCTTGAACTCGAAACGGCCGCCCTCGATCTCCTCGCGGATGCGGCCCAGCCCCATCACGATAAGCTCCGCGTCTTTATCGCTGATAATGCCCTGACGCGCCAGCATCCGGGCGTGGGCGATTGAACCCTTGATGTCGTAGAGGGCCAGGCGGCGGTCGAAAGGGATGGAGGCAGTGTATTCCAGCACCTTGCGCGCGATTGGGCCCTGGAAGCCCTCCCGTAGGGTCATGGCCCTGTCCCTTGGGGGGCTCCTGGCCGGGTTGGCCTCTGGAGCTGGATGGTGCCGGCGCCCAACGCGCGGTAGAACTCCCGCTCCGTGGAGCCAGCGTACCCCAGGATCAACTGCAGCAGGGCATGACAGGGCTTCTCGTCATCCTGGGCGAAGATGTAGGGGTCGTCATCGCCGCGGTAAGCGTCCAGGCTGGGGTCGGCCGTCCAACGGATCATCTGGTCCGGCGCCAGATCGATCTCCAAGACATCGAGGCCGGTGCTGTAAAGCTCGCCCAGGGCTATCTCCTGGACGGGGCTGGCCTTGCCCCGGCGCATGCGGATAGCCAGGCAGGTGCCAGCGGCTTCGGCCAGGCGGCGTACCAGGGCCTCCTTGGAGGGGGCCTGGGTGAAACAGCCGGGCAGGCTGGCGCACTGGGCCGCCCACCAGCCGCTCTCCCCGTCCTGGGTCGCGACGGCGTAGAACCTCATGCCGCCCCCGGGGCAGCCCGCCTGGGCGCCAGGAAGCGCCGCCGGAAGGTCAGCACGCGCTGGCCCTGCTGGTTGCTGACCCGCGTCTCGACATGGACCACGCCCCGGTCGGGCTTGCTGGCCGACTCCCGTTTGTCCAGGACCTCGCTCTCGGCGTAGATAGAGTCGCCGATCCACACCGGCCCGTCGTGGGTGATCTTCTCGTACTCCAGGTTGGCGATGGTCCGGCCCGAGGTGTCCGGCACGCTCATGCCCACGGCCAGGCTGAACACCAGAGTACCCACGACGATGCGCTGGCCGTGCTGGCTCTGGGCGGCCCAGTGCTTGTCTATGTGCAGGGGCATGTGATTCATGGTGAGCAGACAGAACTGGGTGTTCATGTACTCGGTGATGGTGATGCCAGGCCAGTGCTTGTATATATCTCCGGGCTGGAAATCATCGAAGTCGCGCCCGAACCGCTCCCGTCCCTCGTAGACCGTCATGGACCTCTCCCTCAGGCTGCCTTTGGCCCGCTCCTCTTGCTGCCGTCATGCTAGCATTGGGCATCGCTGACGGTCAAACAGGGCACCCCTTTATCAGGGAGAGGGCTGGTGAGGGGCTGAGGGCAGCGCTGGGTTGTGGGGAGCAGGTCTAGGCGCTAGAATCCTATCTGGCCCGGCGCCCGCCGGCCATGCGTTCCCCGGTAGCTCAGCTCGGTAGAGTCCCGATAGGGTCGGGATTAACCGCTTTGTCGCCTTTTGAAGAGCATGGCCTTCTTTGTCTACATCCTCCGTAACCGGCAGGGCCGTTTGTATATCGGGCAGACCTCTGACGCAGAACTTCGGTTGCGGCGCCATAACGACAAGAGGTCGTTCTGGACGAAAAGCCGCGGTCCTTGGGTAGTGGTTCATACGGAGGAGTACCCGACCCGCGCTGCTGCCCTCGCGCGGGAGAGGAGCCTAAAAGGTCTTAACCCGGATTCCCCATATCAAAGTATGGTTATAGGGCGGGTCCCTCCTTACAATAGGTTCAAAAGGCCCCGATAGAGCTTCATGAGACGGGCTGGCTGGAGGGACCCAATGGGTGAAAAGGCCCAGGAGGCGTTGCAGCTTCAATTCGACAAGCGGCTGAGACTGGAGTTCCATGGGGCCAGGATTACCTCGGATGCCGGGCTGCTGGCCTGCCGGGAACTGGACGAGGCGCTGGGTCTGGGAGAGGCGGCGCCGGTCTATCTGCGAGAGACCCGGGGCGGCCGCAACGTGCAGCATGAGCTGGTGCCCCTGTTGCGCCAGGCGGTGTACAGCCGTCTTGCTGGGTATGAGGACACCAATGATGCAGTGAGGCTGGCCAGGGACCCCGCCATGCAAGCGGTGGTGGGCCGCCGTGCCCTGGAGAAGCAAGCTGCCAGCGCCAACACCTTGAGTCGGTTTGAGACCGAGGTGCTGGTCACCGAACAGAACCTCAAGGGGCTGGGGCGACTGAACGCCACATGGGTAGACCGAGCGATGGCTCGGACCCGGCACCAGCGAGTTATCCTGGACATGGACAGCTCGGAGAGCCCGGTGTATGGGGAACAGGAAGGAGCAGCCTACAACGGCCACTTTGAATCCGTGTGCTATCATCCCCTCTTCGTTTTCAACCAGTTCGGCGATTGTGAGGGGGCGATGCTGCGGCCTGGGAATGTCCATAGCGCCCAGGACTGGCGGGCGGTGCTGGAGCTCATCGTGGCCCGCTATGAGCGGACAGGGGTGCGGCGGTCCTTCCGAGCCGATGCCGCCTTCGCCCGCCCGGAGGTATACGAGTACCTGGAGGAGCGGAGCTTCCACTATGCCATTCGGCTCCCCAGCAACGATGTGCTGGAGAATGAGATTCAGCATCTGCTGACGCGGCCGGTGGGGAGACCGCCGGACAAGCCCATCGTCTGGTACCACGACTTCCAGTATCAGGCGGGGAGCTGGGATCGCCCCCAGAGGGTAGTGGCGAAGGTAGAATGGCACCGGGGAGAGCTCTTCCCCCGGGTGGGCTTCATCGTGACCAATCTGTCCGCTCAACCTGAAGGTGTCGTGCACTTCTACAACGGGCGAGGGACGGCGGAGCAGTGGATCAAGGAAGGGAAGTACGCCCTGAACTGGACCCGGCTCTCCTGCCACCGGTTTGTAGCCAACCAGGTGCGGCTCCAACTCTTCCTGCTGGCCTACAACCTGGGGAACTTCCTGCGCAGACTCGCCCTGCCCAAGGCAGTGAGGGACTGGTCCTTGCGCAGCCTGCAACTGAAGCTGATCAAGATCGGCGGCCGGGTGGTGCGCCACGCTCGGCGGGTCGTCTTTCAGTTGGCTGAGGTGGCGGTGCCCAGGGAACTGTTTGCCGTGATCCTGGACCGGGTGAGCGAGTTGCGTCTGGCGCCTGACTGAACGCCCTGTGTGGAGGCAGGCGAGGGGAGGAAGAGGCGATAAGGGGGTCGTCTGGCCTCTTCGCCGGCTGACGAGATGGGGAGCCCGCTCAAGAGCGGGGTAACGAGTGTTCCGGCGTAGTGGATGGACGCCCGCCGCCGGTTTAGGGGTGCAAAAAGCACTTGACAGGCGGAGTAGTAGAGAGTATTTTCGGCCCGAGACGAGATGGAGGCCGAGCATGCCTCCCTCGCGGGTTGAAATGGGAAATCCCGGCTCAAGGAGGTGAATCATGGCCGATAAAAGCCTGTATGAAAGACTCGGCGGCGTCTTCGCGATCGCTGCGGTCGTTGATCATTTCAGTGATGCGCTCATCCAAAACCCAATTGTTGGCCAGAGGTCCAAAAACCCTGTGCTCCGCAAATGGCATACCGAGAGTTTGGCCAGATTACCCGGCCTGAAGTTTCAACGCACCTTGTGGGTGTGTAATGTTAGCGGTGGACCCTACGAATTCTCCGCGACGAAACCGGGGTCAACCAAGATCGGGTTAGAAGAAGCCCATCGTGAGTTTAAGATTTCGCCCGAGGAATTCGACGAAGTCGCTGCTGAACTTGCCCGTTCGCTTGCCCACTTTAACGTGCCGCAGCGGGAGAAGGAAGAAGTTCTCGGTGCGTTCGCGGCACACAAGAACGAGGTGACTCAGGGGTACAGGGCAGCGCGTTGAACCTCCGTTGGTCCACGCCGCCACCTGGTCGTCCGTAAACGGGTAGCCATAACCTTGCCCGACAGGGGGCTGAAAAGGTAGACTCTCTAGCTCCTGTATTGGCGGAACTGCTAACCTGTCTGCTTCCCCTTTCTCTTACCTTCAAACTGACCCACTACCGAAGGTTCTCCTTCACCCCTGTAGCTCAAGCCTCTACCTCTGAATCCCGGCTAATGACACGTTGGTGCTTAAACCTCGTCGGGCCCGCAGGCAAGATAGACACTTATGCGACGCTCTCTGGTGGCTCTGTATAAGTGTCTACCCTTTATATAGTCTCGTGGCTACGTAGTATGCATGGACTCGTTCTACAAGAGCAACAAGGATTACCAGAGAGTAGCGACGCAGATAGAGCTTTCAGGCTTAAGAATAGACAAGCCCTCGAGAGGCTCATCACCCAAGATCCGGGAACATGGGATGCCTAGCTAAAACCGCACAGGTTGGCGGTTTCCACCAGTCTATATTGAGGGTGGTTGTGAAGGTGGGGATGAGGCGCTAGAATCTATCTGGCCCGGCGCCCGCCGGCCATGCGTTCCCCGGTAGCTCAGCTCGGTAGAGCGAGCGGCTGTTAACCGCTTTGTCGCAGGTTCGAGTCCTGCCCGGGGAGCCAGTTTGTCTGAGATGGGTTAGTTGGTAGCTCAGCCGGTAGAGTCTCGACGATGTCGGGATTAACCGGCTTGGCCGTCGCCGCCCGGGTCAGCCGCCCTTCGAGTTTCTCCGAGCGAAGACACCCAGAAAAGGAGAGCCTGCCCCGACCAAGAATCCGAGGTCATACCAGTTTCCACTTCTCGCCACGTTGTAGAGCGGAAACTCATCCCAGCCGCCGAAGACGTGCACGAGGAGGACGATCCACCCCGTTCCACCGTTCCAAAGCCCCCAGAGGATGTCCTGCCACCACGCCATGATCCTCTCCTACCAAGACGCTGCGCATTTGCCCTGGCAGCCAGGGAGCCGACGCTATATGCTCATTTCCAGCGCCAGCCACGCGCACGTGCAATCCTGCTGGTCTCTGGAGCGCATCATATCATGGCGGGAGAAGTGGATCGCTCGCTCGAGTTCCCATGAGGGGGAGATGAACATGCCCATGCCGCGCCCAGACGCGCCTTCCAAGCAGTTCTTTACCTCCATTCTGCCGCAAGACCCGCGTGTTCAGGTGCGTCCCATGTTTGGCAACCTGGCAGGCTTCGTTAATGGCAACATGTTCGCCGGCCTCTACGGTGCCGAGGTGTTCCTGCGCCTGCCCGCCGCCGACCGCGCGGAGCTGCTGCGGGAGAAAGGCGCCGTGCCCTTCGAGCCCATGCAGGGACACGCTATGGCTGAGTACGTGGTGCCCCCGGACTCGTGGCGAGACGATCCGAACCGGGCGCGGGGTTGGGTAAGCCGATCGCTGCAGTGGGTGGGCGCCATGCCCGCTAAGAAGACCAAGTCGAGAAAAGGCTAAGCCAGGTCGCGCCGCCGGCCATGCACCAGCAGCCGCCCCGGGCGCCGTTGGTGCCGAAGACCCGCACCAGGTCATCCCAACGCTCTGAGGTCAGGGGCCGGACTGTGATCGCACCCTGTTTCACACGCTCCCCTGCTATCCGCCTCTTATGCTTAGACCTCAGGCTGGAAGCGGGCGCTCACGACGGTACCCCGCGCTGGCGCAGCAGCGCGGCCGTGGCGTCGTGTCCCTGCTTCGCGGCCAGGGCCAGGGGAGTCTCGTCCCCTTTCTTGGCGCCGACGTCCGCGCCCCGGCTCAGAAGCAGCTCGACCAGCGTCGTGTTGCCAGCGTGGGCGGCGATATGCAGCGGAGTGTAGCCGGCGCCGTCCACGGCGTTCACGTCTGCCCCCGCCGCGAGCAGTAGCCCCACCACCTCAGTGCTGCCATTGGCAGCCGCGGCGTGGAGCGGCGTGTTGGCGCTTGCGAAATTGCTCTTGGACCGGGCCTCTAGGCTGGCGCCCCGGCTGAGCAACAGCTGCGCGGCTTCCTGGTGGCCGAAGAAAGCCGCCAGGTGCAGCGGGGTCCAGCCATCGTGGCTGTAGCTGTTTAGCAGGTGCGGCTCAGTCTGGAGCCACCAGGCCACGCGCTCCTTATCGCCCACGGCCGCCGCCTCGAAGATGTTCCTTTGCGCCCCCTTCCGCAAGCGGAGCGCGACGATGTCCTGGCGGCGGCCATAGGCCGCGAGCAATAGGGCGGAATCACCGCGCTCATTGCGGGCGTTAGCCAGCGCTGGCTCGCCCTCCAGCCACGCTGCGACCTGGGCCGCATCGCCGGCGCTCACGGCCGCCAGAAAGTCAGGGATGCTAGCATTCTTCAAGCGTGGCGGCAGGCTTGCCTGCGTCCCTTCTGACTGAACGCCCCGCGGCGGGCTGCCTGATGCAGGTCTTCCCTAACTCAGCTGCCCGGCAGCACTCCATGGTACACCCTGGCTGGAAGACCGGGCCAGGCTGGTCAACCGCGCGTCCATGGAGAGGAAATTGAGGCACTGATATGGCCTGGTCGTAATGCGCGCCAGAGATGGCGAGATTCGGCGTCTGTGCCTACTTGACCGACGGGAAGCGCGGTGGTACTGTCACGCCCACCGGAGGGGGCGTCCACCTGGGCACTCTGAATTGGCAGGCGGGAATCCGAATGCTCCCTAACACGTAGGCAACGTAAAGGGATTGCAGGGATCAAGCAAGAGGGTCGATGCCTAGAGGAGGAGAGACGTGAGTAGACGCACTTGGATCACCCTTCCACTTATGGGCGTAGTGGCCCTTGGCCTCGCCTGTGGGGGCGCTGCCGCTCCCACGACCACCCAGGCGCCGGCGGCGCCGGCTGCCGCTGCCACCGCAACCAGAGCGCCCGCGGCTGCGGCCGCCACCGCGACGCGGGTTGCCGCCGCGGCGCCTACGGTCGCGGCCAGCGCCAAAGCCACCGGTAAGGTGACATATGCCGTCGCAGGCAGCGCTGGGGTCAGCGGTACCGCTACCGACTTCGATCCTGGCGCCTGGCAGGGCGGCTATCGAGGCTTTTACCACCAGATTTACGAGCCCCTGATGTTCATGAATGATGAGGGGACGAACTACCTCTCGCCCATCCTGGCCGAGAGCTGGGAGATGGCCAAGGACGGCCTCTCCTGGACCTTCCATCTCCGCAAGGGGGTCAAGTTCCACAACGGGGAGGACTTCACCGCCGCGGTCATGGTCAAGAACATCCAGCGGGCGAAGGGGCTGGGGGCCCCCTTCATCCTCGGCAACACGGCTGGTTTCGAGACCCCTGACACGCACACCATGGTCATGAAGTTGAAAGGGCCCGATCTGGGCCTCCTGAGCCGCCTGGTCTATGGCGGAAAGACTGGCTACCCCGCCCCCGCCGGCTACATTGATGCCGTGGGAGAGGCGGGGCTCCGCCGCCACCCCATCGGCACCGGGCCCTACAAAATGGTCAGTTTCAATCCCCAGGCGCCAGAGCTGGTGATGGAGGTCTGGGAGGGCTGGGGCGGCTATGCGGGCACCAGGCCCACGGTGAAGACGGCGCGGGAGATTGGCATACCAGAGGAGACTGTCCGCATCGCCGCCCTGGCAACCGGTGAGGTTGACGTCATCGCGCTCACCCCAGGGCCGCACCTGCGCGAGTTCCGCGGGGGCTCCCTACGCGTGTATTCGGGCACCCAGATAAACTCGGTGGAGTTCCTAAAGCAGTCGGACCCCACCTCTCCGTATTCTGATGTGAGGGTGCGGCAGGCGATGAACTACGCCGTGGACAAGCAGGCGATCATAGATGCCCTCCTCGGCGGGGCTGCCACAGTGAGCGCCTCCATGATCGAAGCAACCTCGTTCGGCTTCGACCCCAATCTTAAACCCTACCCCTACGACCCGGAGAAGGCGAGGCGGCTGCTGGCTGAAGCGGGCTATGCTGGTGGCCTCGACGGGGGAGTGATCTTGGCCACAACCGCCCAAGCCAGGCTCCTGGGCCAGGCCATCGCCGATTACCTCGGCAAGGTGGGTATGCGTATCCGGGTATCCCCCATAGAAGCGGCGACCCAGAGCAGGCATTGGATACTGCCGAACCACGACCTCAACACCTTAGGAGACCTGGCCTTTCAGGGCTCCAGCCTGGGCGGAGACGGCGATTACCGCATCGAGAGCTTCTTCACCAAGTGGGGCCAGTACTCGTACATCAGGGACAACGAGCTGGATAGCCTCTATGAGAGCACCCTGAAGACGCTCGACCAGCGCGAACGTGAGCGGATCCTGCAGCAGCTCGCCCGGATGACCAACGAACGGGCCTACAAGGTTTTCCTCTATCACCAGAAGTTCGTCTGGGGCGTGGGCCCCCGTATCGCCGAGTGGACGCCGAATGTAGGCGAGGGCCAGAGCGTCAACGCAAACACTGTCCGGTTGAAGTGAGCTAGCTAGCGCGTCGAGTCGGTCACCCCCAGGGCAACTCCCTGGGGGTGACTTTTTGCCCGGCACGAGGGCTAGTCTACCGCGCGTCCATGGAGAGGAGACCGAGGCCCCGATACGGCCCGGGCGGGATGCGCGCCAAAGATGGCGAAAAGCGGGCGCCCGGGTCTGCTTGACTGACGGGGAGTGCGATGCTACAGTCGCGCCTATCGGCGGGGGTGTCCACTCAGGCATTCCACCGGAGGCCATCGCCACCACCACCGGCATGTCCGGCTGGTGGAAGCAGGCGAGAATCCGAACGCAGCGCCAGCACGTAGGTATTCGTGAAGTGTTGCCGGATTCCAGCAAAGGGTCGATATCTAGAGAAGGAGAAACCGTGAGTAGACGCAGTTGGATCACCCTGCCCCTCCTGGGAGTAGTGGCCCTTAGCCTCGCTTGTGGGGGCGCCGCCGCGCCCACGGCCACCGTGGCGCCGGCTACCGCTCCCACCGCGACCAGAGCGCCGGTTGCCGCTGCCGCCACCGCGACGCCGTTTGCCACCCCCGCTCCCACCGCCGTAGCGTCGGCCAAGCCCACAGGCGTGGTCACGGTGGCTGACGGCTCCACCGCCTACGACGCGAAGCAGTTCGATCCGGCCTTCTGGCAGGGCAGCACCTTCTTCGGCGGATTCCGGGGCCTTTACCGGGTGGTCTACGAGCCCCTGGCCTTCACGGACGCGGATGGGAAGATTGAGCAGCCCATCCTGGCAACCAGTTGGAAGATGGCGCCCGACGGCCTTTCCTGGACCTTCCAGCTGCGCAAAGGCGTGAAGTTCCAGAACGGCGAGGACTTCAACTCCGAGGTTATGGCCAAGAATATGGCGCGGGCCAAAGGAATCGGGGCCCCCTTCTACCAGCAGAACGTCAGCGGTTACGACACAACCGACCCCTACACCCTGGTGGTCAAGCTCAAGAAGCCCGACCTGGCGCTCATCAGCCGCCTGATATACAGCACCCGCATCGGCTATCCCGCTCCCGCCGGTTACATCGACTCCAAGGCGGGAGGGACCGTGGGCGACCGTCCCATCGGCACTGGGCCTTATAAGTTCGTCAGCGTCGACACCGCCGCTCTGGAGCTGAAGATCGAGGCCTGGGAGGACTGGGGCGGCTACTGGGGCTTTAAGCCGACGGTGAAGACGGTACGGTTCCTGGGCATACCGGAGCAAACGACGCGTATCGCCATGCTGTCCACCGGCGAGGCCGACATCGTGACCCTCGCCGCAGGGCCCAAGATTCGAGAGGTCCGCGGCGGTACTGTTCATACGTCTGACAGCGTATCGGCTTCCTGGGTCGAGTTTTTCAACCAGGGCGACCCCAGCTCCCCCTATGGCAATGTGAAGGTCCGCCAGGCGATTAACTACGCCGTGGACAAGGAAGCGATGATCGACAAGCTCCTCGGCGGAGCGGCCATCCTCATGGCCTCGACGGTAAGCCCGATCCAATTCGGCTTTGCCAAGGACCTGAAGCCCTATCCCTACGACCCCGCGAAGGCGAAGCAGCTCCTGAAAGAGGCCGGCTATCCGGACGGCTTCGACGGCGGCTCGATCTTCGCCAGCACCGCCGAGCAAAGGACTAACTCCGAGGCGATTGTCGCTTATCTGGCAGACGTAGGCATCAAGGTAAAGGTAACCCCAGTGGATGGCGCGACCTTCCAGAGCCGCTGGATACCGCCCAAGCACAACTTGAACCTGGAGAAGGGGATGGGCTGGTTGGGCTCGAGCCTCCCAGGCGACGCCGCCTACCGCATCGAGAGCTTCTTCACCAAGTACGGCGACTGGGGCTATGTGGTCGATCCTGGGCTGGATGCTAACTATGACAAGACCCTGACGACCCTGGATGTCAGCGAACGGGAACGCCTGCTGCAACAGCTCGCCACCTACACCAACCAGAACGCTCAAAAGCTATTTCTGTGGAACAATAAGGCAGTCTACGGGTGGGGGCCACGCATCGCTGACTGGAAGCTGACCCCGGGCGAGGCCGCTTTCGACAACGCCCAGTCCATACGGCTGAAATGAGCTAGCTAGCGCGTCGAGTCCGTCACCCCCAGGGGCTGTCCCCTGGGGGTGACTTGTTGCCCGGCATGAGGGTGAACCTGGGAGCTTAATCTCCCGCAGCCCCGCCTTTCAGCAGCATCCCCTTGCCGTTGCTTCGTTCCAGGAGGGGGCCTTATAATTACGAGCGCTCTCGGTAGCAAAGGAGGCCCATGGCAACAGTACCCTACGCCTACTTCCAGCGACGGATCGTCCCTCTGGCCGAGGCCAAGATCGGCATCATGACCCACGCCTTCAACTATGGCACCGCCGTGTTCGAGGGCATCCGCGGCAACTGGAACGCTGGGCATAAGCAGCTTTATCTCTTTCGCCCTGAAGACCACCTTCGGCGCATCATGCGCAGCGCCAGGGTCTGCCGCATCGGTCTGCCCTACACCGTCGATGAGATGCTAAAGCTGGTCCTTGAGGTAGCCGAACGCTCCCACTACCAGGAGGACGTGTATATGCGCCCCCTGGCCTACAAATCGGCGGAGAAGGTGGGGGTGCGCCTGCACGGGATCGAAGACGACTTCCTCATCTTCATCACCCCCTTCGGGCCCTATCTCGATGTCACCAAGGGCATCCGCTGCTGCGTCAGCTCCTGGCGCCGCATCGACGATAATTCCATCCCTGCCCGGGCCAAGGTCACGGGAGGTTACATCAACAGCGCCCTGGCCAAAAGCGAGGCGGAGGAGGACGGCTACGAGGAGGCGATCCTGCTCACGCAGGACGGCCATGTCTCGGAGGGCAGCGGCGAGAATATCTTTCTAGTGATAGATGGGAGGCTAGTGACGCCACCTTCCAGCGACAACATCCTGATCGGGATAACCCGCGAGAGCATCATCGCTCTGGCGCGGGAGGAGATGGGCGTGGAGACCGTGGAGCGCTCCATAGACCGCAGCGAGCTCTTCACCTGCGACGAGGTCTTCCTCACGGGGACGGCGGCCCACGTGACGAGCGTGGCCGAGATCGACCGCCGTCCGGTGGGCGGCAAGCAGGGCATCGGGCCCATCACGGCGCGGCTACAGCAGCTCTACTTCGAGGTGATTCGCGGCGATAACCCCAAGTACCGCCACTGGCTGGCGCCGGTCTATGCCCAGGTCACCCAGAAGATGAAGTAGCGCCGCCGAGGGGCCCGCGGTGCTGTCCCTGCTCTTCGAATACTCCGGCTTCGCTTTCGTCGCGTGCCTGGGCGTCATCCAGATCGCGGTCTCCCTCAGCGGCCTGCGCGGGCTGTGGCTGACGCCGTGGCTGTGGGCCAACCGCACGGTGGGCGGCGCGCTCATCATGCTCAGCGCCTGGTGGTTCTTCGCCAGTGACGAGCGGGCCACGCCCTATCCGCTACTGGAAGGGAGCCAGCAGGGAGGGGCCTTCGTGTCCGCGGCCCTGGCGGCCACCTGGGCCACCATATTCCTGATCCCAGTACTGCGCCGGGCCTGGGGGCGGCCCCCGCTGGCGCCCGGCACCGCCACCCGTGGCCTGGAGTCCCTCCGCGCCGACTCCTTCTGGGCCCTTCGCTCTCGGGGCAGGGATCGTGGCGGCTGACCGGGCCATCCTGCTCTGGCTCAACGGCTTGGTGGGGCAGCTGCCCTGGCTGGACCGCGTTTTCGCCCTGATCGTCAACGACTACTTCGTCCCCACGACGCTGGCCCTGCTGTTGGTGGGGCTCTGGTACTCCGGCCGCAGCGAGGCGCAACGCGAGCGGGGTCAGCGGGCCGTCGCCGACGCGGCCCTGGGCCTGGCTTTCGCCAACCTGGCCCTGGCGGTCTTGAACCACTTCTACTACCGGCCGCGGCCCTTCGTGGAGCACGAGCTCAAGCTGCTTTTCTACCAGCCCCCCGATTCCTCCTTCCCCAGCAACCCGGCAGCCGTGGGCTTTGCCCTAGCGGTGGGCGTGGCGCTCAGCCACCGGCGCTTGGGCAGCGTGATGCTGGCCCTGGCCTTACTGTGGGCCGCGTCGCGGGTCTACGCTGGAGTCAACTTCCCCTCCGACGTCACGGCTGGGGCCGCCATCGGCGCCTTGTGCCCCCTGTTGGCCCGGGGCTTCCTGCGGCTGCTGGAGCCGGCGCCGACCTTGATGCTGAAGCTCTGGCGCCACCTCTATCTGGCCTAGTGGGGCGCACAGTCCGGTTAAGACTCCCCCTCGCCCCGCAAGATGTGGCGATCGCTGTCTGGCTATAATCTGTAAGTAGTCGTCCCGACAAAGGGGTCCGTGGAAGAGCTACAGGAACACGCCCTGAGGGTGCTGGAGTTCGAGAAGGTGCTGGAGCGCCTGGCCGCCCACACCAGCTTCTCCGTCGGCCGCCAGGAGGCCCTGGCCATCCGCCCGGCCGACGACTTCGAGGAGGCCCAGTCCCGCCAGCAGGAGACGGACGAGGCCCAGCGCCTGCTCGCGGAGGCGCCCCGCTTGGCCCTGGGCGGCGCCAGCGACATACGACCCCTGGTCCACCGGGCCTCCATCGACGGTGTCCTGGAGCCCAGCGATTTCCTGGGTATCGCCTCTACCCTGGAGGCAGTCCACTTCCTGGTCGCCACCCTGGAGCGAGCGCGGGGGCGGCTGCCTTTCTTGCAGGCCCTGGCCCGGGAGCTGGACGAGCTGCGTCCGCTTCAGGAGCAGCTCCGGCGCGCCATCGGCCCGCGCGGGGAGGTGGTGGATGGGGCCAGCCCGGAGCTGCGAGCGGTGCGGGCCGAGCTGCGCATCACCCAGGAACGGCTCCAGGGCAAGCTGCAGGAGCTGGTGAACTCCGACCTGGGCCGCCAGGTCCTCCAGGAACCGCTTATCACCCTCCGCAACGACCGTTTCGTGGTGCCCGTCAAGGCGGAGTTCCGGGGACAGGTGAAGGGGCTCATCCACGATGTCTCGGGCAGCGGGGCCACGGTCTTCATCGAGCCCCTAGCCTCGGTGGAGCTGGGCAACGCCGTGCGCGAGCTGCAGCTGGGCGAGCGCCGCGAGGTGGAGCGCATACTGCGCCGGCTGAGCCGGCTGGTAGGCGAGGCCGCCCCCGCCCTGGAGCGCGACGTGGCGCTGCTCGCGCGGATGGACGTGGCGCTGGCGAAGGCGCGGCTGGCCCAAGAGCAGCAGGCCACCCGGCCCCTCTTGGTAGACCCGGAGAGCGACCAGCCTGGGGCCCAGCTGTTGCACCTCAAGGGCGCGCGCCATCCCCTATTGAAGGGACGGGTGGTGCCCATCGACATCTGGGTCGGACAGGACTTCCGCATCCTGGTCATCACCGGCCCCAACACCGGCGGCAAGACGGTAGCTCTGAAGACCCTGGGCCTGCTGGCCCTCATGGCCCAGGCCGGACTCTTCGTGCCCGCGGCGGAGGGGAGTCAGGTGCCGGTCTTCAGCGGCGTCTACGCCGACATCGGCGACGAACAGAGCATTGAGCAGTCACTCTCCACCTTCAGCTCCCACATGGGCTACATTGTGGCGATCTTGCAGACAGCTCCCAACCGCTCCCTGGTGCTCCTCGACGAGCTGGGGGCTGGCACCGATCCCGCCGAGGGCTCGGCCCTGGCCCGGGCGGTCCTTCAACATCTAGTGCAGCGGGGCGTGACCGTCGTGGCCACGACTCACCACAGCGAGCTGAAGGCCTTCGCCCACGAGACTCCCGGTGTCCAGAACGCCAGCGTGGAGTTCGACCCCGAGACCCTGGCCCCAACCTATGTCCTCACCATCGGCCGCCCGGGGCGCAGCAATGCCCTGGCCATCGCCGCCAGGCTAGGGCTGGCCCCTGCCCTCATCAAGGCGGCCCGCTCCCTGGTGGGAGCGGAGCAGACCAGGATGGATGGCCTGCTGCAGGAGCTCGAGCGAGAGCGGGATGCCCTGGCCCAGGAGCGGCATCAGGAAGAGCCAGACGCCGAAGACGGTCTGCGCGGTGATGTAGGTGAGCGCGCGGGCCCACCGCGGCCCCCACAGCGAAGGGGCCAGGCCCGCGTAGATGATCGCCAGGACGATGCCGTTCGCGTAGTGCGCCACGACGCCGCCGGCGAGGCCGACGCCGAGCTTCGCCCCGAGCATCGAGGGCGTCGACCAGCGCCCGAGCATGGCGAGGCCGATGAGGTCCATGATGA
>Ga0082335_1003250_pt1 | contig 27224 bp, 18 predicted proteins | sample Subgrocontami58m_FD_72375 | JGI IMG/M metagenome (GOLD analysis project Ga0082335, IMG submission 72375) | Subsurface groundwater microbial communities from S. Glens Falls, New York, USA - GMW37 contaminated, 5.8 m (SPADES assembly) (version 2) ...
GTTGTTCCGCGCCGCGCGCGTGACTTCCGCGATGTCGCCCGCGAGCATGTTGGCCTCGCGGACAAGCTCGAGCGGCTGGCCGGCGGCGGCGGCAATCGCCTCCTCGACCAAGCCTTCCTTCAACCCGATGCGAAGATCGCCGGTGATGATCTTCACGAGGTACTTCGCCTCGGCGGCCGAAAGTCTTTCCAGGAATGAACGCAGCAACTCCAGCTTTGCGGCCGGCCCGCGCGCGGCGGCCACCTCTGCAAAGAATCGGGCCACCGGGCCCAGCTCCACCGCATGGGCGGCAGTGTAACGTATTACGTTACACTCGGCGGGAGGGGCGGGCCGGGGCGCGAGCAATGCTTCGGCGGCGTCGCCGGCGTCGGCGAAGCGCTGATACGCCGTCCGGTAGTCGGCCTCCGACACGGCCGCCAGCTCGAGCACCGCGCGTTTGATCACCGACCAGCCCAGGGTGAGCACCCGGCCGTCGGACTGGGGGAACGGGCGAGCGGTGAAAAAGAGCGCGGCCCACGCGGCGTCATCGGCCGACAATTCCGCGAGGTACGCGCGCAGCGTTTCGATTTTCTCGAGCTTCTTCGGCGTTGCCTTGACCAGTTCGGCCACGGCGGCGAAGCGCGCGAAGCCGTTGGCGGCATCTGGGGTGCAATTTGGAGTAGGGCGGGACTTCAGCCCGCCCTCGGACGCCTCCTCGCGCCCGGCCGGCGGGCTGAAGCCCGCCCCACTGCTGAGGCCCAGCTCCAGCTGGTTGTCCTCGCCGATGGCCCACGCCTCGATGCCGCGCTCGCGCAGGGTCCGCGCAAAGTCCTGTGCGAACCCGTGCAGCGTCAGCACGCGCTTCGGCTGGACGGCTTCGACGAAGCGCAGGAGATCGGGAAAGTCCGCGTGGTCGGACAGCGGGAAGGCCGCGTCGCACTGGTAGCGGTAGATGGCACCGGGATCCATCGCCCAGCCGGTGATCATCGCGCAGCGTTTGCGGGGGATCGTTTTCAGGAACGTGGAGTGATGGAGCTGCGGCGGACAGATCACGACCTGGCCGGCCACCTCGCTGGCATTGAATTCCCGATACGGCGGAAACGTCAGCCCGAGCTCTTCGTAGATTCGCGTCAGGCGCAGCGTCTGCGGATGCAGCATCACGGGGAGCTTCGCCTCCGCGAGCCCGCACAGCAGTTCCTGGCTCTTGCCGAGGCTGTAGCCGTAGAGCACCGCCGTATCGCCGTCGTCGACGCAGCCATGGCAGAACGCCGCGATGTCGCGCAGCACCTGCCCGGTGGGCGGGAAGACGTAATGCGGCCGGCCAAACGTCGTTTCCATGATCAGCACGTCGGCGCGCGGCGTGGCGCATCTCTCGGCGGAATGGCCCGGCCGCAGTTTGAAATCGCCGGTGTAGAGCAGCGTGCCCCAGGATTCGTGGGCGAGCAGGCACTGCGCGGAACCGTGGATGTGGCCCGCCGGATGCAGCGTGACGCCGCAATCCACCGTCAGCTGCTCCGCTTGGCCGAACGGCAGGACATGTTCGACGCGGTTGCCCGGCATCCGCGCCTGCATGAGCCGCGACGTCCCGGCGGAGCAGAGGATTTCACCGTGCGGCGCAATGTGATCCGAGTGCGCGTGCGAGACGAACGAGCGCGCCACGGGGAAATGCGCATCGAGCCACCACTCGATTTGCGGCAGCCAGACACCCGCGCGGAATTCGACCTGCCAGGACATCGCCCAACCGTGCGGGAATCCGCCGCTCCGTCAAAACGCCAGACACACCGAGACTCCCCACCACGCGCAACGCGCGAGGGCTACCGCAGGAAAAACAGCGCAAGGCCGAGCAGCAGCGCGACACCGACGCACCACCAGTACCAAGGAATTCCATTTACCTGCCGCGGCGGCGATCGTTGGGCAGCCGAATCGGATTCGTCCGCGAAGGCCTCGTCCGGCAAGTCCAGTCCGTCGTACCGCGTCTCCTCGGTTTCGCACCAGCCGGTGCGTTCGTCGGCGCCGCATTCCGGGCAGGCCTTCGCGCCGCGCGGAATCGCCGCGCCACAGTTGGCACATTCCCCGGGTGGTGAGCGCTGCATCGTGCCAGACGTTCAACCTGAATGCCGCGGGATGGCACTGAAAAACGAGCGCGCACGCGCGGATGCCCGGCGCCGAATGCCGGCGGCGCGGACGAGACGGAGCCCATTCGACAGGCTCAGGGCCCCGAGCCGACCGAGGGGCTCGCCCTTCCAGATCACGATTTTCGTTCCTGGAGGGCCGGCCCCGGCGCCGGCCGGTTTGGCGGCGCCGAGAACACCTTCGACATCGTCAATGCGTGACGCGTAGGCTCGGAGGCGTTCCAGAGCCAGCCAGCAACTCGAGCCAGGATTTCTCATGCAGGACTCATCGCTTTCTCGTCGTGATCTGTTGAAGGGTGCGGCGTCGACCGCGGCCCTGCTGACGCTCCCGCCGCACCTGCGGGCGCAAACCGAGTCGATCCGCACGCCGCGGAAAATCGATCCGGGCGAGAAGCTCAACATCGCGTGCGTGGGGTGCGGGGGCAAAGGCGCGACCGACGTGCGCGAAGTCAGCTCCGAGAACATCGTCGCGCTGTGCGACGTCGACTGGTCGCGCGCCAAGGGGATCGCCCAGGCGTTTCCCGACGTCCCCCGGTTTCAGGACTACCGGGTGATGTTGCGTGAAATGGACGAGCGGATCGACGCCGTCACGGTGACCGTGCCCGATCACATGCATTATCCGATCGCCAAGCTGGCGATCGAGATGGGCAAGCATGTCTACGTGCAAAAGCCGCTCACGCATACGGTGTGGGAGGCGCGGCAGCTTGCCGAGCTGGCGCGCAAGCACAAGGTCGCGACGCAAATGGGCAACCAGGGCCAGGCCGAGGAAGGCGTGCGCGTGCTGGGCGAATATTTGTCGGACGGCGCCATCGGCGCGGTGCGCGAAGTGCAGGTGTGGACGAACCGGCCGATCTGGCCGCAGGGCGTGGAGCGGCCCAAGGAAAAGCCGCCTGTGCCCGGGACGCTGGATTGGGATCTGTGGCTCGGCGTCGCGCCGGAGCGGTCGTATCATCCCGCGTATCATCCCTTCAAATGGCGCGGCTGGCACGCTTTCGGCACCGGGGCCCTCGGCGACATCGGCTGCCACTCGTTCGCACCCATCGCGCGCGTGCTGCGACTCGGCGCCCCGCTCGGGATCGATGCGACCTCGAGTCCGCTCTTCAAGGAAACGTTCCCGGTCGCTTCGATTGTGCGCTATGAATTCCCCGCCCGCGCCGGCCTCCCACCCGTGAAGATGACGTGGTACGACGGCGGACTGAAGCCGGACCGGCCGGAAGGCCTCGAGGACGAGCGCAGCCTCGGCGACGGCGGCACAATCTACATCGGCGACAAGGGCGTCATCTACAACGGACGGCTGCTACCCGAGTCCAGGATGCGTGACTACCAGCAGCCGCCGAAGACGCTGCCCCGCTCGCCCGGTCACTACCGGGAGTGGCTGCTCGCGTGCAAAGGCGGCGAACCCGCCGGATCGAATTTCGACGTCTCCGGCCCGCAGGCGGAGACCGTGCTGCTGGGCAACATCGCGCTGCTGACGCGCAAGCGACTCCAGTGGGATGCCCAGGCCCTCAGCATCACGAACGTACCCGAGGCGAACGACCTGCTGCGGACCAAATACCGGGAAGGCTGGGGCGTGTAGCGCTCGAGCGAGGCTACGCCTCGGACCAGGGACCAGAGACCAAAGACCAGAGACCCCGAGCAACCGCGAGGCGGATGGATCACGCCGCCGCGCGAAAATATTTTCGTTTCGCCAGCCGCCAGACAGTGACGAAGAACGCCGTCAGCGGCACCGCGAGCAGCATGCCGAGGACGCCGCCGAAGGCAGTGCCCCAGAAAAACACGGCGACGATGATCACGACGGGATGCAGTCCCGTGTGATGGCCCATGATCTTCGGCGTGAGCACCCAGCTTTCGACGCATTGCACGATGGCTTTCACCAGCAGCACGAGCCCGACAAGCTGCCAGCCGCCGCCCGGCTGGAAGAACGCCAGCGGCAGGGCCGTGGCCAGACCGAGAATGGTGCCGAGGTAGGGCACGATGTTCAGCACGCCCAGGGCGAGCCCGATGAAGAGGCCGAACTTGAGCCCGATGAGCGAAAACCCCGCGGCGAAAAGCACGCCCATGCACAGTCCGATGAGGAGCTGGCCGCGAAAGAACGACTCGAGGATCGCCACGAACTCCGTCGCCAGGAAAACCACGTCCTCGCGCACGGCCGGGCGCAGGAAGGGCAGATGGTGCCCGAGGCGGCCCGTCGGTTCGCCCCGCATCAGCAGGAAGAAAAACAGGTAAACCGGAATGACCGCCAGGTGGGCGAAAAACGCGAAGACGTCGAGGACCCCGCCGAAGGCGGCGCGCAGCGAGGGCATCGCGTGCGCGAACAGCGCCCGGCTTTCGGCCGCGATGCCATCGACCACCTTGCGCACGCTGGGATTCGCCAGCTGTTTTTGGGCCAGCTCGATCCAACTCGGGTAGTGCTCCTGTACATACGTGCTGACCCGCTCCCACAAGGTCGGGAGGAATGCGATGAAATCGATCAGCTGCGTGATCAGCGGCGGCACGAGCAGGAGGAGCGCGCCACCGGCCAGCAGGACAAATACTCCGTACAACAGCACGACCGCGGTCAGCCGCGGCACCTTCAGCCACCGCTCGATTGAGACGACCGGCGGCCGGAGCATGAGCGCCAGCACGCCGGCGACCGCCAGCGGCCAGAGCACGCTCGAGAAGAACGCGAGCAACCGTGCCAGCACGATGATCGCCGCAATGACCAGCGCGATGGAGCCGAGAAAGGCGAGGAGCGTCAGCGCGGAGCCCACGACGCGCCGCTGGCTGTCGGAGAGGATCGGGGGAGTGGACTCGGCAGGCACGGGTAGTTATCGGTGCAGGAAGGACGAGGAGGAGGACGAGGAGGAGGAGGAAAGAAGACAGGGACGCAGGGGGAGGCCAGATTGATTTGTAGCGGCGGTCTGTGACCGCCGCCGGGAGTTTGGCCAATCGCGTGTTGAAGCCCCGGGTTACGGGCCTCCCTTCCCGCCATGCGTCCACGACGCGCGCATCCACAGACGCGGAACGTTTGTCATCTAATAGATGACAAACTCCAGTGAAACCATGCGCCTCTGGTTTGTCATCTAATAGATGACAAACCCAGCGGCGGTTCGTGACCGCCGCAAAACGCAGGAGGGCGGTCACAGACCGCCGCGACAAGAACGCCTACTTCCGCATCGGAAAAGGCACCGCGGTCTGGCCGGTGTGGTGCCGCCAGAACCAGCGCGCCATCGCGGGGAGCAGGATGATTGCGCCCAGCATGTTGACCAAAAACATGAAGGTGAGCAGCAGCCCCATGTCGGCCTGGAACTTCAAATTTGAAAACACCCAGGTGCTCACGCCGATGGCGAGGGTCAGGCCGGTGAAGACGACGGCCGCGCCCGCGTCCTTGAACGCGCCGAACATCGCATCCTCGAAGTAATCGCCCGCCCGCAGCGCGGCCTGCAGCCGCGCAAAAATGTAGATGCCGTAGTCGACGCCGATCCCGACGCCGAGCGCGACCATCGGCAGCGTCGACGATTTCAGCCCGATGCCGAGGTAGACCATCAGCGCGTAAGCGAGATAGTTCACAACCGCGAGCGGCACGACAATGCAGAGCGTCGCGCGGATGGAGCGGAACGTGATCAGGCAGAGCACCGTCACCGCCCCGAAGACCCAGTGCAGGATCGGCTTCTCGGCGGCGCGGATGACATCGTTCGTGGCCGCCATCACGCCGGCATTGCCGCTCGCCAGCCGGAATCTGGCCTTGGGCGAGGCGTGGGCGGCGGCGAACCGCTCCACGGCATCGGTCACGGTCCGCAGCGTCTCGGCCCGGTGGTCGGTGAGAAAGACCATGATCGGCATCACGCTCGCGTCGGTGTTCAGCAGGCCGGACGACGTTTCGATCGGATACACCGCCTGGGCCAGCGCCTGCTGGTTGCGCGGAAGAATCCGCCACTTGAGCGAGCCCTCGCTCAGGTTGGCGTTGATGCTCCTGGCCACCGAGGCGAGCGAGAGCGTCGATTGCACGACGGGCAGGGCGCGGAGGTTCCCCTCGCATTCGTCCATGAGGGACACGACGTCGTACTCGACGGAACCGTTGGGCGCGGTCTCCACCACGACCGTGAGCACATCGATGCCGATGTTGAACTTCGCGGTGATCGCGCGGCTGTCCTGGTTGTAGCGCGAATTGGCCCGCAGTTCCGGCACACCGGCCTGCGTATCGCCGATGTGGATGCTGCCGGACTTCCATTCGCCCCAGGCGCCGAGCGCCAATCCGATGACGATGATGACCATCGACGGCTTCGCCTGCATGCCATGGGCGAATCTTTTCCAGAACGCGTCGCCTTTCTCGCGCCGCTGCGCGACCCACGCGGCGTACGAGGCCGGCAGGTGCAGGTACGAAAGAATGACCGGCAACAGGAAGAAATTGGTGATGGCGATGACGCTCACGCCCAGGCTCGCGGTGATGGCGAGTTCCTGGATGGTGGGAATCTTGATCAGCAGCATCGTGATGAAGCCAATCGAGTCGGTGAGGAGCGCGACGATGCCCGGCACGATCAGCTGCATGAAAGCCGCGCGCGCGGCGGTGGCGCCGTCCTGGCCCTTGAACATCTCGTTGCGAAACGTGCAGATCTTCTGGACGCCATGGCTGACCCCGATCGCGAACACGAGGAACGGCACGAGAATGGAAAACGGGTCGATGCCGAACCCCAGCGCAGTCAGCGCGCCGAGCTGCCACATGACCGCGACGAGCGAGCAGACGATCGGTGCCGCCGCCAGTTTCCAGCGACCGGCGTAGTTCCAGACCAGCAGCGTCGTGACCAGCACGGAAATCGCGAAGAGCGTGAGCACGCCGCGGGCGCCGTGGCTGACGTCGCCGATGATTTTCGCAAAGCCGATGATGTGAACCTGGATGGCGCCGCCGGTCTCGCGCTCCGCCCGGGTGCGAATCGCCTCGAGCGCTTCGGCGACCACGGTGTAGTCGATCGGTTTGCCGGTGCGTGGATCGACTTCCACCAGCTGGCCGATCACGAGGGCGCCCGTGTAATCGTTGGCGACGAGCTGGCCGCGGCGGCCGGATTTCTCGATGTTGTCGCGGATGCGCGCGAAATCGGCCGCGGCCGGCTCCGCCGGAAATCCCGGCGGAATCACATTGCCGGCCGAGAGGCCGTCGTCGACGACCTCGATGTACCGGACGTTCGGCGTGAACAGCGACTGGACCTGCGCCCGGTCGACCGCGGGGAGGAACATCACCTCCTCGGTCACCTTTTTCAGTTCGCGGAGAAACTGCGCCGTGAAAATATCGCCGCGCTCGACCGTCAGCGCCACCAGCACGCGATTGGCGCCGCCGAACTCGCGTTGGTACTGCTCGAACGTGCGGATGTACGGATGCTCGCGCGGCAGCGTCTTGTTGAAGCTCGCATCGACGCGGACGTGAAACGCGAACCAGGCCATGACCGCGGTGAGCGCCGCAAACCCGCACACCAAGGGCGTCCGGTAGCGGAACATCCAGGTGGCGAACTTTTCGAGGCGGGACATGGGTGAGCGCAGCGTTAACCGGACGACCACCCGGGTGAATTGAGGTGGAACGCGACCTCCGGGCGCGTTCTGGCGGACACGGAACGTGACGGCGCCCGGAGGTCGCCGTCCACCGCTCCGATTGAGCCCGCTTCGGCCGCAGATAGATTGGCGGCGGCGGTCCTGGAGATTGATCTCATCGCGGTGCCGGGATCACCGTCGCACCGGTTTCGCCGAGAGCGAGCACGTTGCCGTTCGGCAGTTCGACCAGCTCGGCGATGGCCTTGGTCGGTGAGTCCAACGGATTGAAGGTGAGGCCGTCGTCGCGACTCAGCAGCAAGGTGCCGGCGTATCCGGCCAGCAGGATGGAACCGTTCGCCGTCACGGCCGCCGCCGCGAGCAGCACGGGTTGAGGCGTGGCGATTTGTCGCCAGGACGCGCCGTCATCGGTGGATCGATACACGTGGCCGCGCAGGCCGTACGCGAGCAACGTCCCGCGCTGGAGTGGCAGGATGCCATAGAATGAGCCGGCATAGTCGGTCGGGATGGCGGTCCAATGGCTCCCTTCGTCGGTCGAGCGCAGCAGCGTGCCGTGTTCGCCGGCGAGGTACAAGGTGCCCGAGGGGCCCCGGGTCACCCGGTTGAAGTGAAAATCGTCCTCGATGATCTTGCGGCGCTGCCAGGTGCGGCCGGCATCGGTCGTCTCGAGAAAGAGCGCATACGCGCCGACGGCGATGACGTGGTTTGGGTCGAGCGCGAACACGTCGAGAAACGAATCCTGCAGATTGTCGCCTCGGTACTGCTGCTGCCACGTGCGGCCACCGTCCGTCGTCGCGAGGATGGCCGCATCGTGGCCGACAGCCCAACCGACCCGGCCGGAGGACTCACCGGCGGCGGGGGCAAAACTGACCGCGGTGAGCGTCGCCCGCACCGTGCGCGGCACCGACTGCCACGTGGTGCCATCGGTGGAGCGCAGGATGGTGCCGCGTTCGCCCACCGCGACCAATTCGGCGCCAATCCGGGCGGCATCGAGCAGCAGCATCCGCGGTGCGACTTCGGCCGCATGGGGGCGGGGTGCGGCCAGAACCAACAGCGCGACCACGCTGACCAGCGCAACGCCTCCAATCGTGCTGCGGGCAGGACGGGTGGACCTCCGCGTCAGCCGCGGCTCGCACGGAGGCGAGCCCCGCAGAGCGGCTTGGCAGCAGGCAGACATCGCGTCGGCGGTCAGGGACCGCCGCCATGATTCAACGGACACCAGCCCGGCGGAGCGACTCCGGCGTGAAGTCCGCCGGCGTCCGTTTGATGTTGAAATCGTACATCCGGTTCTCGTTGTCCAACCCGAGGGCGAGGTAGCGGCCGTTTTGCAGATCGAGGTGGACCTCGAGCGTGCTCCAAAAGATCTGGGCGTCGTAATAGTTGATACAGTGCGCTTCGGACACGCGCCACATCTGCCCGCGGCCGTCGTACTGGTCGGCGCTCAGGATCTGCCACGAATCCTCGTCGATATAGAACGTGCGGCGGCTGTAGAGGTGCGACGCGCCCGCCTTCACCTTGGCGTCGACGACCCACACCCGGTGCAGTTCGTAGCGGGCGAGGTCCTGGTTGATGTGCAGTGGCTTCAGGATGTCGGCCGTTTTGATTTTGTCGCTGTGCAGCTTGTACGAATTGTACGGCACGATCATCTCCTGCTTGCCCACCAGCGTCCACGTGTAGCGGTCCGGCGCGCCGTTGAACATGTCGAACTGGTCGCTCGTCCGCTGGCCGTCGGCGGCGGTGCCGGGATTGTCGTAGGCGACATTCGGGGCGCGTGTCACGCGCCGGCGGCCGGGGTTGTAGACCCACGCGCGGCGCGGCTCCTTCACCTGGTCGACGGTTTCATGCGCGAGCAGAATCGTGCCCGCGAGCCGCGGGGGCGAGAGCACCTCCTGCCGGAAATAGACCAGCGTGTTGGTGTCCTCGAGTTGCTTGGCGGTCATTTCCGGCCGCGCGTAGTTGAACAGGAACTCGTCCTCGAGTTTCACGATCTGGTAGCCGCCGCCCCGCTCGACCGCCGCCTGGTCGATGTGCCGGACGGCCGCGACTCCGCGGTAACGGGTGAGGAAATTCCAGACGACCTCGAGGCCGTTTTGCGGGAAAGGGAAGGGCACGCCGCCGATCGCGCCGCTGATCCCGTTGCCGTCCGAAACCAGCCGCGCGGTCGCGACGTTCTGCCGGGTGGCATCGTAGATCCGCTGCGGGTTCGAGGCGCTGCGGCGCGACGGGTAGACCACGAGCTTGTAACCTGGATACGCCTTCAACACCGCGGCGTGGCCGGCGGTGAGTTTGCCCCCGTACTGGCCGGCGTTGGCCGCGGTGACGGTGTAGAGCGGCTGATCGGCGGCGAATGGATCCGGATGGTGTTCGCCGGGGCGGTAGCCGGCGGGCGGGGTGGTGATGCCGCCCGTCCACGCGGGAATCGAGCCATCGGCGCTGGCTTTCATTTCGGCGCCGAGCGGGGTGAGATCCTGCCCGAGGCGGGCAGCGTTGTTATCCGCGGCCGAGGCGGAGAGGAATCCGAGCAAGGAGATGCAAACGACAGAAATTGGGCGCGCATTCATGGCAGGCGAAGCGAAAGGCATTTCATTCTTGTGGTGTCGTTCCGGGCGCAGCGAAGAGTCCCGTGGCGCGTTCGCGAGCGGTCCTCCGCTTGGAATATGCGCCGCGCCCGGCATGACAGGAGGGTGGATCAGAAGGAGTATTTCACCGTGGAGGCGAAGTAGTCGCGGTCGGAAAGCAGGTTGAAGCGGCCCGCGCCGAAGAAGTTCACGTAGCGGAACTCGAGTGACCACGCATTGCGGTAAACGAACTCGACCGACACGTTCACGCTCTTGCGATCGTGAACAAAGTTGCCGAGCGGCAGCGGCGTGTTGCCGCGCACGTCGTGGGTGAACGCGAGGGACGGCTGCATGTTCACGTTCGGCAGGATGTTGTTGTAGTCGAGCCGGCCGAGCAGCTGATATCCCCACGAGAAGCGGTCCGCGAAGGCGTCGAGGGGCGTGGCGGCGAACTGCGGGAAACCGGCGCCGGTCATCTCCGCCGCCGAGCCGGCGGTGAAGGTGCCCGGGCCGTCGTAGCGCAGCGTATTCTTCGACGGCAGGTTGGCCCACACCGCGCCGATTTCGCCGAGGAGGGTGAACTGCTGGGCGCGCAGCATCGGACCGAACACCTTGGTCAGCGTCGTCTGCGCGGTCCACACCTGGTGCCGGCGATAACCGGAAACCTCGCGGCCGTATTGCCCGAGGAAATTGCCAATCTGGTTGTTCGCGCCGAATTGCGGGGCGAGCGCGGACAACGCCGCGAAGAGCAGTTCCACGTCGTCAACCTGCAGCGGCATGTTCGGTTTGAGCGAGACTTCGCCCTGCCAGGAAATTCCGCTGCGGCCGAGCGAGGTGTTGAAGCTCAATCCATACATGTCCAGCCCTTCCACGTACTCGGTGAAATAGCGGCCGGTGGCCGCGGCGGTCAGGAGCGCGATCTGCCGCGCGCCGGCGATCGCCGCCTGCACGGGCGCGCTCTGCAACGTGGCGATGTCCACCGCCGTCAGGGTCTGCGGGGCGACCTGCGAGCGGACGATCAACTGGAAAATGGCCGCGGCCTGCGGACCGGCCTGCGCCGCCGGCACGCCACCGCGGAGGAAGGCCTGGGTGAGCGGACCGGTCAGGTCCGTGTTCACCGGCACCGTCGGCGTGCGGGCGCTGATGACCGGCGAACGATTGTTGTAGCGCGAGTAGTACAGGCCGAACTCCGTGTTGTTCAGGCCGGGCGCCAGGAGCCGCGCGGCGAGCCCGTACTGGTTGAAGTTCGAGCCGTCCCGATCCTTGTCCCGCGAAATCCCGCCGATCGGACTGCCGAGATCGGCAATGCTGCCGAAGCCGAGCCACACCATGCTGCCGCCGCGCGTGGCAAAATCGTTCGAGGAAAAATAGGTGCCGGCCGGCTCGAGTTCGTTGCGCCGAAACTCCAGCAGCCAGAACGGCTCGAGGCTGAGGTTCGGCGTGAGGCCGATCGACGCCTTCACCATGTTCACCGGCAGAAACGCCTCCTTCAATTCCGCCCCGGGCACGCGCAGCTTCGAAAGGTCGACGGCGTTCACGATGTTGACGCCGTTCGGGATGAACGTGCTTTCCCCGAGGCTGAGCACCTGCCGGCCGATGCGGAGATCGAACGGCAGGTTGTTGCCGAGCGTGAAGTCAGCGCGCGCGTACATGTCCAGCCACTGCGCGCCCTTCACGACGCGATCCTTCGCCTGATCGGACAGCGGCGTGCGGTGGGTCTCGTCGGCCTTGAGATCGCGGAACCAGTAGCCGCGCACCAGCGCGCCGACGTGGTTGAACTTCAGCTCGAGCTCGTGGCTGCCCTTGAACAACTCGGAGACCCAGCCGGCGCCGTAGTTGAGGTTGCCGTCGTCGGTGTTGACCGAATTCTGCCGGCCGGGCACGCCGTTGAAGCTGTTGCTGATCCCGTAGAAATCGGGATTCGGATCCTTCAGCCGGTAGAGGCCGCCGAAGGAGAGCGTCGAGTCGAAGCTCGCCTTGACCTCACCGACGTTGAACTGCACGGCGTGAAGCAGCGGCGCGACGAGGAAGGCGGCCAGCGCCGCGGCGACGGTGCTGCGCAAGGGGCGTGCGACAACACGAGGAGACGGATGGTCATTCATGAGCGGTTGCTGACGCACGCGTCCGTGCGGCAGGACTTGTAGGGGTTTATTGAGGACGCGCAACGGATTACGAAGGCCAACAGAAACCGGCCGGCGGGTGTCCGGGCAAGTGTGAAGATACTGCGGATATTGCCATCTGACGCTTTGACCTGCCGTTGATTTGCGCAACCTTGCCGATTCGACCGATGCAGGTGGCGACTCACATTCACATCAAGGGCGCGCGCGAGCACAATCTGAAGAATCTCGAGCTGCGGATTCCGCGCGGGAAGCTCGTGGTCGTGACGGGCCCCAGCGGCTCGGGCAAGTCGTCGCTCGCGTTCGACACCATTTACGCCGAGGGCTACCGCAAGTACATCGAGTCGCTCAGCGCCTCCGCGCGGCAGGTGCTCGAGCAGCTGAAACGGCCGGACGTCGATTTCATCCACGGACTTTCGCCCGTGCTGGCGATCGAGCAGCGCACGGTGGCGGCGGGCCCGCGCAACACGATCGCGACGGCGACCGAGATCGCGGATTACGCGCAGCTCCTCTGGTCGCTCGTCGGGGAGCAATTCTGTCCGAAAGACGGCGGTCGCGTGGTGCAGCGCTCGCTCGACGACAACGTGCAGCGCATCCTGGCGGAATGCGCCGGCGAGCGCGTGCTGCTGCTGGCGCCGGCGATGCGGGTGAAGCCAAGCGTGCTGCGCGAAGAGTTGCCCCGGCTGCGGCAGCGCGGCTTTCAGCGCGTGCGGCTCGACGGCGAGATCAAGGCTCTCGACGATTCGCGGATCGTGCCGGTGGGGGCGGGCGTGAAGGAGATCGCCGTCGATCTGGTGGTGGACCGGCTGGTCGCCACGCCCGATCAGCGCAGCCGGCTGGCCGACTCGCTCGAGCTCGCGTTTCGCGAGGGCAAGGACCGCGCCATCGTCCTGGCGCAGAGGACGGGGGTGGGGCCGGCGCTCCGAGCCGGCCTGAGTTCCAGTGAGGCTGCCAACCCAGGCCGGCTCGGAGAGCCGGCCCCACCTGCTTCAGAATGGCGCGAGATCCACCTCAGCCAGTCGCTGGCGTGCGAGGTGTGTGGCGACGTTTTCGAAAAGCTCACCCCGCGGCATTTCTCGTTCAATCATCGCGAAGGCGCGTGCCCGACCTGTGACGGACTCGGCCGCAAGATGAAGTTTGTGCCGGAACTGATCGTGGCGGATCCGGAGAAGTCGGTGCGCGAAGGCGCGCTGAAGCCGTGGCGGATCGGCGGAAAAAATCTCATCATCAAGCACAACGCGCTGCTCAAGCAGCTGGCGGAGCAACTGCCGTTCGACCCGGACGTGTCCTGGAAGAAACTGCCGGACGAAACGCGGCACGCGTTGCTGTACGGCGCGGGCGACCGGCAATTCGCCTTCAAGCTGCGGCGCATGCGGGAGGCCAAGGCCATGCCCTTTCCCGGCGTGATCGCCGACCTGGAGGAAAGTTTCCGCCACACCGACAGCGATGGCTTCCGCGCGCGGCTGACGACTTTCATGATCAGCGGCGAATGCCCCGAGTGCCATGGCACTCGGCTGAATGCGCGGAGCGGGGCGGTGTTGGTGGGAGCGCCGCCCGGCGCGAATGTGGGCGGGGTGCCCTCACGCCGCGATTCGGAGCGGGGTGAGGGCACCCCGCCCACAACCGGCGTCACCTTCCCGCAATTCATGTCGCTCGACGTCGCGGCGGCGCACGCGTTCGCGCGCGAACTCGTCGCGCACTATGGCGAGAGCATCGCGCTGCGCGAGGTGGTGACGGGCGTCGAACAGCGGTTGCACTTCCTGCTGGAGACCGGGCTGGGGTACCTGACGCTCGATCGCGACTACGGCACGCTCTCCGGCGGCGAGGCGCAGCGCGTGCGGCTCGCGACGCAGCTCGGCATGGGCTTGGTCGGCGTGATTTACGTGCTGGACGAACCGAGCATCGGGTTGCACCCGCACGACAACCACAAGCTGCTCGAAACGATCATCGCGCTGCGCGATCGGGGCAACACCGTGCTGGTGGTCGAGCATGACGAGGACACGATGCGCATCGCGGACGAGATCATCGAGCTCGGACCGGAGGCGGGCATCGAGGGCGGCCAGTTGTTGTTTCAGGGCACCCCGGAGGCGTGCATGCAGTTGCCGGCGAAGATTTCCCGGACCGGCCCGTACCTCGCACGGAAACTGGCGGTGATGCGCGACGCGGCGCCGAAGCGGCCCGACGGCGCGTTCCTGACCATTCGCGCCGCGGCGGCGAACAACCTGCGCGACATCGACGTGAAGTTCCCGGTGGGGCTGCTCACCTGCGTCACCGGGGTGAGCGGCTCCGGCAAGAGCACGCTGGTGCTCGACATCCTCGCCGCGCAGGCGGCGCGCAAGCTCAATGGCGCAAAATCATTCCCGGCCCGGCACCGGCACATCGAGAACCTCGATTTCTTCGAAAAACTCGTCCAGGTGGACCAGGAGCCGATTGGCCGCAGCCCGCGTTCGAATCCCGCGACCTACGTCGACCTGATGCCGCTGCTGCGCGATCTCTACGCGCAGGTGCCGCTGGCGAAAGTCCGCGGCTACAAGCCGAGCCGGTTCTCGTTCAACGTGCGCGGCGGCCGGTGCGAACGCTGCCAGGGCGACGGCGTGATCAAGCTCGACATGCAGTTCATGCCCGACGCCTATGCGCCGTGCCCGAGCTGCGGCGGGCGGCGCTTCAACCGGGAGACGCTGGAGATTCTGTTCCACGGCAAATCGATCGCCGACGTATTGGACATGACGGTACGCGAGGCGATCCGGCTGTTCCGGAACATCCCGCGCGTGATCGACAAGCTCGAGACGCTCGACGCGGTGGGGCTCGGCTACCTGACGTTGGGCCAGTCGGCCACGACGCTGTCGGGCGGCGAAGCGCAACGGATCAAGCTCTCGCTCGAGTTGAGCAAACGCCAGCAGGGTTCGACGCTCTACATCCTCGACGAGCCCACGACCGGCCTGCACTGGACCGACATCCAGAAACTGATGGATTTGCTGTTCAAGCTGCGCGACGCGGGCAACACCGTGATCGTGATCGAGCACAACCTCGACGTGATCAACCTGGCCGACTGGGTGATCGACCTCGGGCCGGGCGGCGGCCGCGAGGGCGGCGAGTTGATCTTTGCCGGACTGCGCCAGGACATCGAGAACGAACCCCGCTCCCTGACCGGGGTGGCGTTGAAACGCTGGCGGGCGGCGGGCACGACATGATCGTGAAAGTCCGCAAGTGAATCGAGGTGGAACGCGACCTGCGGCCGCGTTCTTCGGTCGACGGCCGACAGCGCCGCGAAGGTCGCCATCCACCGCACCGTTTCCACCGCGCCGCCAAGATCCGAGGACCCTCCGGCAACCCATGCGGAGCGTCCTCCGCCCGGCGGTCGTAGACTGCGAGGCATGAACCCCATTCACTTTGACGTTGAGCAGTATCCGCCGCGCGTGCGTTTCGTGATGGCCGCAGCCTGGGTGTTGATCGCGATCAAGTGCGTCGTCGTGTGGTGGGCGGTAGGCCGCTGGCACATGCCGTTTCACCCGATGTGGATTGTCGCCCCGACAATCGCCTTCGCGGGGTTGGCGACGTGGCTGTGGCTCACGCACCGCGAGGCGTAAGCGAGGCGGCTCGTTGCGTTTTGCTCCCGGGCGCGGTGGGTCGTTGTAGGGCGGGGTCGCCCGACCCCGCCGAATGTTTCGCCAAATCATTCTCGCGGCGGGGTCGGGAGAACCCGCCCTCCATTCATCAATCAGACCGCGCGAGCCTCCGGCGACGGCCACCGCCAACGTCCATGCTCGCGTTATTCCGTGCAGGTCCAAAACATGCCTGCGGCCATGAAACTTCGACTGGTCTGCTGTTTCCCCGCAGCGCTTGCGGCGATGGTTTCTGCGCTCGCGGCTGATTCGGCTTCGCTGCTGGTTTCGACGCGAATGCCGGCGCCGGAATGGGCGAAGCTCGAGCGGCGTTTGCTGGCCGAGCAGGTGCCGGCGTGTCGCGAATTCTACGAAAAATATTTCGACGCCCGCGGCTACCTCCAGTGCTTCGTGCGCTGGGGCGCGAACGACGGGCCGGACGACGCGTTCGAGAATTTCAACGGCTGGCCGGAACTGCACGCGCTCGGCGCCGACGACGAGATCAAGCAGTTGTTCCTGCGCGGCCACGAAGGGTTGCTCAAGCAGTACACCGAGGCGCGAACGACCGAGACGCCGATCGCGCGCGAGGGAATGTATTACCAGGAGTTCATCGTCCAATCCGACTGGATGCACCACGGCGAAGGCCTGCAGCTTTTCAATCGGATGGGCCTATCGCTCGGCGCCCGCGATGCCACGTATGCGGTGCGCGCGCGACGGTTTGCCGGTTTCTACATGGGCGAGGATCCGGAGGCGCCGAATTACGACGAGAAACTCACGCTTGTTCGCAGCATGCAGAATGGCAGTCGCGGCCCGCTGCTGCGCCCGGCGACCGCGCTCGACTGGGTCGGCGACTCGTTCGACGTCGGCCGGTTTGTCGCCCAGCACGGCGAGAGCACCTATGCGCAATTCCTCGCGCACTACGCCGAGTACACCGACGTCGCCGGCGATCACTTCCTCAACCTCGTCGCCACGACACTGCCGCTCGACGCGTTTCTGATCACGGGCGAGCCAAAATATCGGAAGTGGATCGTCGACTACCTCGACGCGTGGCTCGAACGGATGCGCCGGAACGGCGGCGTGATCCCGAGCTATGTGGATTACCGCGACGGCAGGATTGGCGGGCCGGAAAACAGATGGTGGGGCAGCGCCTACGGCTGGGGCTTCTCGCCGCTGAACCCCGTCACGGGTCGGCGGGAAAACCGCAACCGGATTCCGCGCGCGATGGTGGGGTTTCAAAACGCGCATCTGCTGACGGGCGACCGCCGGTACCCCGATGCCTGGCGAGCCATGATGGACGCGGTGAACTCCCATGCCCGGCTCGTGGACGGGAAGAAGCAATTCCCGACCATGTGCGGCGCGGACGGCTGGTATGGCTGGCAGCCCCAGCCGTGGAACGTGGGCGCGCTGGAGCTTTGGTACATGACGCTGCGGGCGGACGATGCGGCGCGCGTGGCCGATAACGGCTGGCTGGCGTATCTGAACGGGCAGGACGACCGGTTTCCCGCGGCGGCGTTGCGGCGCGATCTCGCGGCGGTCGGCCGCAAGACCGCGGCCTTCCGGGCGGACCGGACCACGCCCGAGCAGCGGCTGGCCGACAACATGCTGAGCTGGAATCCCGCGTCGGTGGGGGCACTGACGCAGCTGATGGAAGGCGCGCTCGTGCCAGGTCGCGAGGGCGGGTTGCTTTTCGCGCGCTTGCGCTATTTCGACCCCGAACGGCGGCGTGCCGGGATTCCGCGCGATGTCGGCGCCCTCGTCTCGGAGATGACCGACACGCGAACCGTCGTGACGCTGGTGAACACGAGCGAAAACGATGCGCGCACGGTCATCGTGCAGGGCGGCGCTTACGGTGAACATCGGATCGAGACGGTCGAGTATGCGGGCAAGACGCAGCGCGTGGCCGGCCGCACTCTTGCGGTAACCCTTCAACCGGCCGCCGGGGCGAAGTTGGCGCTGACGATGAAGCGGTACGCGGAACCACCGACGATTGCGCTCCCGTGGGAGCGCAAGTGAGGGTGGGGCCCGTTCTCCGAGCGGGCCTGAGATTCAATCACCGCACGCACTCCCTTGCGGCACGTCTGTGGCGGCAGGCGTCCCGCCCTGCCGACGCGGGAACTCGCCAAACTCCACAGGCCGGCTCGGAGAGCCGGCCCCACCATGCTCCCACCAGGTAGGTGTGGTTCGTCAAGGCGCCGCGGGGCGCGGGTTCCCACCCGTCCGACCTACTTCACCGCGGCCCAGACGCGCTGGACGTCGTCGTGGTCCTCCAGCGCCTGGAGGAACTCGCCGACTTCGGCGCGCTGCGTGTCGTTGAGCTCAGGATACATTTTCGCGATGTAGCCGAGTTCGGCGGTGATCACGCTCCAGCCGTTTTGCTTCAGCCAGGTCGCCACCCCGTGCACCGCGGAGCGCTCGGTGAGGAAGCGCGCCCCGGCGTGGCCCTCGGGAATGTCGTCGTTCTGCTGGTGGCCCAGCGGCTCGAATTCGTTCGCCCCGGCCTCGATCGCGGCCGCCTCCAGGTCCGCCTTCGCCTCGGGATGGTGCGCCTCGACGATGCCGACGTGATCGAAAAGAAACTTGTTGCTGCCGGCGCCGCCGAGCTGCCCGCCGCTCTTGAACAGCACGCGGATCTCACCCGCGCTGCGGTTGTGGTTGTCGGTCATCACCTCGACGATCACCGGGACCTTGTGCGGCGCGTAGCCCTCGTACGTGACATGCTCGAGCGCACTGCTGTCGCCGCCGGTCCCGGCGCCTTTGCTGACGGCCCGCTGAATGACATCGCGGGTGACGCTCGCTTTCTTGGCCTTTTCGACCGCGGCGAAAAGCCGGGGATTACCCTCGGGATCCGGGCCGCCGAGCTTCGCGGCGACCGTGATTTCCTTCACGAGTTTCTGGGTGACCTGACCCTTCTTCAGGTTGACGATTGCGCGCTTCGCGTGGAGCCATTGACGTCCCATTCGGTCGAGCTTGGGAACGCGCGCGCACCCCGCAAGCGCGGAACGCAAATCCCGTCGCCCTCAGCTGTTGCAATCGCCACTGTAGCACAGCCAGCAGAGGGCGAGCACAATGACGGAGAAGATCGCGATCAGAAGCATGAAACCAAAGGGTGGTAACGGAAGCGCGGGTACCCCATCGGTCACGATCACCGGTGGCCAGCCAAATCTACGGTTTCACGAGTGAAAGTTGTGAGAATATTTTTGAACGCTCCCGTGCGGCGTATCCGGTTTGGCCACGCCGGCGCCTTTGGCCGCTGCGCACAATTTGCCTTTGCGCAGCCAAGCCCGTCGAATGGACTCGGTTAACCGTGCCCGCACCCAGCCTGCCCCTCATCGCCCATCTCGACGCCGACGCGTTCTTCGTGTCGTGCGAGCTGGCGCTGCGGCCGGACTTGCGTGGGACAAAATGTGCGGTCGGCGGGCGCGAGCGGGGGATCATTTCCTCGGCCAGCTACGAAGCCCGGGCGTGTGGCGTGTACACGCCGATGCCCACGCAGCGCGCGCTGAAGGTCTGCCCCGACCTGATCATGCTGCCGCACACCTCGGGTCTGTACAGCAAGGTGTCGCGCCAGATGTTCGATCTCTGCGAGTCGCTGACCCCGCTCGTCCAGCGCAACTCCATCGACGAAGGCTACCTCGACCTCGGGCCCTGCGGTTTCGGCACGACAGCGGAAATCGAGCAGCGGGTGCGGTCGCTGCAGCAACGGGTGTGGGATGAGTTGCGCGTGCCGGTTTCGTTTGGGCTCGCGACCAACAAGCTCGTGGCGCAAATCGCGTCGAAACTGCGCAAGCCGCACGGGTTCGTCGTGGTGGCGCCGGGCACCGAGGCGGAGTTTCTGGCGCCGCTGCCGATCGGCAAGCTGCCCGGCGTCGGGCCGAAGACCGAGGCGACGCTGAAGGAACGGCACGGCATTCACTTCGTCCGGGAGGTGCTGGCGAAGACGGAGCGGGAGTTGCAGGGGATTTTTGGCTCGGGCTGGGCGGGGATGCGGGCGATGGCGCGGGGGGAGGACGGCCGGCCGGTGGAAACGGAACACGAGGACGCCAAGAGCTATTCGCAGCAGGAGACGTTCGGCCAGGACATCGGCGAGTTCGCGGAGATCGAGCGCGTTGTGAAGCGGATGGTGGATGAACTCCTGCCGAAAATCCGCGAAGACAAGAAACGCGTGCGGACGATGACGGTGAAGGTGCGTTATCCGGATTTCACGCAGGAGTCGCACGGCCGCAGTCTCGCCGCCGCCACGGATCTCGAGGCCCCGTTTTATCCGCTGGTCGCGCCGTTGTTGCGTGCGGCATGGAAGAAACGGAGGCCGCTGCGGCTGGTGAGCGTGCGATTCTCGACGGTGGAAGACACCGCGGTGCAACTCGAGATGTTTGCCGAGTCGGACGAAAAGCGCCGGCGGCTCGCGGGGGTTCTCGATCAACTGAATCGCGGCGGCCGCGAAGCAATCGTGCAGCACGGGCATCAGTTGCGGAAGGGAGGGCGGGAGTGACGGAGGGCATGAGCGACGGAGGAGAAGGAGTTCGATCTGGCCGGGCGCCGGCAGGCGATTTCACTTTTGCGAACATTTTCGTTACTTTATTCCATCATTGGATCCCTCATGCTCTCCCTTCCTCACTCCGCCTAACCACACTCCCTCAAGTATGCCGATCTACGAGTATTACTGCCCGGACAATCACACGATCTACCAATTCTACGCGAAGACCCTCGCGCAAGGTCAGTCGATGCCGAAATGTCCCGACAATCCGCAATATCGGATGCGCAAAGTCGTTTCAGCGTTCGCAATCACAAGCGGCGGCGCCAAGGATGAGACCGCGGAAAAAAAGCCCGACGCGGCTGCGGGCGCCGATCCCGCCGAAGATGCGCGGATGGAAGCGGCGATGAACGCGATGGAGGGCGAATTCGCCAACGTCGACGAGAACGATCCCAAGGCAATGGCCCGGATGATGCGGCGAATGTCGGACCTGACCGGGGAAAAAATCGACGGCGAGATGGAAGAGGTCGTCCGCAAACTCGAGGAGGGCGCCGATCCCGATTCGCTCGAGGAGCAACTCGGCGGCGGAGACGAAGCCGGCGGGATGGACGATCCCTACGGCGAAGGCATGGGCGGAATGGGGCCGGGGGGAGAGGGCCCTGCGCCCGACCCGAAAGAGCCACGGCATCGTTTTCGGGTGCGGCGCACGGCGCCGCGCCGGGATCCAAAGCTCTACGATTACGAGTGAGCGAGCCGGTCGTCTTGGCGGCGAGCTTCGGGCGACGGAGCACGAGTGCTCTCATCGGTCCGGCGTGTAGGGCGGGGTCTCCCGCCCCCGCCGCAGCTACCGGATCGCCGTCCCCGTTGACGGCCGGCGGGGTCAGGAGACCCCGCCCTACATCGGCGGACCTTCAGTGAGACTTGGCGATTTTGATTCGTCATTCGCGGCGATTCGCGTGAATTCGCGGACGAATGCCCTCGCCTGATCTTCTCGCCCGAATCGAAGCCGGCCGACGTGCGGTGCTCGCGCAGACCGATCTGTTGCAACGCGAGTTCGGACGCGCCGAGAGCCGCTGGAAATATGACGGCACGCGCGTCACGGCCGTCGATGTGGCGATTTCCGAAGGCGTCTTTCGCGAACTCGAACCGCAGTTTTCCGCCGACCAGTTTTTCAGCGAGGAACTCGCCTCCACGACCGCGGTGACAACGGTGCGCAGCCGGTTCTCGTGGGTCCTCGATCCCATCGACGGCACGAACAATTTTGCGCTCGGGATCGCGCACTGTGCGATCTCGCTCGCGTTGTGCGAGCACGGCGAACCGGTGTACGGCCTCGTGTACGATCTCAGCCGGCGGACGCTGATTCATGGCGGTCCCGGCATCGGCGCGTTCGACGGCGAACGCGCGGTCGGCGTCAGCACCGCTGCGCCGCATCGCGAGACGCTGATTGGGTTTCACAGCCCGATCGACAAGACGTTGGTGCCGCTCGCGAGCGGCATCCTCGCGAATTTCAAGATTCGCGCGCTCGGCAGCGCGACGCTGCACCTGGCGTACGTCGCCACCGGCGTGCTGGACGGCTGCGTGGACTACAACGTGAAGATTTGGGATCTTGCGGCCGCGACCGCCATCGTCCGCGCGGCCGGCGGCGAGGTGCACTTTCTCAACGGGGAGCAATTCCCGATGCGAAGCTTCGATCTGAAGATGCCACGGATCATGTATGTCGCCGGGAGCAAGGCGATGTGCGCGCGGCTGCGTGCCCTCGTGGGGAAAATCCCAAATTCCAAGAGTCCAAACGCCAAATAAATCTCAACGATCAAATCTCTGGTTTGAAGTCTTGAGAGTTGAAGTTTCTTTGGGATTGGGAGGTTTGGCGTTTGGGATTTGTCGCAGCGCGACTGATGTGAATCGCGAGTGCGGTCGTCGCGCCGCGCCGTGGCTGCGATCTAGACCTGGTAGGGCTGCAGCGGCACCGGATCGAGCACGCGGGTGTTCGGCATCAACTCGGAGAGTTTTTGCATGAACCAGGCGCGCGCCGGCGGATCGCCGTGGGTGAGGACGATGCTGCGGGCGCCGGTCTGGACCGCGAACTCGGCGAGTTCCTCGCGATCGGCGTGGCCGCTCAGCTCGAAGCGCTCGATGCGGGCCAGGACCTTCGACTTCACGTGCGCGGCCTGGAAAAGAAAATCGTCACCCGGTCGCGCCGCGAGCAGCTGGCCGCCGGGCGTATCCGGATCGCAATAACCGACGAAGGCGATGGTGTTGCGCGCGTTCCCCAGCAGACCGGAGGCGAGGACGTAACTCGGGGTGTTTTCCACCATCATGCCCGAACTCACGATGTAGACGCCGGTTTGGTCGGGCGCCTTCCCGGCCTTCAGGTCGCGCGGCGATTGCCGCACCTTGAGCTCCTTGAGAATATTCCGGTTGAACTGGACGTGCTTGGTCTTGCGGCTGATGTCGTCGAAATAATCCGCGAGATCCATGCCGAGCCCGCCGGTGTAGATCGGGCATTCGACCAGCCGGCCGAATTTTCGCGCGTCGTGCAGGATGGCAAAGATCTCCTGCATGCGGCCCAGCGCGAACACCGGCAAAAGGAACGAACCGCCGCGCTGCACGGTGTCGTTGATCGAGGTGACCAGCCGCGCGATCTCGTTCACCCGCTCCTTGCCCTGGGCCCGCTCGGTTGCACCGCGGGTCGTTTCCATGATCAGGGTATCGAAGTGGCCTGCGGGAAACTTCGCGCCGGCCAGCGTGCGCTGGTTCTCGAACAGCACGTCGCCGGTGAAAAAGATGTGCCGGTGCTTGTGGTGCAGTTCGACCGCCGCCGCGCCCGCCACATGGCCGGCCGGATGGAAGATGATCTCGATGTCGTCGTGCGCGCCGCGGAAATGCTTCGCCTGGCCGAACGGCAGCCCCGTGAACCGCGGCGCCACCCGATCGATTTCCTCGTGGGTGAACAACGGGTAGTCGGGGATGTGCTCGTCGTCGCGCTGCCGCAGCATGACGTTGGCCGAGTTGTGCAGCATCCGCTCGATCAACATCCGGCTCGACGTCGTCATGATCACGGGCGTGTTCGGATGCTCGCGCATCACCACCGGCACGCTGCCAATGTGGTCGAGGTGGCAGTGGGTGATGATGATGAGATCGAGATTGACGCCGCGCAGCGGCGTCAGGTCCGGCGTGGCGACCCGGCCCACCTTTTTCGGATGCAGCCCGCAATCGACCAGCAGGTTGAGGTCCCCGAGTTGGATGAACAGCGAGTTGGCGCCAATGCCGCCGTCGCGGTTCAGATCAATGAGCTTCATTAAGAGAGAAAGTAGTGAGAGTGGAAGTGGGGGGCGTAGTGAAGATCAAACTGGGATGGGCCCGCCGGGCGGGGCGCATCTGCCGGTCGGCGATCGCAGCGGCCTGAACGTAGCGCCGGCATCTTGCCGGCATTGGAGTTGGCATCGACTTCCCGCCGATGAGTCTGCGGATGGAAGGCCCAGCCTGTTGCCGGCAGGATGCCGGCGCTACTCCTGACCGACAACTTGGAAATGCGTCCCACCGGGTCTGCTTCACTTTCACCCTCACGCTCCCTTTCACCCGCGCGGAATGTTCATCTCGAAGGGCGGCAGGATGACGTGAACGCGATCGCCGTGCTCATCCACGCCGTGGAAGCTGCCGTGCGCGGCCGCGTCGCAGCCCGTCACATGATAGCTGTTGTAGGAAAACTGCTCGCCCGGCGCGAGCCGCGGCGTCTCGCCGACGATCTTGTCGCCCTCGATCACCAGGCGCGTGCCGTCGGCGTGGACCACGACCCATTTGCGGCCGAGCAGGGTGACGGTGCGATCCGAGGCGTTGTGGATGGAGACGAAGTAGACGAAAGCGTGCGGTTTGTCCGGCGGCAGGCTCGCCCCACCGTGATGGTAACACAGCTTGTCGAGTGAAGCCGTGAGGCCGGGCAGTTCGCGGGAGCAGGACACGGCGGACAAGAGACGCGGGAATTCCGTGCGTGCAAGCACGCGCGAGGGGACGATTGGGCTGCACGACTCCGAGACCACCGGACAAGTGACTGGCTGCTTGTCCTGTAGTCCGGTGGTCCTGTAGTCCTGTGGTCCTTTTTCATGCGCAAACTCGCCCTTCTCTCGGTTTCCGACAAACGCGGCCTGGTGGAATTCGCCACGGCGCTCGTGCGACAGCACGGTTACACGCTGCTCTCGACGGGCGGGACGGCGAAACTGCTGGCGGAAAAAGGCCTCCCGGTCACCGAGGTGAGCCAGCACACCGGGTTCCCGGAAATCATGGAAGGCCGCGTCAAGACGCTGCACCCAAAGATTCATGGCGGTCTGCTCTGCCGGCGCGACAAGCCCGAGCACCTGGCGCAGGCGCAGCGCAACGCCATCGAGTTGATCGACCTCGTCGTCGTTAATCTGTATCCCTTCGAGCAAACGGTCGCGAAGCCGGGCGTGCCTTTCGAAGAGGCGATCGAGAACATCGACATCGGCGGGCCCTCGATGCTGCGCAGCGCGGCGAAAAACCACGAGAGCGTCACGGTGGTCTGCGACCCCGACGACTACGGGCGCGTGCTGGCGGCGTTGGGCGAGGCGACGAAAATCGCCGAGTTGCGCCGGCCGCTGGCGCTGAAGGTTTTTCAGCGGACCGCGAGCTACGATGCGGCGATTGCGCGGTACCTCGAGGCGCAGGCCGCCGGTCCGGATTTGGCGGCGCTGAGCGGATTTCCGGCCACGCTCACGCTGTCGTGGAAAAAGGCGCAGGCGTTGCGCTACGGGGAGAATCCCCACCAGCAGGCCGCGCTCTACGGCACGTTCCACGAGCACTTCGCGCAACTGCAGGGCAAGGAGCTGTCGTATAATAATATCCTGGATATCACCGCGGCGACTTACCTGATCGGCGAGTTCGAGCGGCCGACGGTGGCGATTCTCAAGCACACGAACCCGTGCGGGGTCGGCAGCGCCGAGTCGTTGATCGACGCGTGGGAAAAAGCCTACGCCACGGACCGGCAGGCGCCCTTTGGCGGCATCATCGTCGTCAACCAGACGCTCGATGGCGGGCTGGCGAAGGCGATCGCCGAAATTTTCACCGAAGTGATCATCGCGCCGCGCTTCAGCGACGAGGCGATGGCGATTTTCGCGAAGAAGAAGAACCTGCGGCTGATGGTCGCGAAGGCGCACAGCCCCGCGACCGGCCCGGGGTCGGAGGGCGAGGATGCCCTCCGGGAAATTCGCTCGGTCGTCGGCGGCGTGCTCGTGCAGGATCGCGATCGCACTCTCGGCAACGTGAACGAATTCACGGTCGTCACCAGGCGACAGCCGGTCCCGGAGGAATGGGCGGCGATGATGTTTGGGTGGAAGGTGGGCAAGCACGTGAAGTCGAACTCCATCGTTTACTGCCGCGGCGAGCAGACGCTGGGCATCGGCGCCGGCCAGATGGCGCGCGTCGACAGCTCGCGGATCGCGGTGTGGAAAGCCAAGGAGGCCGGACTCGATTTGCGCGGTTCCGTCGTGTGCAGCGAGGCATTGTTTCCGTTTCCGGATGGACTCCTCGCGGCGGCCGACGCCGGCGCCACCGCGGCCATCCAGCCCGGCGGTGCGATCCGCGATCCGGAAGTGATCGCCGCCGCCGACGAGCGCGGGATGGCGATGGTCTTTACCGGGAGCCGGCACTTCAAGCACTGACAGGGCAGAGCCGCAGCCCGCACTTGGCTCGAAGTCCGCCGGGCGAGCCCCTCGACGGGCCCGGAGCGCTGAGTCGGGATCATTCAGTCGGATCAGGTGGAACGCGACCTCCGGGCGCGTTCTTCCCGCGGACGCGGCCAGACGGCGCCCGGTCGCCGTCCACCGTCCGGTGTTCACCGCTGCGAGAGGGAAATGCCTTCAATGGCATGCGTCCGGCTGAGTCCCTCGATTCTGCCGGGGGCCAGGGGCTTGTCGAACCGGTGGGGCGGCTTGGGGCAGCGGTCGCGAGCGTCCCTGCGCGCAGGGTTGCGATGGATTGAAGGGCGGCCGCGCCTCGGCTAATTGCCCGTCGGCGGCGTCGGAAAATCCACTGGCGCCATGGTAGCAACGCACTCGATTTCGTGGGCGGCGCGCGCACGGTAACGTGAAGGATGCCTACCCTGACGCTTCCGAAACAGCCGACCAAGCCGGCCCGCAAGTCCGCACGGGTCGAGCCGCCCGCCGCGTCCGCGAAGCCCCTGAAGTCGCTGCCCTCGTGGCGCGGCCACGCTTATCCGCTCGGCGCGACGTGGTGCGGCGATGGCGTGAATTTCGCGATCTTTTCCGAGCACGCGACGGGCGTTGAACTTTGTCTTTTCGATCGACTGGGCGAGCCCGAGACCGCGCGCGTGCGCTTCAACGATCGGGCCAATCACGTCTGGCATGCGTTCGTGCCCGGTTTGAAGCCGGGCCAGCTTTACGGTTACCGGGTGGACGGCCCCTTCGAACCGACGCGCGGACACCGCTTCAACCCGAACAAGGTTCTGCTCGACCCCTACGCCAAGGCGATCGCCGGTCGCGTCGACTGGTCCGACGAGATGTTCGGCTACACCATCGGTCACGCCGAGGCCGACTTGTCGTTCGATGCCCGCAACAACGCCCCGCGCGTGCCGAAAAGCATCGTGGTCGACTCGACGTTTTCGTGGGGCACCGATCTCCGGCCCAACCGGCCGCTGCACGAAACGGTGGTGTACGAGGTGCACGTGAAGGGTTTCTCGAAACGGTGGGAGGCGGTGCCGAAGGAATTGCGCGGCACCTACGCGGGCCTGGCTTCACCGCCGGCCATCGCGTACTTCAAGCAGCTCGGGGTCACGGCGATCGAGCTGCTGCCGGTTCACCATTACATCACCTCGAAAC
>Ga0082335_1003251_pt1 | contig 27221 bp, 28 predicted proteins | sample Subgrocontami58m_FD_72375 | JGI IMG/M metagenome (GOLD analysis project Ga0082335, IMG submission 72375) | Subsurface groundwater microbial communities from S. Glens Falls, New York, USA - GMW37 contaminated, 5.8 m (SPADES assembly) (version 2) ...
CTGTCTGCTTTCTCTTCTCCTTCCGCAACCCGGTCCATGAGCGGCGGGCCCGGGAGGTCCTGGAGCGCATCATTCCGGGAGCCCAGGTCTCCCTCTCCTCGGAGATTAGCCCCGAGATACGGGACTATGAGCGGTCCAGCACTACCGTCATGAGCGCTTACCTGCGCCCCACGGTGGCCCGTTATATGGAGAACCTGGAGGCCAGGCTGAGCGATATGGCGGGCAGCGGCACCGTGGCGGGACTCGTAGGGGAGGGTCTTGACCCTCCCCCACACGAGCCGAGGGAGACGGGGAGCGTAGGGGAGGCTCATGACCCTCCCCTACAGATCATGCAATCCAACGGCGGCATTACCAGCGCCTCCAGGGCTGGCGAGCGGGCGGTTAATATCCTGCTATCCGGCCCGGCAGGGGGCGTCATGGGCAGCGTCTTCCTGGGCGAAGAGATGGGTGGTGAGAACAACTTGCTGACCATCGATATGGGGGGCACCAGCTTCGACATCTGTCTCATCCCCCAAGGGAAGCCGTCCATCTCCACTCTTTCCCGCGTCGAGGGCTGGCATCTGATGGTGCCTATGCTGGACATCCACACCATCGGGGCGGGCGGAGGCTCCATCGCCTGGCTGGACCAGGCCGGTGGCTTGCACGTGGGCCCCGAGTCCGCTGGCGCGGTGCCCGGGCCCGCCTGTTATGGCCTGGGCGGGACCGCCGCGGCCGTCACCGATGCCGACCTGCTGCTGGGCTACCTGAACCCGGACTACTTCCTGGGAGGCGAGATGCGCCTCTACCCTGACAGGGCGCAAGAGGCCATATCCAGCATCGCCGGACCCCTGGGCTTCAGCCCCGAGGAGGCTGCCGACGGCATTTTCCGCATCGTCAACAACAATATGCTGGGGGCCATGAAGGTGGTTACCATCGATAGGGGCCACGACCCGCGGGACTTTACCCTGGTGGTCTTTGGGGGAGCCGGGCCGGTCCATGCCTCTGCGCTGGCCCCCGAGCTGGGCATCCGGCACATCATCGTGCCCCGGGAGGCCTCTGTCTTCTCCGCCCTGGGCCTTCTGGCGTCGGACGTCCGCTACGACTATGTCACTAGCTGCAACCGGGCTATCCAGGACTTCGGCGATGGCGCCCTGGAGGCCGTCTTTCGGGACCTGGAGGACCAGGGGCGCCGGGACCTGGAGGCGGCGGGGCTGGATGAGAGGCACATGCGCTTTCAGCGAATTGCCGATGGCCGCTACCTGGGCCAGGCCCACCAGATGCCCATAGACGTCCCTGCCTCCGTAAAGGACCTGTCTGCGGTGAAGGACACCTTGGACCGGGTGCACCAGCGCCTCTTTGGGTACGTGGAGGAGAGCCCGGTAGAGGTGGTGAACGCCCGGGTAGTGGCCTATGGGGCCACGCCCAAGCCGCGACTCGTCAGGCGGCCTGAAGGCCGCCCTGACGCTTCCGCCGCCCTGAAGGGCGGGCGCCCGGCCTACTTCAGCGGGGCGGGCCTCGTGCCAACCGCCGTCTATGATGGCGATGTTCTGGCGCCGGGCCAGCGCCTGCCCGGGCCCGCCGTCATCGAGCTAGCCACCACATCCATCGTGGTCCGGCCGGGCCAGGAGGTCTGGGTGGACGAATTCGGCAACTTCCGTATAGAGTGCTAGGCCAAGTCCACAGATTACGCAGATTTCGCATATTGAACCTGCCGTCTTCATGGGGAACTTAAGAGGCGGCCCAGGCAATTGCGGAGGTGCTGCCGGAGGGAGAAATGGACGAGCAGTCCTTAGGGGGGCGGTCTTTGGGCGCCGTGGCCAGTCTGGCGCAGGGCCAAGCCTTCTGTGGGACTCAGGGCCAGAGCAATTGGCAAAGCCGTGACCACGAATCTAGTATGGGAGACGATCTGGCGAGAAATCCCTAAGATCAAGCCTTTGATCAGCAAGGTGCTTGAAGAATCGACTGAAGACGATGAATAGCGCAGAGTCCTGGCTCGAAGTAGACCCTATCACCCTGGAGGTGATACGCAATAGCCTGGAGTCCACGGTGGAGGAGATGGGCATCACCGTCCAGAAGCTGGCCCATTCCCCCATCTTCTCCGAAAGCAAGGACTTCTCGGTGGCAGTGTTCGACTCCGAAGCACAGTTGGCGGCCCTGGCCCAGTACACTCCAGGCCACCAGGGGGGCATGCAGTCGGCCATCGAGGCCACCCTCAAAGAGATACCCCGGCAGCAGATGTATCCCGGGGACGCCATCATGATGAATGATTCCTACCGGGGTGGGCTTCATCCCCAGGACCTGACGATCTTTTCACCCGTCTTCTTCCAAGACGAGCTAGTCATGTACGCCGGGTGCGTAGCCCACCGGGTCGATATGGGAGGCATGACGCCGGGCAGCTACTGCCCGGCCGCCACGGAAATCTACCAGGAGTCCATCCGTTTCCCGTGCATCAAGATCATGGAAAAAGGGCAGATGCGGGAGGACATCCTGCGCCTCTTCCTGACCAATATCCGCCTGCCCGAGGAGCAGAAGGGCGACCTTCTGGCCCAGATCGCCGCCCTGCGCTGGGCGGAGAGGAACATCCAGCAACTGGCCGCCAAGTACGGCCTCTCGACCTTCAAGGCCGCCCTCAAGGGCCTGGTGGACCTGACCGAACGGCGCACCCGGGCCGAGATAGAGAAGATCCCTGACGGGGTCTACCGCTGCACCGACTACATAGACCACGATGGCATCAATGACCGCGTCTACGAGCTCAAGGTAGCGGTGACCATCCAGGGCTCTGATGTCTTCGTGGACTTCACGGGCAGCGCGGAGCAGGCGGAGGGCTTCATCAATTCCCCCTACTCGCTGACCCGGGCCAATAGCTACGTGGCCTTCATGTTCTTCCTGGACCCCTCCATTCCCAAGAACCAGGGCTTCTCCCGGCCCATCAAGGTCTATGCGCCTCCCGGCACCATCTTTCATCCTCTGCTGCCGGCGCCTGTCAGTGGCGCTACTACCGAGACGGGCGGCCGCGTCCGGGGGATGGTGATACGCGCCCTTTCCCTGGCCATGCCCGAAAGGGGCATAGGGGACTGGACCCACGGCGGCTCCATGGCCTACTTTGCCGGAAAGCGACCTGGGACGGGCCAGCGCTTTATCGCTATACCCCTGGACGGCCTGGCCATGGGGGGAGGCGCCCGCTCCCACGCCGATGGCTACGGCCCCTCCCATCCCGCCTCCAGCAACATGCTCATCCCCAACGTGGAGGTAATGGAGCAGTACTACCCGCTCCACTACGTGCGTCGGGAGATACCGCCCGATGCGGGTGGGCCGGGGCGCTTTCGCGGCAGTGCCGGCCTGGAGGTCGAGTGGGAGCTGGAGTGTCCGGTGACCACCATGGTCATGTCCAACCGGCGGCAGAAGCCATCGCCCGGCATCTTCGGCGGGCTGCCGGGCGCCCCGGCCATGATCTGGAAGGTGAGCCGGGGAGAGACGACGCTTATCCCCCAGAAGGTCAACGCCCTTCCCCTGGAAGCAGGGGACCGTCTGGTCCTACGCTGTCCCGGCGGCGGGGGCTACGGGGACCCCCTGGAGAGGGACCCGGCCAGAGTGCTGGAGGACGTGCGCCTGGGCTTCGTAACCGTGGAGGGAGCCAGGCGGGACTATGGGGTGGTGCTCGCCGCCGATGGCGCGTCGGTGGACCTGGAGGCTACGGCCAGGGAGCGGAACGGGCGCCTCTGACTACCGGCTCTCCTCCAGCCACGCTTCGAGCGTCCTCCCCACCCGCTCCAGGCTTTCCGGGGCGACCTTGTCGGCGGTATCGGCGGTCGTGTGCCAGTAGGTGTAATCAAAGTCGATGATGTCGATCGCAGGGATGCCTGCCTCCAAGAAGGGGGTGTGGTCGTCAATGACAAAGTATTTGAGCTCCGGGATGAGGTAGGCGGCGTACCCCAGCTCACCGGCGACCTTCCAGATTTCCGCGCGAATCGCCGGGTTCGAATTTCCGTCAAAGTAGATATTTTGATCGGCGTCGCCAACCATATCTACGACTACTACAGCCGGCGGAACGGCCGTGAGGCTTTCGGCCAGGTGTCGGGCGCCCACGGAAAAGGGCCAGCCGTCTAGATCCCCTCGATCTTCGGCGTCGAAAAAGGCCAGCCACACCTCGTTCTTCAACTTGCCGGCTTCCAGGACACGAGCCAATTCCAGAAGGACCGCGACGCCGCTGGCCCCGTCGTTGGCGCCTTCGATCCAATCGCCTCTCTTGGCCGGATCGGGGTCATCATCGGCGGCGGGCCGCGTATCATAGTGGGCGCCAAGGATAACGATTGGTCCGCTTCCCACTCGGGCGATGACGTTGCGTCCACTGACGCCCCTGAAGACGAACTCCTGGGTTTCGGTCGGCAGACCGGCCTCTTCCAACATGGTAGCGATATAATCGCCGGTGGCCCAGCCGGCTTCGGAGCCAGTGGGCCTGGCACCAAAGGCCACCTGCGCCAGCACATGTTGAAAGGCGGTGTCGCCGTTGAAGGTTAAGGGTGGACCCTCCTGGCGCTGAGGTGGGACGATTACGGCTGAGGCGGACGCACTTGTTCGGGCTGAGGTTGGGAAAAGAGAAAGGAACAAGTAGGCCAAACCGGCAATGAGCAAGATGGCTCCCCCGACGACCAGGTACGGGCCTGCTAATGGCCCTCGACTGCGGCGTCTCATATCACAGCCTGATGGGTACCGCTCACGACCTGAGGTACATCGACTTTCGTATTATCCCGTGAGATGATGAACGTGCGGTATGGTCACAACGGCATACCAGTTCCCCATGCCTGTCGGAGCACCACCGAGCATGGAAATGTCCTGCCTGGGAGCGCCGGCGTCTCGCCGGCCAGTGGCATGGCTCCCACGTAGCAATCGGGCAACCCTAGTTTAATAACAGTGCCCCATGCTCTTCTGGGGCGCCACCGAGTATGAAAATATGTGCCCTATGCCCCGCGGCTTTAGCCCGGGGTAGGGAGAGCCAGCCCCAGGCTAGAAGCCTGGGGCATGTGAACCCGAAGCGCCTTGGTCCTGTTCTCATGCGAGAGACACGCCCCCATCCGTTACCCGTTGGCCGTTATCCTGAGCTCATTTCTTTACGCCCGGTCAGGGCCGGACCTCCTGCGGCAGGCGAGCGAGGACCAACTGGTAGACCTCTCGCGCGAGAGCCAGCGCCTCCTGGGCTTCAGCCAGCGGTTGCTCGTCTATCTCGCCGAGGTAGCGGAACTTCCAGGCGTACTCTGTCAGTCTTGCGCCCCGCCGCAGGGTCGCCTCCAGCGTTCCGTCAACTGCCGCACATTGTTGCCTAGTCTCGACCAGGTTGTGGGTCTTGCGAAAGGGCTCGTCTCGCCAGGTGAGGAAGCCTTTTAGCGCCTTCTCAACGAGTTGCTGGCAATGGAACACTACGTCGGCTGCAAGCGGAGGCATTGCTCGGAACCCATATTCAGCGGCCCGCAGGTCGAGTGTTGCCTTGCGGAGCCACTCGCGCGTGTCGGCCGTGCGGCCTGGTCAGGCCGCATAGAGTAGCCGCCCTTCCCGCAAGATAGTGCCGGGAAGAGACGCGCGGAGATGAGAGCGGGTCTCGAAACGCTCCTGGGTCCAGACCAGCACATCCGCTGCTGTCCCAGTGCCCCAGAGGACCTCGTAGCCGAGCCGGCTGCGTTTGCGCTCCGCCTGCGCGGTGTCCGGCACTACCACCATGAGGTCGAAGTCGCTGTCGGGTCCGGCGTCACCCCGGGCCTTTGAGCCAAAAAAATAGACGCGTTGCGGCTGGTAGGCTTCGACCAGGCGCTCGACGATGCGCGCCAAGGAGTCCACCTCCGCCTCGCTTAAGTGGGGCAACTCCCGGCCTATCCGGTCTTGGAGCGTGGTCCTAATCTCACTGGTCATGGGCGGGGCTTTCCTCATTTGCAAAAACCTCAGCCTAACCTGGCATAGCCGGAACCAAAATGCTGACCTCGATTGAGCAAGAATTTCATGCGCGATCCGCGCAGGATTTCAGTCGTTAGATACTATTATATGTCTACCGAGGCGGGGATGCCAGTGGGCGGTAAGCGCGGCCGGGTAGGCATGGCCGGGTGGCATTGACACACCACGAACGACAGTCTACAATTCCCAAGTGAAGGATGGCAGATGGCAAAAAGGGGCGCGGCATTCATTCCGAAAGGGCCATCCGGGCATTGAAACGGCTTGGTTGTGATTGACCACACGAGCGGAAGCCACTGCGTCCTCCGGCATCGCGATGGGCGGCGAATCGTGATTCCGCGGCACAACATCGTAAAGCCTGGGCTTCTCCTTGACCAACTGAAGAAAGCCTCGATACCGTGGGACGACTTCGAGGGCGCGCTATGAGGCAAATAGAATACACAATAATCATTCATCCAGACGAAACTGGCGGCTACTGGACTGAAGTCCCGGCCCTCCCGGGATGTGGCTCTCAGGGAGAAACTATCCAGGAGGCTGCGGAAATGACCAAAGACGCCATTCAGGGCTTCCTGGCCTCCCTCATGAAACACGGAGAGCCAGTCCCCGAAGAGCGGGATATCGTCTTGAAGGTGTCCGTGGCGGCCTGAGTGCCGCAGCGGCAGGGTGCCGGAGACCGCCGAAGGTGTTGAGGGTTCCCCCCAGCCCCGACTCGAAGCCTTATCCCTCTTTCCACGAGAAGTCGGCCTACCCAACCACACCTTATGAGGAACTCCAGCTAAACACCGTGCGCTGTCAAACACCGTGCGCTTGCGCGTGCTCGGAAAGGATGATAACATAACCCTGTGAGTCCTCCGGCAGGGTAGCTCAATGGCAGAGCAGCGGACTCATAAGCCGTTTGTTGAGAGTTCGAGTCTCTCCCCTGCCACCAAGAATCAAAGCTAAACCTACTTGATTTCCCCTCTTCCGAGTACCACATCCCATGTGGCGTTGACGTAGTAAGCGCCGTCCTGGTGTGGGTGGGCGTCAGAGTTTCGCGCTGCGCTGAGTGTAAAGACCGACTCGGTTTTCAAAACCGAGTCGGTCTTGCTCCCCGCAACGTTGCCGGCAACTTCCGCGAAATCTTGATCGCCACCCTCTTGGTGTCGGCACAAAGTGCGCCGGCACGCCCCGCGGGTGTATAATCCCACAGAGTGACAGCTTGTTTTCTGCATCGGTCCATTGCTCCAATTCACGTCACACCTGGGTCCCGTACAAGATGTGTCGATAGTTCATGAGTAGCCCAGTAGCACGCGAGTCCGGCCCAAGGCCAGGGCTCCACCGGCACTATGCGTGGGTTGTGGTGGCGCTGACTTTTGTCGCCATCCTCGTCGGCGCTGGAGTCCGTTATTCGCCCGGTGTCCTGATACGGCCGCTGGAGGAGGAGTTCGGGTGGGACAGGGCCAGCATCTCCCTGGCGGTCTCCATTGGGATCTTTATCTTCGGCCTGACCGGGCCGCTGTCGGGAGCACTCCTGGACCGCATTGGGCCTCGCCGTGTGATGATCCTCGGCCTGTGCCTGACAGCCGTTGGGGTAAGCCCGCTGCTCCTTATGCGGGAACTCTGGCAGTTCTATTTACTCTGGGGACTTCTGACCGGCCTGGGCACGGGCGCGCTGAGCGGCCCGCTGGGCGCCGTGGTGGTGGCTCGCTGGTTCAAGACCCACCGCGGGCTGGTCATCGGGATCTTCAGCGGCGCCGTGTCCGCCGGCCAGTTGGTGTTCATCCCCAGCCTGTTGGGCCTGACGGCCAGCTCGGGATGGCGCAGCGCGATAGTGCTCTTGGCCGTAGCGCCCGTGGCCCTGTTGTTGCCCATTGCCCTTTTCATGCGCAATCATCCATCGGACAAAGGCCTTCGGCCGGTCGGCGACGACGGCGCGGAGTCCGCTGAGGCTCAAGGGGTGGGAGGGGCACAGCGCACGAGGATGAGAGAAGTCATTCGGGGCCGTGACTTCTGGCTTCTCGCGGGCAGCCTCTTCATCTGCGGTTACACCACTACTGGTCTGATCACCACGCACCTTATCCCCTATTCGTTGGAACACGGTTTCGACGAGGCGACAACCGCCGGCGCCATGGGATTGATGGGGGCCATGAACCTGGTGGGCCCTCTGCTCTCGGGCTCGTTGACGGACCGCTATGATAACCGCCGGCTGCTGGCAACCATCTATGGTCTGCGCGCCCTGTCCCTGGCCACCCTGCCATTCATTCTAAACGCGCCCCAGCTTCTCATATTCGCTGTGGTGTACGGTCTGGACTGGATTGCCACGGCGCCGCCTACTGCCAACCTCACCGTTACCATCTATGGCAGGGGAGCCCTGGGCACCGTGTACGGCTGGATTTTCTTCGCCCATATGTTGGGAGCTTCTATCGCCGCCTTTGCTGGGGGTGTTCTGCACGGGGTGCTGGGAAGCTATAACGTGGTATTCATCTCGGCCGCGCTGATGGGCTTCATTGCCGTCGTTTTCTCACTGAGCATCAGGGTGCCCGCACGCCGCCCGGCAAACGCGGTGAACGGGTGACTAAGTGATTGAGAGATTCAGTGGGAATAAAAGCGTCATCCCAACCGCGTAACGAAAGGAGGTGATCGGCCCAAGAGGCAGAACGAGAACCCTGGACACTCCAAGAACAGGACGACTTAGCTTTAAAGGGGGTGTATCATGCAAGAGAGCGCAGCCGCGTACCCGGCAACCCTGTCCGTCGACTATCCGGATAGAGACCTCAACCGCCTCACCAGTTTTTTCCGTATCTTCATGGCTATCCCTATCGCGATTATCCTATACTTGTTGGCTGGGCGGAACGCGGGCAATATCTGGGTGGCACTGCCGACCCTCTTAATGCTTCTGTTCCGCCAGAAATATCCCAGATGGTGGTTCGACTGGAACCTGGCCATGACCAATTTTATCAACCGGGTCAGCGCCTACGTCTATTTGCTAACGGACGAGTACCCCTCTACGGACGAGGAGCAGTCAGTCCACGTCGCCATCACTTACCCAGACGCCAGGCTCGACCTCAACCGCTGGATGCCACTGGTGAAGTGGCTCTTGGCCGTTCCTCATTATGTCGTGCTCTTCTTTCTGGGTATTGGTGTTCTAGTGAGCCTGATCCTCGCCTGGTTCGCCATCCTCTTTACGGGGCGCTATCCCCGGGGGCTTTTCGACTTCGTCGTGGGCGTCATGCGCTGGAATCTAAGGCTGAGCGCCTATATGGCCCTCTTGGCCACGGATCGCTATCCGCCGTTTAGCCTCAAGTAGCCGCCGCCGTCTTGCCGGCGCTCTCACATCCCTTTCTCGCCGGTAACATAGCTGGCTCGCACGTCCAGCCGTGGTTCCTGGAGCTGGTGTTGGGGTGCGGGAGGTATCCCTTTCACCCTTTCTTCGTCGATGTAGGGAAGGGGGTGTCACTACGAGGTTCGAACTGGTACGGCAGGGAATACGGCGCGCCGCGGTAAGCGCAGGTCCGCGGGAGTCGGGGTCGGCCTGGGCGTCCGGGTAGGAGTCGGAAGGGGCGCTGGCGTGACGGCTGGGGTGGCGTCGGCGTAGGCGGATCGGCCTGAGCCGAGTCCCGATGGGTGGGTTGCGGGTCGTCGAGATGAGGAGCGGCCTCCAAGACCAATCTGCCTTTCTTCAAGAAGGGGCAAACCACGCAGCGCATCTAGACATTCCAGTCCCCGATTGACAGCTTCGATCAGTCATCCTACAATAGGTGCGGGAACGGGGCGAGGAGGCCCGCAATGGCGCTTCAACTGATAAGACGGCGGTTCGCAGTGTCCGAGTATCACCAGATGGCCCAGTCGGGCATCTTGGGTGAGGACGATCGCGTCGAGCTAATCGACGGAGAGGTTACGCAAATGACGCCCATCGGTCGCCGGCATGCTGCCTGTGTGAAGCGTTTGAACAAGCTCTTTGGGAAGACCTTTGGGGATGATGCCGTTGTAAGCGTGCAGGACCCCATCGTCCTCAGCGACTACACGGAGCCTCAACCCGACCTGGCGATCCTGCGCCCCAGCCCTGACTTCTACGTCGCGGGCCACCCAAAGCCGGAGGATGTCCTCTTGCTCGTCGAAGTGGCCGAGACCTCGGCCGACCTGCACCGCCAAGTGAAGGCGCCTCTCTATGCCCGAAGCGGCATTCGCGAAGCGTGGCTGGTCGACCTGGAACAGGAGACGGTCACTATCTACCGGGACCCCACTCCCAGCGGCTACGCCACGCAGCGCGTTGTGCGGCGTGGCGAGCAGCTTGCTGCGCTTGGGTTTCCCGGCCGCTCGCTTGCCGCCGCAACCGTGCTCGGCTGACGCCCTCCCCTGAAATCGGTTCAGGTGTGCATGGCCATCGACGAGGGAGTCATCCAACGGACCAACGATATAGCCTCCGTTCGGACCAAGCGGAAGCTACTTGACGAATGTGACCTGCTTTGTATCGTTAGCCTGCACTCCGGGGTTCTTATGAACGCCGGCACAGGTTGTATTAGCCGTAGAAATGCGTTATAGTACTTGTAGTTGAGAAGCTTTAGTGCCCAGCCTCCCAAGTCCTCAAGGTATCTTGGACTGCCGGTGACCTAATTCTTACCAACCCAAGAATATGTAGGAAAGGAGGTTAGCGGTGAGTTTCCAAGAGAAAACTCTTACCTGCGAAGATTGCGGGAAGTCGTTCCCCTTTACTGTCGAGGAACAAGAGTTCCACGCTCAGAAAGGTTTTACGAATCTTCCTAAGCGTTGCCCGGATTGCCGTGCCGCCCGTCGCGACCAGCGTGGGCAGAGCAGCGGCTCTGGCTATGGACGTTCCAGCAGGCAAATGTACCCGGTTACTTGCGCACAATGCGGCAAGCAAACCGAGGTGCCTTTTGAGCCCCGGGGCGATAGGCCTGTGTACTGTAGCGACTGCTACAGCAAGCAGCAGGGTACCCGGTCGCGCAGGTATTAGTTGACCAACAGGGGGGGGCGGGTAGCCCCCCCCCAATCTTTTTAACTTAAGGAGAACAATGCCCCATGTAACCAGCCGAGAGGGAGAGTCATTCGATACCCTGCTTAGTCGCTTCAGGGCATCGGTAACCCGGTCCGGAATACTGCGAGAATTGAAGGACCGCCGGTTTTTCAAGTCCAAGGCCGAAAAGGCCAGGCTGGCCGCGCAGCGAGCCGCACGGCGTCGCCGGCGAACCCAGAGAGAGGGTTAACCCATAACACGGCCACAACCCGGCTTATATTTGGCGTTAACCTTCTTGAAGTTAATTTTGAGCGCTCCGTGCAAGTGCTGTACCTCAAGTTCAGCGAACAAAGAGAAGACGCCGTTGGATTACCCAGTCACGGACCGGATGCGTAACGTTGCATAAGGAGGTAAGCTGGGATGCAAATCGATGAGTTTCTTGAACTGGTCAAGAGGCGGAGAAGCATACGGAGGTTCAAGCCCGATCCAATTCCCGACGAATGCGTTGAAAAAATCCTGGAGGCCGGTCGATGGGCCATGTCCGGGTCCAACGGGCAACCGTGGGAATTCGTCGTCGTCAAGGACCGGGACGCCAAGACCAGGATCGCTCAGGCGCTGTTCGAAGAGGTAAAGGTTACGGCGGCAGTTGAAGCAAGCCGGGTTGAGGAGATGAGGCAGTCGAACTTTCGGGACGCGCCGGAGGGTTTGCGCGAAGCTTCGTGGAAGGACGCCCCGGTGGTCGTACTGCTCTGTGCGGATCCCAGGACTGCCCAAGCAAGCGTGCTTTCTCGTCTCTTTGACGACAGATGGATTATCCCCGAGAACATGAGCAACGTTGCCCAAATCATACACCTTGCTGCGGCAGCGTGCGGGTTGGGCTCTCAATGGGTAACGGTTGCTCGATTACCCGAGGAGCTCATCAAGCCAATCCTTGGCATTCCTCCCATACTCCGGATCCTCAGCATGATCCCCCTTGGATACCCCGCGTACCAGCCAGCCCCTGGCCATCGAAGAGAATTGCAGGAGATCACCCACCGGGACAGCTACGACATGTCCAAGTACAGGTCTCACGAAGACGTTCAGAAGTTCATACTGGGCTTACGGGAACGCTCGAAACCGAGGGAGTCCCGCCCTTCATAGGATTTGTGAACCCTTTCCGCGAGATGTACGCTCAAACTGGCTAGTGGCACTAGCCAGTTTTTTTTAGAAACTCTCCTTGACGCCCTATATTATAGGAAGTACAATAGCTCTGGCACAATATTTTGTGGTGATGTTTTGCACTGCCCTTTTTGTGGACATGTAGACTCCAAGGTAATAGACTCACGCACGGTTAACGAGAGCGTGCGCCGGCGCCGGCGCTGTCTCAGTTGTGACCGGCGGTTCACCACTTACGAGAGGATAGAGCCATACGGGCTCATGGTAGTCAAGAAGGACGGTCGCCGGGAGCCATTCCACCGCAACAAACTCCTTACCGGCCTGCGAAAGGCCTTCGAGAAGCGCCCCCTGCCTGTGCAAGCGATCGAGAATCTGGCAGAGGAAGTGGAGGCGGAGGTTCTTTCTCTGGGCAAGGCGGAGGTCCCCAGTTCCCTCGTCGGCGAAATAGTCATGGAGCGGCTGCGGCGGCTGGATGAGATAGCCTATATCCGCTTTGCCAGCGTGTACCGGGCTTTCAAGGATATAGACAGCCTCAAGGAAGAACTGGAGCGCATCGAGGCCCTGCGGTCGGAGTCGTCTGCTCAAGACCAGCCTCCCCTTATTCCTCCGGAAGAGCTGCAGGCACTGGAGCGGGGCCTGGGTGGACCGGCCGCCAGCGGTCCTGTGCGGGGGAGGCCGGGCCGCAAGCCAAAGCGCGAAACCCACACGGGGGCCAAGGCGCAATGACCTGGAAACAGGTCGCCGAGGCCCGCCGCCGGCTGGCCCGGGAGCAGGGCTTCGTGGTCAAGGGTTGGGGAGGTCGTATCCCGGTCGCCCTCGTTTACCCTAACTCCTATTACCTGGGAATGTCCAGCCTGGGATTTCAGGCGGTCTACCGCCAATTCAATTCCCTGGAGTCTGTGGTCTGCGAGAGGGCTTTCTATTCCGAGGCCAGCCCGCATCTGCCGGGCTCGGATACCGAAGGATGGACCGGAAACGGCCGTCTGGGACGGAACCGGAACGCTGGCCAGCCTGAGCCTCCCATCTCCCTGGAGTCCCAGCGTCCTCTGGCCGACTTTGCCGTGGTAGCATTCTCCGTCTCGTACGAGATGGACTATTTCAACCTGGTGAGCGCCCTCAAGCAGTCGGGGGTCCCCCTCCTGGCATCAGAACGGGACGACCGGCACCCCCTGGTCATGGCTGGCGGCCCATGTATCACGGCCAACCCTGAACCCCTGGCCCCCTTCCTGGACGTAGCAGTCATGGGTGAAGGGGAGGTGATTATCCCATCTATCGTGAGCGTTTTGGAGGGCAGCCTGGGCCAGTCACGGCAGCAGGTGCTGGAGCAGGTGGCAGAGGTGCCCGGCGTCTACGTTCCGGCTCTGGGCAACGAGGTGGCGCGCCAATGGCTCAAGGACCTGGACTCGCACCAGACGACTTCCATGGTCCTGACACCAGATACCTCCCTGGGGGACATGTATCTGATCGAGGTAACGAGAGGCTGTGCGTGGGGGTGTCGCTTCTGCCTGGCAGGCTATCTCTTCCGCCCGTTCCGGGCCCGCTCTCTGCCGGTCTTGCTGGAGGCGGCTAAGGAGGGGCTCCGCCATCGAAAGCGCCTGGGTCTGGTGGGCGCCGCCGTGTCCGACTACCCCTGGATTGAGGAGTTGGTCGGCCGGCTGAGAGAGATGGGGGCGAGCCTGTCGGCCTCGTCCTTGCGCCTCCGTCCCCTCTCCAGGCACCTGGTAACTGCCCTCCTGGAGACTGGGGCCCGCACTCTGACCTTCGCTCCGGAGGCGGGATCCCAGAAGCTGAGGGAGATAATCAATAAGGGTGTTTCCGAAGAGGATATCTTCCAGGGCGTAGAATACGCCGCCCAGTTCCGGGTGGGCCGTCTCAAGCTGTATTTCATGGCAGGGCTCCCAGGAGAGGAAGACGATGATATCGAGGCCCTGATCAAACTCTGCCTGGCGTGCCGGGCGAAGCTGGACGCCGGCTCTCCTGCTACGGAGATGGTGGTCAGCCTGACCCCCTTTGTGCCTAAGGCCGGGACCCCCTTCCAGTGGGAGGCAATGGCGCCGGCGTCGGTGCTAATGGAGCGGCTGACGCATATTAAGAAGTCTTTGCGCCGGGGGCACATCCAGGTCAGATACGAGAGCCCGGAGTGGTGCGCAGTCCAGGGCATGCTGGCGCGTGGGGACCGCCGGCTGGCCCACGTGCTGGCGCTGATGGACGAAGCCAGCCTTCCTTCCTGGCAAAAGGCGCTAGACGCCGCCGGGGTGGACGGCCAGTCTTACCTGGCTGGAGCATCTCCCCGGTCCCCGCTGCCATGGGGATTCATAGACTCGGCCCTGCCCCGGGGGCTGCTGGGGCGCCAGCGGTCCAGGGCCGAGGAGGCTGCTGCACCGTTATCTGGTTGCTTTCTTTCCGGTTGTGGGGATATTTCGAGGGGTGAGGAGACGCCCCACCGGGGCGTCTCTACCCGGAGGGCTTAGACGGATGCGTCGACCCGGCAACCCGCACACGACGAGAGAACGGATTGCCGGCGCGGGCCTCTGCCCGCCAGAATGTAGAGACGCCCCACCGGGGCGTCTTTCCCGTGCCGGAGGGGGACCGGATGGAACTGGCCTCTAGCCTGGATCGGGCGCGGGCGCGGACCATCAGTGGGGGCCTCTGCCCGCCAGAATGTAGAGACGCCCCGGTGGGGCGGCTTTTCCGTGCCGGAGGAGGACCCCATGTATATGGCCGATAATCTGCAGAGGGTCAGGGAGCGGATCGCCCGGGCGGCGTCCAGGGTGGGGCGGTCCCCGGAGGAAGTCACCCTGGTGGCTGTTAGCAAGACCGTGGATACGGCCCGCATCCGCGAAGCGATAATCCTGGGGATAACTGATATTGGGGAGAACCGGGTGCAGGAAGCTCAGCCGAAGATAGAGGCCCTGGCGGCCGAAGGATTGCGTCCAACCTGGCACATGGTTGGACATCTCCAGACCAACAAGGCCAGGGCTGTCCTCCGGCTGTTCGACATGATTCAAAGCGTTGATTCCCTTCATCTGGCCGAAACCCTGAGCCGCCTGGCCACCCGCTCCGTTTCAGTCCTGCTGGAGGTCAACGTGGCTGGGGAAGCCACTAAAGGGGGCTTCCGGCCCGACGAGACCGCCGGTGCGGTAGAGTTGGTCCGGGCCATGTCTAGTCTAGAGGTCCTGGGCCTGATGACCGTGGCGCCTCTCGTGGCCAATCCGGAGGAGGCGCGCCCTGTCTTTAGGCAGCTCCGGCAGATGGGCCGGGAGTTGGGGCTGCGCCACCTTTCCATGGGCATGACCGACGACTTCGAGGTGGCCATTGAGGAGGGAGCTACGATAGTCCGCATTGGGCGGGCCATCTTCGGCGAGCGCAAGGAGGAGAAGTGAAAGTCGCAATTATCGGGGGCGGCACGATGGGCGAGGCGATAGCCTCCAGTCTCATCCGCAAAAATGTGGCTCAAGCCCAGACCATCGTGGTTAGCGACGTGGTGCAGGACCGCCTCAGGTATCTGAAGGATACTTACCACGTCAAGACCCTGGACCGCAATTCAGAGGCGGCCAAGCAGGGGCAGGTAGTCATACTGGCCGTGAAACCGCAGGCGCTGCAACAGACCATGGCCGACATGGTGGGTATTGTCCGGCCCATTCAACTGGTCATTTCCATCGTGGCGGGGGCTACCATTGATACCATACGCAAAGGGCTGGGACACGACGCAGTCGTCCGGGCCATACCCAATACCCCGGCCCAGATTGGCCAGGGGATCAGCGTTTGGGCGGCCACCGGCACTGTCAACCCGAATCAAAGGGAGATGGCCAGGCAGGTCCTGGGCGCCCTGGGCAAGGAGGTCTACGTATCTGAGGAGAAGTACGTGGACATGGCCACGGCCATCAGCGGCAGCGGGCCGGCCTACGTCTTCCTTTTCCTGGAAGCCTTTATCGACGCCGCGGTACATCTGGGGTTTCAACGTCCCATGGCCCAGGAGCTGGCGCTCCAGACCGTCCTGGGCTCCGCCATGTTTATGGAGAAGTCTGGAAAGCATCCCGCTGAGCTGCGGAACATGGTGACCACACCCGGCGGGACCACCGTGGAAGGCCTTCTGGCCCTGGAGGATGCGGGGCTACGGGCGGCTATGGTCAAGGCCGCGGTAGCCGCCTACGATAGGTCCAAGTCGCTGGGGTCTGAGAAGGGTAGCTGAATATGAGACAACTTCTTGAGTTCCTTGCCCTGATGTGTAACATCCTGTCCTTCGCCGTATTCATGCGTGCTATCGTCTCCTGGTTCCCTATCAGCCCCAATAACTCTTTCGTGGTGGTCCTTTTTCAGATAACGGAGCCCATCATGGCGCCTCTGCGGCGGGTGGTGCCCATGCTGGGCTCCATAGACATCACACCCATGGTGGCCATAGTCATTCTCCAGATAGTGGCCAGCACGCTCACGTCGGTCTGACCCCGCCGTTCCCGCGCTTAGCCAGCTAACCTCTACGGGCCACGGCCTCCCCGAGGCGGCGGTGCGCCTCCGCCTCCAATAACCCTTCAACGGCCACGGCCTTCTGTCGGCTGGATAACCCTCTGGTAATGGTGATCTGGCTCCTGGGGATGTCCAGCACCTCGGACAAATAAGCAACCAGGGCGGCGTTGGCCTTCCCCTCCACCGGCGGTGCAGCCAGCCGGACCCACCAGACATCCCCCTCCTGGCGAACGATCTCGTTACGGGAGGAACGGGGCTGGACATGGACGTGGATAACAGCCACCTACCGTCCTTTACAAAGCTAACATCCTATTGTATCCTAGTCTAGGCGGCAGATTCTCGCAAGGACTGTTACATGTTCTCCCTTCCTCGAGGCACTCAAGACATACTCCCGCAAGACCAGCCCTACTGGCGGTACGTCCAGGAGGCGGCAGGGGGGCTTTGCCTCCTTTACGGCTACCAGCGGATCGATACCCCCATCTTCGAGGAGACGGCCCTCTTTGTGCGCACGGTGGGAGAGGGGACCGACATCGTGGACAAGGAAATGTATACGTTTGAGGACAAGGGCGGCGCCACTTTGACGCTGCGTCCGGAGGGGACCGCTCCTGTCTGCCGGGCCTACATTCAGCACGGGATGCACAATCTGCCCCAGCCGGTCAAGCTTTATTATTTGGCTCCCATCTTCCGCTACGACCGGCCGCAGGCGGGACGCTACCGCCAGCACCACCAGTTCGGTTATGAAGCCGTCGGCGAGGCGGACCCGGCCCTGGATGCCGAGGTGATAGACCTGGCCTGGCGCCTCTATGCGGGCCTGGGTCTAAACGGGCTGAGCCTGGAGCTGAACAGCACGGGGTGCCCGGTATGCCGGCCCGGCTACCTGGAACGGCTGGTGGGCCACTACCGTCCCCTGGCCGGCAACCTTTGCCGGGACTGCCAGGGCCGCCTGGAGCGCAACCCGTTGCGCCTGCTGGACTGCAAGAAGGAGGGGTGCCAGCCCTATGCCGAGGCGGCCCCCAGGAGCGCCGAACACCTCTGCCCGGACTGCCGGGAGCACTTCGAGTCACTTCAGCGGCACCTGACAGCCTTCGGAATACCTTTTCACCTGAACCACCGCCTGGTACGGGGGCTGGACTACTACACCAGGACCGTCTTCGAGGTACAGCCCCAGGAGGAGGGCGCTCAGAGCACTATCGGGGGCGGCGGACGCTACGACGGACTGATCGAGCAACTGAGCGGGAGGTCCACCCCCGCTGTGGGCTTCGCCACGGGCCTCGAGCGCATCATCCTGAACCTCAAGCGCCAGGGCCTGGAACTCCCCGCCGCAGGTGAGGCGGCCGTCTTCGTCTCCTACGCCGGTGATGGGGTGAAGGAGCAGGCCATGGAGCTGATGGCGCGTCTGCGCCGGGAGGGCATTCCGGCGACCTCCGCCTTTGGCCCGAGGAGCCTCAAGGCCCAGCTCCGGCAGGCTGACGCCCGGGGCGCCCGCTTCGCCTTGATCTTGGGAGAAGATGAGCTGCGGGACGGGGCGGTGACTCTGAGGGAGATGGACGGGGGACGCCAGGAGAGGATCGAGGCGGCGCGAATAATGGAGGAGTTGAGGTGGAGGGTTTTCGGGAAGATCTGATCGCGGATAAGCTGGAGTCCATCGAGGCCCGCTACGAAGAGCTAGGAAGCCTTCTGGCCCAGCCCGACATTGTATCCGATATTCGAGAAATGCATCGGCTGGGCAAGGAAAGGGCCGAGATAGAACACCTGGTGGCCAGGTTCCGCGAGTACAAGGCCGTCAAGCGAAATCTTGGCGAGACTGAGGCTATGCTGGAAGGGGAGGACGACCCTGAGATGCAGGAGTTAGCTCGGGAGGAACTGGAGGCCCTAAAGAGCCGCCGCGAGGAGCTTCTGAGTGAGATCCGGGTGGCCCTTTTGCCCGGGGACCGCCACGATAAGAAGGATACCATCGTGGAGATCCGGGCCGGTACCGGTGGCGATGAAGCGGGCCTTTTTGCCGCCGACCTCTTCCGTATGTACTCACGCTACGCCGAGCGGAAGCGCTGGCGCACCGAGATAATCGACAAGAACGAAAGCGACCTGGGAGGCTTTAAGGAGATCATCTTCGAGGTAAAGGGCAGAGGGGCCTATAGCCGGCTCAAGTATGAGAGCGGCGTCCACCGGGTGCAGCGGGTGCCCGTCACGGAGGCGGGCGGACGCCTGCACACCTCAACTGCCACCGTGGCGGTCCTGCCGGAGGCGGAAGAGGTAGAGATAAACGTCTCCGAGGAGGACCTGCGGATAGACATCTTCCACAGCGGCGGCGCTGGCGGGCAGAACGTGAACAAGGTCGCCACGGCGGTGCGCCTGACCCACTTGCCCACGGGCCTGGTGGTCACGTGCCAGGACGAGCGGTCCCAATTGAAGAACCGCACCAAGGCCATGGCCGTGCTTCGGGCCAGGCTGCTGCGTATGGAGCAGGAGAAACAGGAGGCCCAGATAACTCAAAGCCGGCGTTCTCAGGTTGGCACCGGCGAGCGGTCGGAGAAGATCCGCACCTACAACTTCCCGCAGGACCGGCTAACGGACCATCGTATTGGCGTGAGCTGGCACAACCTGCCCTCCATCATGGTGGGGGAACTGGACGCCATTATCGATGCGGTGGCCACCGCCGACCAGGCGGACCGGCTCCAAGCGGCTCTGGAGGCGCCCGTGGAGTCCGGGGCGCGAAGATGAGCGAGAAGCCTTCAGTTGTCAGCGGTCAGCGACCAGATGTCAGCGGTCAGCGACCAAATAGTAGGGGCGGGTTTGAAACCCGCCCTCACGCGGCGACAGCTCAACACGGCCTCGCGCACCTTTCGGATCAGCGTCTGCCGCTCGACCACATTGGTTTGGCAACATGTCATTCTGAGCGAAGCGAAGAATCTCCGCGCTCCGAAGAGCCGCAAGCATCAATTCAAGCCGCAGAGATTCTTCGCCTTCGCTGCGTTGTCGCTGAGAGCAGCTTGGGACACGGCCTCGCTCCGGCTCAGAATGACATTGGAAGTTATAGCGCGGCCCATAGTAACCGGGTGTGTCCTTCCGCTCCGGCTCGAAATGGCACCATTAACCTGCATGATCTGCGAAATCTGCGGACCCCTCCCCTCCCCGCTCCAGCTCAGAATGACCTACACGGTGGTGGCCTCCTGTCGACGGCAGGCGATCTGCTGCAGTGGGGCCGAGCGCTGCTGGCGCAACACGGGCTGGAAGAGGCCGGCCTCGAGGCGGAGGTGCTGCTGATGCACCTCCTCGGTATCTCTCGGTCCTATCTGTTCACCCACCGCGATGAGCCGGTTGGTGTGGAGGATATCGAGGCCTACCGGCGCCTCCTGGACCGGCGGTTGGAGCGCGCGCCCCTGGCGCACATTACTGGCCATAGGGAGTTCTATGGCCTGGACTTTTATGTAGACCGGCGGGTCCTGATACCTCGTCCCGAGACAGAGACCCTGGTTGAGGAATGCCTGAAGCTCTTGAGGCGAGACGGCCTTGTTGCTCCTCTTCTGGCGGACATCGGGAATGGCAGCGGGACCATTGCTGTGGCTCTGGCTTGCCATCTACCGGAGGCGAAGGTCTACGCCACGGATCTCTCCCCGCAAGCCCTGGAAGTAGCCGCGATCAATTGCCGGCGCCACGGCGTGGGCGACCGGGTCGCCCTCCTGGGAGGCAACCTGTTGGAGCCTCTTCCGGAGCCGGTGGACATGGTCCTGGCCAACCTTCCCTATATTCCAACCGACATCCTGCCCACCCTGGCCCCGGAGGTGGCGTTTTACGAGCCGCGGCTGGCCTTGGACGGGGGACCGGAGGGGTTGGACCTGGTCCGCGGCCTTCTAGTCCAGGCGCCCTTGAGGCTGCGGTGGGGTGGTAGGGTCTTGTTGGAGATCGGGGCGGACCAGGGAGCCTCTGCGGCACGAGCGGCTGGGGAAGCCATGCCGGGCGCAAAAATCAGAGTAGTGCGGGACCTGGCTGGGCTGGACCGGCTGGTGGTGGTGGAGCTTGCGGCCTGAAAACGACCGGCGTAGGGAGGAGGATACCGCACCATTAATGGTGCGGTATCCTCCTCCAACGTTTCAACCCCGCCCCTACAGGGTGGTAGCTCTTGACCTGGACGACACCTTGCTGGGCCGTGACCTGGTCTTCCGTCCCAGGGTGATGAGGGCTGTCCAGGCGGCCAAGGATGCCGGCCTGATGTTGACCCTGGCCACCGGGCGCATGTTCCAGTCGGCCCTGCCCTACGCGCAAGAGCTGGGTATTACTCTGCCTCTGATCTGCTATCAAGGAGCCCTCATCGAGGACCCTGTTTCCAGGGAAGTCCTCTTCCATAAGCCCGTGCCCCTGCAGAAAGCCCGGCAGTTGATCGAGACAGTGCGGCGCTGGGGCCTTCACGTAAATGCCTACGTTGACGATGAGTTATACGTCGAGAAGGTAACTCCTGAGGCCGAGCGCTACGTGCGAATCGCGCGCGTGCCCTTGCATGCAGTCGGCGACCTGCTGGCCTTTCTGACGTCACCTCCTACTAAGCTGGTGATCGTCAGCGATGATGCCACCATAGACAAGGCTACTGCGGAGCTGCGCACCGCTTTCGGTGACACACTCTACATCACCAAGTCGCTCCCCATGTTTTGCGAAATAGCGCATCCTGCTTGCAATAAGGGCATCGCGCTGGCTTTTCTGGCCTCCTCTTTGGGTGTGGGCCAGGCGGAGACGGTAGCGGTCGGCGATGGTCTCAACGACCTTGAGATGATCCTGTGGGCGGGCCAGGGCATCGCCATGGGCAATGCCCCCCTGGAGGTAAGGGCCGCAGCCGATTGGGTCACCGGATCGTTGCAAGAGGACGGCGCCGCCCGGGCCCTGGAGCGTCTCCTGGAAAGCGTCTCTTCGCCCACCTAGTGCAGTGCCATTGAGAGAGCCTGCTAAGCGTGTGCCGGCCCCCGGCGGAAGCATGCCGGTGAAGGACAGCAGGTATGGCCTGGTAATCCTGGTGGTGGGAGCCCTGACCCTGGTGGGGGCCGGCGGATTTGTCAGGTATACGTTTCCCCTTTTACTGCCCGCCATGCGAGTGGGCTTGGGCGCCAACTACGGGCAGATGGGGCTCTTGGCCACGGGGAACAGCATAGGTTACGTCATCTCGTCTCTGCTTGGGGGCATCCTTGGCACCCGCTTCGGGGCCCGGCGCGTAATCTCCATTTCCATGTTCCTGGCAGGTGTGATGACCTTTGCCACCGGCCTGTCCCCTGGGGTGGAGTTCGCCCTGGTCGTGCAGTTCCTGAGCGGGCTGGCCGCCGGGGGCTGCGTTATACCCGCCGTTGGCTTGGCGGCCACCTGGTTCGAGCCCGGCAAGCGAGGCATTGCTACCGGCATCATCGTAGGGGGCATGCCCCTGGGCGTCCTGATCAGTTCCCGCTTCCTGCCGGTGATGCTGGACAATATGGGCGAGGGGGCCTGGCGCTACGGCTGGATGGTCATGGGAGTGCTGACGGTTTTCCTGGGCCTGTTGTCCCTCCTTCTGGTGCGCGATCGACCTCGGGAGGTTGGCGGGGAGAGCGAAATGCCGTTGAACGGCCCGGCTCCGGCCTCTCCCATAAGCTGGGGCCTGGCCTACAAGAACCGGGGTATATGGTTACTTTGCGCCCTCAACATGTCCGTCGGCCTGGCGGGCGCCATCTTCGCAACCTTCTTCGTGGCCTACCTGGTGGCCCACTGGGGGATCACGCCGTCTCAGGCAGGAGACGCCTACGGCCTGGTGGGCCTGGCTGGCGCCGTCAGCGGTCTTTTCTGGGGCTACGTCTCCGACAGGATAGGCCGCAGGCTGGGGCTGGCGGCAGACTATTACATCTTCTTCGTCTCTCTGGTCATCCTGACCTTCGTCTCCTTCCCAGGAGCCGAGTACGTGGCCGCGTTCTTGGGAGGCCTTACCCTTTGGGGGGGCATGACCGTGACCATAGCCTTGGCGGGAGACCTGGTGGGGGCCAGGATGGTCTCGGCGGCCTTCGGCCTCATCTCCCTCTCCTTCAACTTGGGGCAGATGGTGAGCCCTACCCTGGCGGGGGCCGTCACCGATGCCACGGGGTCCTTCACGCCCTCCCTCATCACGGCCGTAGTCTTCGCCTTTGCCGCCGCTTCCGTGTGCCTGTTTCTGCCGGGGCGGGGATCGCCGCAATCGATTGCGCCCCTACACAGATAAGGAATCGCCGGACCAGCAATCATCCGACGACGCTGGCCTGCGCCTCGAGTGCACTACGGTTTCTGCCGCTTCCTCAACTCTTGCTGGAGGACCTCCCAGTTCTCACCAAAATCTGCCCTTATCTCTCCGCGAGCAATCAGTCGCTTGAATACTTCGTAGGGGTCAGTATCCGCGCCTTCCTTGCGGAGGGTCGTCTCATCGTTCAGGTAGAGGAAGATGATCACGCGGAGTCTGCTAGAGAAGACCCAGAATACGCGGTAGCGCTGGGGTAAGCCGTGTCCCTCAACCCGGCGGAACTTCGCCAGGTCACGCTTGAGCCGAAACTCCGGCGCATCAGGGTTGGCCGGGACCGCCTCACGGATGACGCGGGTGACCTTCGCCAGCAGCTTTACGCTATGGTGATGCCGATACTCCTCACGAGACAACTCTCTTCGCAGCGCTGCGGCGCGCGCTAGCAACTGATTGTAGCGCTCCGCGAACACGGGATGGAAGTAGACTGTCCAGCCGTGGGCACTGAACACATCAGTCTGGATCTACGCCGTCGGTCAGTTCGTCCGCCTGGCTGAGCAACTCCGTCGGGTCTACTAAAGCGTGTGGACGGCTAAGAGCGTCCGCCAGCAGAAGGTTCATAAAGGTAGCAAACTCCGGTTCGTCCTCGATGGACGGTGCCGGTTCGAGATGCCTCTCAATGAGAATGGCATCGGGCGTCAGGACGATGTCGGCGTCATCTCCGATCTGCTGGCGGTCCAACCACTCCTTCGGCACGACGATCGAGCGCGAACCACCAACCTTGTGGAATCGCACGTGGCGGCGCTCTATGTTGCGCGTAACCATCCCGCTATACCCCCCCGTCTATTCGAGTTCATTATAGCAGCTAGTAGTAACTTATTGCAACGACCCAGCCGGCCAAACCCCAGGCGGTCTTGCTCCATATGCTTGGGCTAACGACGTAACTACGTAATCACGCTATTACCCAATCGCCTAATCACCTAATCACGTCCCAAATAACCCTCCTTGAACCTCTTGAACCGTCCCTCCACGATGCTGCGCCGCATGGCGGCCATGAGGTTGTGCACGAAGTAGACGTTGTGCAAGGTTGCCAGCCGGATGCCGGTGATCTCCTGGTTGCGGAACAGATGGTGCAGGTAGGCCCGGCTGAAGCGGCGGCAAGTGGGGCAGGAGCAGTGGGGGTCTACCGGGGAATCGTCCAGGGCAAATTCGGCATTGGCGATGCCTATCCGCCAGCGCCGGCGGCGGTCGGAGACCAGGAGGGTGCCGTGGCGCGCCGTCCGGGTGGGCATGGCGCAATCGAAGATATCCATGCCCTGCTCGACGCCCCAGAAAAGGTCCTCGATCTCCCCGATCCCCAGGAGGTGCCGGGGCTTGTCCTCCGGCAGTAGAGGCGCGGTCCAGCCCACCACCTGGTACATCTCCTCCTTGTCCTTGCCCAGAGAGCCTCCGATGCAGAAGCCATCGAAGGGCAGGCCCGCCAGGAAACGGGCGCTCTCCTCCCGCAGGTCCCGGTGCACGCCCCCCTGGACTATGCCGAATAGCGCGGGTCGGGATTCCGCGGGGAGGTTGGCATGGGCCGCCAGGCACCTTTCCGCCCAGCGGTGGGTGCGCTCCGTCGAGGCCTGGGTGTAATCGTAGCTTACGTGGTAGGGAGTGCACTCGTCCAGGACCACGGCGATGTCCGGTCCAAGCTGGTGCTGGATCCGGATACAGGACTCAGGAGTGAGCTCGTGGATGGACCCGTCGACGTACGACCGGAAGGTGACGCCGTCCTCGGTGATGCGCAGCACCTGCGGCAGGCCCTCCCGGGCCGGGCGGGCCTTGCCTTTTATCTCGTCGGCCACCGAGCCATGGCCCAGGCTGAAGACCTGGAATCCGCCGGAGTCGGTCAGGATGGCGCCCCGCCAGCTCATGAAGGCATGCAGCCCGCCGAGCCGGGCGACGGTCTCTTCTCCCGGGCGCAGGTGCAGGTGGTAGGTGTTGGATAGGACCATCTGGATGCCCATCTCCTCCAGGTCCTGAGGGAGCAGGGACTTGACCGTGGCCCTGGTGGCCAGGGGTGTGAAGACCGGAGTATCCACCGGGCCGTGGGGGGTCAGCAGACGCCCCACGCGGGCCTTTGTCTCTGTATCTCTATGAAGAATCTGGAATTGAATTGCCACTGGTTGCTCCCCCTCTTTGGGCCGGGTTCCCGGAACGCCCGCATGGAACATGGGGGGCTAGATTCTCAAGGGCATACCCATGTAAGATTCAATAGTAGGTCGTATACACATTAGTCTCCCAGTAACCCCGGTAATCTGGGTCCCTGCTTCCCAGGCAGGCCCCATCCAGGGGACAGGCACCGCCGCAGTCGTATGCCAATGCCTCCGCCAGGGAACACGTCGCCGGGCGGGGGCACCGGCTGCAGTAGGGCTCATGCTCGTAGAAGCAGCAGCTCCGCCCGATGTGCCAGAGGGCCATGTCCACGCTGAAGACGCTCCTGCCCGAGGCCTGAACCAGCTCGTCGCAGGCCTCCTCTACCCGGCTGCGTACCAACTGGTCTATCCCCTCACTGACGGGGGACCTCTTCTTCAGGAGCCGGGAGAGATGGGGGGCCGTAACCCGCACCATACCGCTGCGCAGGGCGATGCGCATGATGTGGTAGTCCACGGGCACTCGCAAAGCGTGGGGGTCCGTCAGGGCCCAGAGCCCGCTGGCGCTCACTGCCATGAGAAAGACGAAGGACTTCTTCTTGATGGGGTCGCCGTAAGGCTCGAAGCGGGAGAGCGCTTCCATCAGGCCTCCTTGTCCCGCCAGGCGTCCCCCGCTGCGGCGGTAGAGCTCGTTTACGTCTCCCCCGTAGTGTGAGAGGAGGTAGTTGGCGCATTGGTGGAGCTGTCCCAGACGCTCCTCCACCCGGTCCAGGGTGCTCTGTGCCGGATCGAAATCGTCGGACAACATGGCCTGAAGCTCCGGGGCGGTGAGGGCGGCCATTCGCGCCGCGGTGAACGCCTCTATGCGGCGGCGGCTGGCGGCCTCAAGGTAGTCCCATCCCCGCAGCCACCGCCCGTCGATGGCGCCCTGAAGGCTGACGGTATGCTGGCATATGGCTACCAGGAAGAACCAGTAGTTAGCCAGCAGCCTTCTCTCAGCAGTCCCCTGGGGCGCCGGCAAGAGCCCGCTGGCGTCCATTTCCATCTCTGCTAGGCGTTCGGCAAGGCGACGGACCGCTCCCTCGTCAACTTCGATCATGGTGCATTCCACTGTTCATGGTAACCTAAAGCGATGCCACGGCACAAACAAAACGTAGGGGCGGGTTTCAAACGGTTTCAAACCCGCCCCTACAACCTCGAAAACTCAGCCGGGGATTCCAGGACCTAAACCCTGGACCCTGGACCGTGGACCCTAGGCCCTTTCGCTAGCACTCCTTACACGGCCTCTCGCAACCTGGCCGGGTGTAGTACCAGTAGTTCAGGACCAGGCAGAAGGCGTAGAACGCGAAGAAGATGTAGAAGGCCATGTTGGGCGTGCCGAAGCTGGTCAGGGCCCATCCGAAGAGCACGGGGAAGATGAAGGAGCCATAGGCGGCGATGGACGTGAAGCCCAGGACGGGCCCGGCCTCCTCTGGGGGGAAGATGAAGGGTATCTGCTGGAACGTGGACCCATTCCCAACGCCCGAAGCGAAGAAGAGGATCAACATCCAGACCAGGAACGGAGTGAAATCAGCCGCCGTCTGAGGTGACGTGGAGAAGGTGACGCCGATAGCCCCAACACACAGGAGGATGCTGCAAATAAAGGTGACCAGCCCGCCGCCCACCTTGTCTGATATCCATCCGGCCGGGGGCCGCACCAGGGAGCCGATCAGGGGGCCCAGGAAGGCGAAGGCCAGCGGCGCCGGGGCGTTGGGCAGTTGCCCAAAGACCTCTTTGATTAACAGCGGGAAGGAGGCGGCGAACCCGGAGAAGGAGCCGAAGGTCATGACATATAGCAACAGCATGACCCAGGTGTGCTTTCGCTTGAAGATCACCAGTTGCTTGCTGATGGGACGCCTTATGGGGAGGTTCACTAGCCCGAACCAGCACAGGACCGTGGATATCACCACCGGAATGACCCAGATGAATCCAGCGTTCTGGAGCCACATGGACCTGGTTACGTTGCCACTGGTCCAGGTTCCCGCGTCCCCGCCGAGCGCCCCGAAGACGGACATGGTGATGACGATGGGTATAGCGAATTGGACCAGGCTGACGCCGAAGTTGCCCAGCCCGGCCTGGATGCCCAGGGCCGTGCCCTGCTTTGCCCTTGGGAAGTACAGACTGGTGCTGGACATGAAGGACGCGAAGTTGCCGCCTCCGAAGCCTGCCAGGGCCGCCAGGACCAGGAGGACCCAGAAAGGGGTGGCGGGGTTTTGGATGCCCAATCCCAGCCCGATGGACGGTATGATCATGGAGGCCGTTCCCAGCGTGACGACGGTCCGCGTCCCGTATCTCAGGATAAGGAAGCTGTAGATGAAGCGCAGACTAGCCCCGGACAGCCCCG
>Ga0082335_1003252_pt1 | contig 27218 bp, 26 predicted proteins | sample Subgrocontami58m_FD_72375 | JGI IMG/M metagenome (GOLD analysis project Ga0082335, IMG submission 72375) | Subsurface groundwater microbial communities from S. Glens Falls, New York, USA - GMW37 contaminated, 5.8 m (SPADES assembly) (version 2) ...
CATCGGATTCGCCGAGCTGCCCGGCGGCAGCCGCGATTCGCCGCCGCTCGTCGTGCTGGCGGGCGAAGAGTACCCGGTCATACGCAGCGGGCCCTCGCTGATGGCGCGCCTGGACAACGCCATCTCCGTGCTGCTGGACAATCTCAATCGGTCGAGCGAGCGCTTCAACGCACTGATGGACGATGGCAACCGCCGCGCGTTCAACCAGGCCGTCGCCGACCTCGCGGTGGTCTCGCACGCGCTCGCCGCGCGCTCCGCGGCGATCGACGCCGGACTGGCGAACGCCGCGCGGACGATGGAGAACACGGCGCGCGTGAGCGGTGAGCTGGGGCGGCTGGTTGAGCGCGTGCAGCGCAGCGCCGACGCGTTCGACCGGATGGCGGGCGAGGTCGCCCGCGCGGGCGCGAGCGCGAACAGCACGCTCGAGAGCGCCCGCGCCACGCTGGACAGCGCCCGCGCGGTGGTGGACGGCACTCGCGCCGTGGTGGACGGCACCCGCGCCGAGGCGCGCCGGCTCGCCACCGAGACGCTGCCCGAGGTCCGGCAGCTGGTGACGGAGTTGCGCGAGACCGCAGGATCGCTGCGGCGGCTGAGCGAGCAGGTGGAGCGCAACCCGAGCGTGCTGCTCTACGGCAAGCCCGCGGCGAAACGGGGGCCCGGAGAATGAAGCGAAGCGCCGCACTCGTGCTGTCGGTCGTGCTGCTCGCGGGCTGCAGCGTGCTGCAGCCTTCGCAGCAGGACGCGCCGAATGTCTACGTTCTCGATGCGCGAACGCCCGCCGGAGCGGACCCGCCCAGGCGCGACCTCGTGCTGGCGGTTAGCGCGCCGCGCGCGCGCTCAGGCTACGACACCGCGCAGATGGCCTACGTGCGCCATCCCCACGAGCTGGACTATTTCTCCAGGAGCCGCTGGGCGGATGCGCCGCCGCGCATGCTGGCGCCGCTCATCGCGCAAGCGCTGGAGACGCGCTTTCGCGCAGTCGTGCGGGCGCCGGGCGCGCTCGCCGCCGACATTCGTCTGGACACCGAAATCGTCCGCCTGCAGCAGGATTTCGGCGCGCAGCCGAGCCGGTTCGAGCTTGCGCTGCGCGTGCAACTGGTCGACCTGCGCGAGGGCCGCGTGCTCGCAGCCGCGCAATTCGACGAAACGGAGAACGCCCCGAGCGAAGACGCCTACGGCGGCGTGATCGCGGCCAACCGCGCATTGCAGCGCATGCTCGCGCGCCTCGCCGACTTCTGCGCCGAGCGTTCCGGCGGCAATTGACTGGGATCAAGACGCGAACATCGGGAAACGGCAATCATGCTCCATGAAGTTGCTCGAAGCAGGAGCCGTTCTTGCCCTCGCCATGACCATGGCCCCGATCGCGACGGCTGCACCGGCCAGGGACAAGGCCGAGACGGTCGTGCTCCCCGCCGGACGCACCGGCCGCCCCTTCCCGCTCGAGAAGGCCTTGAGCGAGCGGCGCTCGGTGCGCGAATTCTCGCGCGCGCCGCTGCGTCTCGCGGAGATCGCGCAGGTGCTGTGGGCGGCGCAGGGCGTGACCGCGCGCGGCGGATACCGGACCGCTCCGTCGGCCGGCGGGCTATGGCCGCTCGAGGTGTATGTCGCCGCCCAGCGGGTCGAGCAGCTCGCCCCGGGCGTGTATCGCTACGAACCCTCCGCGCATCGCCTGGTGCGGACATCCGGCGAGGATCGAAGCGCGGAGCTCGCGCGCGCGGCCTACGGCCAGGAGTGGCTGCGCGAGGCGCCGGCCATCCTGGTGATCACGGGCGTCGAACGGCGCACCACCGGGAAATACGGCCAGCGCGGCGTGCGCTACGTGTTCATGGAGGCTGGCCATGCCGCGCAGAATGCGCTGCTGCAGGCCATTGCGCTCGGCCTGGGCGCGACGGTGGTCGGAGCCTTCAACGACGGGAAAGTGCAGGCACTGCTTGGCGTGGATGCGGGGGAAATCCCGCTGTACCTGGTTCCGGTGGGGCGGCCTCGCTAGTCCGGCGCGCGTTCAGCGCATCTCCTCCAGCAGCCTGAGCGTTTCGGCGAAGTACCAGACGTGCCGGATCTCGATCACGTCGTAGACGCGCGCAAGCGCGGGAGGGAAGGCGCTGTAGGGCGAATAGAGCTGGGCGATGCGCCGCACCGCATCGTCGACTTCCCGCAGCCCGCTCGAGCGATGGATGAACACGCTCTCGACGCTGCCGTCGCTGCGCACCGCAACGGTGACGATCGGGTCCTCGTGCGATCGGGTCCGCGCCGAGGGCGGAAAGTTGAGGCTGCCGTTGCGCTCGATTTTCGCGCGCCAGCTCTCGATGTACATGCGCACGCCGATGTCGCGTTCGACGCCGCCGAGGATGGAGCGCCTGGGCTGCGTCCGCGGAAGGTCGAACGGCGCGCGCGGGCGCTGCGGCTCGGCGCGCGCGGCGCCGGGCGATCGCAATTGTTCGAGCGCTTTCGCCGCGAGGTCCCTTCCTGAGGGCGGTCCGGGCGGCGCGGCAGCGGCGCCCGCGGCGGGACCGGCGGGAGCGCGCGAGCGCGCCTGCTCCGCTGCGAGACGTTCGCGCTCGCCCGCGGCGAGCGCCTCGACCCTCTGGCGCTCGGCCAGTTCCTGCGCCCTCTGCCTTGCGGCAAGCTCTTCCGCGCGCTGCCTTGCGGCGAGCTCCTCCGCGCGTTGCCTTGCGGCGAGCTCCTCCGCCTGCCTTCTCGCCTCGAGCTCCGTCTGCCGGGCGAGCTCGGCGCGGCGCGCGGCTTCCTCGGCCTGCCTGAGCGCCTCGAGCTCCATCGCGAGTCGCGCCTGCCTCGCCTCCTCCGCTCTTCTCGCTTCCTCCAGCCTGAGCGCCTCCTCCTTCTGGCGTTCGAGCGCGAGCGCCTGCTGCCGCTCGGCTTCCTCGGCCTTCCTTCGGGCTTCGGCTTCGAGCGCGGCGCGCCTCGCTTCCTGCTGCTTTGTCTCCTCCTCCTGCAACCTCGCCTGTTGCTCGGCCTCCTCCTGACGCGCGAGCGCGGCGGCGCGCGACGCCTCCTCGGCCTGCCTCCGGGTTTCGAGCGCCCGCGCCTCGCGCTCCGCCTGCGCCTGTTCGAGCCTGCGCGCTTCCTCCTGCTTTCTCGCCTCTTCGAGCCTGATCGCTTCCTCGTCCTTCGCCCGCCGCTCGGCTTCGGCCTGCGCACGTTCGGCCTGCTCCTTCGCCGCTTCATCGGGCGCGCGCTGCGTCTCGGGCTCGGCCGGCGGCGGCACCGCGAATGTCTGCTGCTCGGCCTGCTTCTGCGCAATGATCTCCGGCGGCGGCTTCGGGATCGCCGTCTCGCTCGGCGGCTGCGCAGGCGGCGGCGCGGGTTCGGGCGTCTGGCGCGGCGGCACGGATTCCGGCTCAGCGACGAGCGGCCGCAGCTCGGCCGGTGCCTCGGCCGGAGGCGGAGCTTCGACGGGCTCCTCGGCGCGCTTCGGGCGCGCGGGTTTCGGGTGCACAGGCTTCGGACGCTCACGCAGCATGGGCGGCGCAGCGGCGAAAGGCCGGACTTCGAGCGGCGCAAGCACCGTCTCGGGCGCCGCCGCGGGCGCCGCCGGTGCGCTCGGCCGCTCGGCGAGCCGCACGCTCAGGTCCCAGCTGTGCGCGCGGCGCTCTCCCCACGGCATCGCAAGACCGGGCAGGCCGAATCCCGCGGCTCCGAATTGCAGCGACAGGATGAGCCCGTGGATGAGCAGCGAGAGCGCCAGCGCAAAGGCCAGCCTCCCCTGGTAGCGCCCGGGCTCGTAGCCGGCCGTGCGCATGATCTCCGGCAGCTTCATCAGGCGTGATGTTACCTGCTGAATCGCCGCAGCACTTCGAAACCGGGATTTCCGCCGACTGCCGGCCGGACTCGCTGCCGAAAGGCCGGCGGATACCCACCTATGGCCCGGAGAACCGCATGGATAGGGCGTCTGCGAGCAGTCGTCGGTTCGGGGCCGAGCGCCGCGAAGCGTGCGCTACTTCGGCATCGGCGAGTTCACCGCGGCGTAGAGCTCGGCCGCGGGCACGACCCGCCCGTGCAGCGGCAGTATCCGGTCGACCGCGAGCTTCAGGCGCTCGATGTTGCGGACCAGCGTGACGTTGTTCGCATTGGGCGTCGCAGGCGGCGGCGCGTTCGGCGGACCGGGCGTGAATACATCGGCTTCGATCAGCAGCCGCTCTGTGGGAAGGTACACCATCAGGAAGGTGTCGCTGTGCCCGCCCTCTGTGATGCGGTGGATCGAAAGCGACCGGGCGCCGTCGCTCAATTCCAGCGTGTCGTTCACCGTCCTGAACCTGGCCTTCCTTCCCGATTTCGCGAGCGGGTCGGGACTGATTCTGCTCTTCATCGCGAAGGCGCGCTCGAAGTACGCCTTGTTCCCGGCCTGGGTTATGACGGTCGCGCCTTCGGCCACGGCCGTGCGCAGCCCGCCCGAATGGTCGAAGTGGCCGTGAGAGTTGATTACGTAGCGGATCGGCTTGCCCGGAGCGAGCTTCCTCGCCTGCCCGAACACCGCGCGGCTGCGCGCCTCGTTGAGCGGCGCTTCCACCAGCACCAGATGGTCCTTCATTTCGATCGCGACGCTGTTGTGCGAGCCGCCGGCGATGAACCACACGCCCTCGGCGACCTTGTCCGCGGTCACGCGCTCCGCGGCGTTGCGCACGGCATCCGGCAGCGCGATATCGGCAGGCGCGTTCGGCTGGACTTCCTTGACCGCGACCTCGAGCACCGGAAAACCGCCCTGCGACTGCCGGATCCGCGTGGGGAACTTCACCGGGCCGAAGTCGCGGTAATCGGAGTAGCGGGTCACCGCCGCCGCTTCGCCGAGCACCGCGTCGGGGAAGCGCGATTCGACGCGCTCGACCAGGTAGTCCTCGTTGATGAACAGCGTCGCGGCAAGCTTGCCGGGCTCGGTGAACGAAACCGCGGCGAGCGATCTTCCGCCTTCGTTGCGCCACTCGAGCGTCGCCTTGTTCCGCATCGCCGCCTTGAGCGCGCCGTGCGGCGTGATCCAGAGCTGGTGCACGCGGTCGGCCACGAACCGCGGGCCCGGCGCGGGCCCCGCGCCGGTCTGGTTCCAGGCGTAGCCGCCGCTCACGAACTGGTCGTTGCGCTGCCGGCCCGCGAGCGGGTAGCCTCCGCCGCCGCGCGGCTCGGCGCGGCTCAGCGTGATCTCCTCGCGCATCGAGGCCGTGTCGTAGTTGATCGTGCGGATCTGGCTGTGGACGTCGATCTTCGGCCACGGCGTGCCGGGCTTGTACGCCTGGCCGAAGGTGTAGCCGATGCCCTCGGCCGCGTAGCGGATCGACTTCAGGTCGCGCTCGCCCATCGCGCCCGAGGCGCGCCTGAGCACGCCGTCGGCTTCCAGCGAGAGCGCCGCCACCGGAATGAACCCGGCGGCCGCCAGGACGAGCCCGGCCAGCAGGACGTTGCGACGCATGTTCTCCTCCCCTCGACTTGAACGGTCCGCCGTAAACACCGCGGGCCGCGTTCTATTCCTGCAGCGTGGCGCAGCCGCGCGCGGCCGGAGACTCCGGTGCGTCAGGTGCGCGTCGCCACGGGCGCGTCGTCGGTGCCGGACTCGGGCATGGGCTCGACGCGCTTCGCGCCGGTCGGCGCCTCGTCGGGAAGATCGGTCTCGATTTCGGTCGCGGTTTCGGTCGCCACCACGTCCGGCGCGAGGAACCCGCCCGACTGGTGCCGCCACAGCCGCTCGTAGTGCCCGCCCAGGCGCAGCAGCTCTTCGTGCGAGCCCTGCTCGACGATGCGGCCTTCGTCGAGCACGATCAGCCGGTCCATGCGCGCGATGGTCGAGAGGCGGTGCGCGATCGCGATCACCGTCTTGCCTTCCATCAGGCCGATCAACTGCTCCTGGATCGCGAGCTCGACTTCGCTGTCCAGGGCCGAGGTCGCTTCGTCGAGCACGAGGATGGGCGCGTCCTTGAGCACGACGCGCGCGATCGCCACGCGCTGGCGCTGCCCGCCGGAGAGCTTCACGCCGCGCTCGCCCACGTGCGCCTCGTAGCCGGTGCGGCCTTTCCAGTCCTGCAGGCCGACGATGAACTCGTGCGCCTGCGCCTTGCGCGCTGCGGCGATGACCTGCGCGTCGCTCGCCTCGGGGCGGCCGTAGCGGATGTTGGCGGCGATCGAGCGGTGCAGCAGCGAGGTATCCTGCGTCACCATGCCGATCGCTGCGCGCAGGCTCTCCTGCGTCACGTCGCGCGTGTCCTGGCCGTCGATGCGGATGCTGCCCTGCTCCATGTCGTAGAAGCGCAAGAGCAGGTTCACGAGCGTGGACTTGCCCGCGCCCGAGCGGCCGACGAGGCCCACGCGCTCGCCGGGCCGGATCGTGAAGCTCAGGTGATCGAGCACCGGTCTTGCGTCGGCCCTGCCGTAGGTGAAGGTCACGTCCTCGAACACGATCTCGCCGCGCGAGACCTCGAGCTTCCTCGCGCCGGGCCGGTCGATGCCGCCGTGCGGGACCGCGATGGTCTGCATGCCCTCCTGCACCACGCCGATGTTCTCGAAGATGCCGGTCACTTCCCAGCTCACCCAGCCTGCGACGTTGGCGATCTGCCAGGCGAGCGGCAGCGCGGTGGCCACCACGCCCGCGCTCACCGTGCCCTGCGCCCACAGCGCGATGCCGACCGCCGCGGTGCCGGTCAAGAGCGCCGCGTTCATCGCCGAGAGCCAGAACATGAACTGCGAGATGAGCTGCATGTGGGCGCCGATCGCGTTCTGGTGCTGGTCGATGACCTCGCGCACGTAGGCGTCCTCGTCCGCCAGCCGCGCGAACAGCTTCACGGTGAGGATGTTGGAGTAGCTGTCGACGATGCGCGCCATCACGAGCGAGCGCACCTCCGAGCTCGCCTTCGCGAGGTCGCGCATGCGCGGCACGAAGTGGCGCAGGAACACCAGGTAGCCGAGGAACCACGCGAGCGTGGGCGCGCCCAGCCGCCAGTCCTGCACCGCCATCAGCGCGAACGCGCTCACACCGTACACCGCGATGTACCAGACCGCGCGTATGCTCGACATCACGCTCTCGCGCAGCGCGTTGGCGGTCTGCATGACGCGGTTGGCGATGCGCCCGGCGAAGTCGTTCTGGAAGAACGGCAGGCTCTGGCGCACCACGTGCCAATGGCTCTGCCAGCGGATCATGCTGGTCGCGCCCGGGATCAGCACGTTCTGGCGGATCGAGACGTCGGCGAAGGTCACCAGCGGGCGCACGAGGAGTATCAGCAGCACCATGCCGAGCAGCATCGGCGCCTGTTGCGCGAGCGCCGCCTGGCGGTCGGCGGCTTCCATCAGCGACACCAGCCTGCCGATGAACACCGGGATCACGGTGTCGATCAGCGCCACCGCGAGGCTGGTCGCGAACATGACCGCGTACCAGCCCTTGGTCTGGCGCACGAAGTGCCAGTAGAAGCGCAGCAGGCCGGGCGGCGGCGCGCCCGGGCCCAGACCGGCCGTGCCACGGATGCGCGATTGCAGATACCTGAACATGCCAACTGCCTGATGCCGGGGAAAAGCGTTCAGGATAGCGTGTACGGGCGCAGGCTGTCCCTGGCGTACTTCACGGACGAAACGCCGCTACCCGGTTCGGCCTCCGCGGCGGAGCGCCGCGCCTGCGGACCTGAACGGGCACAACCGTTCGAACTCCCGCTCGATCACCGCGTGGCACGCGCATGCCCGCGCCTCCAGCTTACGGCGGTCGAGCAGCAGGATGTGGCCGCGAACGTAACGGATGATTCCCGCCGCCTGCAGACTTCCGGCGGCTTCGCTGACCCCGACGCGGCGCACCCCGAGCAGGCGTGCGATTCTTTCCTGCGTAATGTCCAATTCGCCGGTCGGCATCTGACCGAAGGCGCGCAACAGAAACCCGCACAGGCGCTCACTCAATGTATGGAAGTGGCCGCAAACGTCGAGTTGCGACGCCTGCGCGATCAGCGCCTGCACGTAGCGCAGCAGCACCCGCTGGAGCGCGCCGCCGCGCCTGAACTCCTCCCTGAGGGCATCCGCGTCGAGCCGGAACGCGTGCCCGGCGATCTGCACTTCCGCGCGCGCCTTGCGCGTCGGAGCTCCCAGGAACGACGAGACCCCCACCATGCCTTCGATGCCGATGGGCCACGCGTTCGCCGGAGCGCCCTGTCCGTTGACCCCATAGGACAGGGCGACGACGCCTTCGACCGGGAAATACACGGCCTGGAGCCCGCCTCGCGCGCGCTGCAGCACCTTGCCGGTCGGCAGCGCGACATAGGCGAGCCGGGGCAGCAGGCGCCGATACACTGCCGCAGGCAGCGCGGCGAGCAGGTGGTTCTGCCTGGGCGAATACTTTGCGGAGGTCGAAGGCTCGTGCATTTGCGTCCCGGGTCCGGCGCCACCCGTGGACATTTCCGGGGGCGCGCGGCACCTGCGGGAATAGGCGCCACGCGGGCGAAGCTGTCAAGCCGCCGCGCTAAGCAATCGGCGGAAGTCCACGCAAGTCCCGGTTCCGCGGCCCCGGATCGCGCTGCCCGATCACCTGCCTGAGGCCGGACAGATCCAGAATCGAGACCGACTTCCCCGTGACCGAGAGCAGTTTGCACTCCTGCAGCCTGCTGAAGGACCGGCTGACCGTTTCCAGCTTCAATCCGATGAAGCTGCCGATCTCCTCGCGCGTCATGCGCAGGTTGAACTCGTAGCGCGAATAGCCGCACGCGCCGTACCGCTCCGAGAGATCGAGCAGGTAGGTGGCCAGGCGTTCCTCGGCATGCATGCTGCCCAGCACCAGCATCGCCCCCTGCCCGGAATCGATCTGCCTGCTCATCGCCCGATGGAGCTGGCGCTGCAGTCGCCGGTTGCCCGTGCACCTCTCCTCGAGCATGCCGAACGGCACCAGGCAGACCAGGCTGTCCTCGAGCGCGAACGCCGAGCAGAAATGCCTGCCCGCGTCCACTCCGTCGATGCCGATGATTTCTCCGCGCATGTGAAAGCCCGTCACCTGCTCGCAACCCGCCGCGGTCACGACGCTGGTCTTGAAGGAGCCGAGCCTGACCGGATAGACCGAAGCGAACGGATCGCCCGCGCGGAAGAGGCATTCGCCTCGCGCGACGCGCCTGTGGGAGCACGCGAACCCGCCGCGGTCTCCGGCGTGCGCCGCAGCCGGCGCGTCGGGGAGGCAGAGCTCGCCCAGTCCGCAGCGCGCGCCGCGTTGCGGCGCGTGGAGCTTTACCGCAGTGATCGTGTGCGTGGAACCGGCGCGCAATGGCTGCCCTCGATCAAGAAAAAGAAGCCCGGGGACGATGCCGTCGCTGCCGGGCCGGGTGTCTTCCAGGGAGGTCAAGACACCAGATTAAAGGAGGAGACCGCAGCATCCCGCACCGGCGCGCCGGCGTCTGTCCGCTAGCGTGCATATGACGGATCGATTACGATGTGCTGAAACATGGCCGCACTGCCCGCACCCAGGGAGAATCGTCTGCTCGCCGCGTTGCCCGCGGCCGAGCGCGATCGGCTGCTGCCGCATCTGAAAGCCGTCGACCTCCCGCTGGGCCATGTGCTCTATGAATCCGGCGCCCGGATGGCGCACGTGTATTTCCCGACCTCCGGCATCGTTTCCCTGCTCTACCTCATGCAGGACGGCGCTTCGGCGGAGATTTCCGTCATCGGGAACGACGGCCTGGTCGGGATCGCATTGTTGATGGGGGGCGACAGCACGCCCAGCCGGGCAGTCGTTCAATGCGCGGGACACGCCTACCGGCTTCCGGCGGCGGCGCTGAAAGAGGAGTTCGAGCGCGACTCCCCGCTGCGGCCGCTGCTGCTGCGCTATACGCAGGCGCTCATCACCCAGATGGCTCAGACCGCGGTGTGCAACCGGCATCATTCCCTGGACCAGCAACTGTGCCGCTGGTTGCTGTTGAGCCTGGATCGGCTGGAAACGAACCAATTGACGATGACGCAGGAACTGATCGCCAACATGCTGGGCGTCCGGCGCCAGGGCGTGACCGAGGCCGCCCGCGTGCTGCAGGACGCGGGGATCATTCGCTACCGCCATGGAAATATCACCGTGGTCGACCGCTCTGCCCTGGAGACAAGGGTGTGCGAATGCTATTCGGTGGTCAGGAAGGAATGCGACCGGCTGCTTCCGTTCGGCCAATAGCGGTCAGATGCTCAGTCCGGGCTCGGATCCATCGATCAGCCGCTTGGCGTATTCGCTGGCGAAATCCTCCGCCGCGAGGTTCGACTCGAATTCGACCGAATGATCGTGGAAATTCTGCTCGGCGAGCGATCCATTCTTGCGTCGAATGCTCACGTTGGCCAGCCAGCGTTTCTGCCCCGGGCGATAGGTCCCGTAGGCGAAGACTTCGTAGTCCCGGTACCGAAAAGCCTTCCGATCGCGCGTCGAGAACATGGGTCGCCTCCTGGACAGAGAATATCGATCCCGGAGCCGCCCCCGGACTCCGGCCCGGCACCGAGACTTTTTCGTGATTATCCTTTCAAGAACGGGATACTCTGTCCGATAGCGGACATTGCCTGGAACCAATGCGCATCGAATGCATGCGCGGGCCCTTCTCGCCGGATCGGCGAACGGCGCATGAGCCTATCGCCATCTTCGAACATCACTGAGTGATCAACGGGCGCTCGCCCGCACCAATGACAGATTCGTCTGGATGTCGATCGCGAGCTTCGCGTGCGCGGCGCGCAGCGCGGCTTCGGCGGCCTGCGGAGTCGCCGCACGGGAGAAGATGAAACCGAGGTAGCCCGAACCTTCCGGGGGCGGAGCAACAATCTGGCCGGGCAGCGCGGTGATGCGCACGTCGTCGATGCCGCGCACCGCGCGCGCCGCCTCCAGCCCCGTCGCGCCGTGATAGATGCCGCTCGCGGGCACGGGGATCATCATCACTGCGGCGGCCTCGTCGCTCGCGCGCCCGGGCACGGGCATGCCGAGCGCATGGCGCAGGATGATCTCCTCGAGCGGCATGCCCAGCCGGTGATTCAGCATGCGCCCGCACAGTCCGCCGATGGAGCGCGCGGCCACTTCCAGCAGCCAGACGCCGCGCTCGTTCAAGCGCGCTTCCGCGTGCACCGGGCCGCCCGAGAGCCCCGCCACTGCGCAGGCGCGCTTCACCTCCGCGGCGATCGCCGCCTGCGCGGCTTCGGGCAGGCGCGAGGGCGTGACGTAGATGGTTTCCTCGAAATACGGACCGTCCAGCGGGTCGGGCTTGTCGAACAGCGCCAGCACGCGCAGCGCGCCGTTCTCGAGCAGGCCTTCGAGCGCGTATTCCGCGCCCGGGATGAAGTCTTCGACGATCAGTCCGAGACGCGCTGCCTCGCGGTCCGCCGCGGCCTGGATGCGCTGCACTTGCGCGACGGCGCGCGCGAAGCCCGAAGCGTCGTCCGCGCGGACCACGCCCCGGCTGCCCGACAGCCTTCTCGCCTTCACCACCACGGGGTAGTCGAGCGACCGGGCGAGCGCCAGCGCGTCGGCCTCGTCCGCCGCGGTTCGGAAATCCGGGCAGTTGAAACCGTTCGCCTGCTGCAGCCGCCGGAAAGCGAGCTTGTCGCGCGTGGCGCGCACCGCCTGCGGCGCGTTGCCCGGCAGGCCGAGCGACTCGCGCAGCAGCGCGGCCAGTTCCAGGCCGTGGTCGTCCACCGCCAGCACCGCGTCGACGCGCCGGCCCAGCGACGCGAGTGCCTGACGCGCCGCGATCTCCGGCCGGTCGAACGGCAGCGAGAGAATCGGGCTCAGGCCCATCAGCGGCGCGAGCCGGCGGCAATTGTCGGCGGCGGTCACCACCTCGACGCCGAGCGTTCGCGCCGCGGCGAGGAAATCCTCGTTGCGGTATCCGGCGACGGGCAGCAGCAGCAGGACGCGGTGCATCGTCAGAACGACTGCAGCTGCTGGTCCGTGGGCTCGGCGCAGCAGTACCAGGGTTCGGACAGCCTGGGGATCGGAAGCCCGGCGCTCGCGCCTTCGAGCGGCGGCGCCCGCAGCCCGGCGGCGGCGTGGGCGAGCCGCCAGATCTCGGCGAAGGCCTGCGCGCGCGGGGCGTCTTCCATGCGCATCGCGGCCGCCTGCACCTGCGCGTGCAGCGCGTCGACGCGCGCATCGGCGTGCCGCCACGGATAGCCCAGCAGCGCCGGATCGAAGGGCTCGAGCCCGTCCGCGAATCCCGGCAGGCGCAGCAGATACGAGCCCTGCGGCACGAGCAGGCGGATGGCGAGTTGCACCGGCGGCACCGCTTCGAGCAGCTCGAGCCGCAGCAGCTCGCGCAGCAGATCGAGATAGCCTTCGAGCGTCGTCCACGGCGTGAAGGGCACGAACGTGGGCGCGAGCGCGATGCCGTTCGCCCGGCACAGGGCGAGCGCGCGCTCGAAGTCCGCGCGCGTATGGTGCTTGTCCAGATGGCCCAGGATGCGATCGTCGACCGATTCCACGGCCGAGGTGACGAACAGGCAGCCGCACTCGCGCAGCCGCGGCAGCAGAGCGGCGTGGTCGAGCAGGTGCTGGATCTTGATGGTGGCGTCGAAGCTCACCGCCGGGTGGCGCGCGTGCATCGCCTCGATCACCCGCATCGCGTGCGCAGGACCGTTGAAGAAGTCCGGGTCGCCGAAGGAGATGTGCGCGGCGCCCGAGCGCACCTGCTGCCCGATGTCGGCGAGCACCACGTCCCGGTCCACGGCGCGGAACCGGCCCTGATAGACCGGCACCACCGGGCAATGCCGGCACAGGTGCTTGCAGCCGCGCGTGGTTTCCGCGAAGCCGGCGGTCTTCGTGCCGCCCCCGGGCAGCACCAGATGCGCGTAGCGGTCCAGCCCGGGCAGGCCGCTGCGGTCGGGCATGACGAAGGCCACGCGCGACACGTCGACGAGCGGCTCGCGCTGCGCCGCGCAGTCGCCGTTCCGCAGGCGTTCGGCCAGCGCCAGCAGGCCGGTCTCGAATTCGCCGCCCAGCAGCGTCTGCACGCCGAGCCCGCGCAGCAGCGACTCGTTCACGGCCGCGTAGAGGCCGTACATGCACAGATGCGCGTCAGGCGCCAGCGCCCGGATCCTCGGCAGCGCGGCCACCGCGATGCGCGTGGCGGTGTGCATCCCCAGGTGGATCGCGACGAGTCCCGCGCCTTGCAGCGCCGCGGGTTCGAGCTTCTGCAGCGCGAGGTCGAGGCAGAGGACCTCGAAGCCCGCCGCCTTCAGCAGCGCCGCGGGCGCGGCCAGGTTGAACGACTGGCGTCCCAGCTCGTAGGGGTTGACGAGAACCGTCTTGAACGCCCGCGCCTGCGCGGCGCCGAACGCGCGCGCGGGAGAGGCGCGCGCATCCCTTGCGACGGCGCGGTTCACTGCCGCGGAATCACTTGGCGCCGGGACGCGCGAGCGTCCCGGCCGGCGGTCCGGCAAGAGGTTCGCGGGACGCGCCGGCTTCCTTCATGCGGGCCAGGTATCGATCCCACAGCGCAGCCTGGTTCTGGCCCAGCTCGTACAGGTAGTCCCAGGAATAGATGCCGGTGTCGTGACCGTCGGAAAAGCTCAGCTGCACGGCATAGCTGCCCACCGGCTCGATGCCCTTGATCTCGACGTCCTTCTTGCCGACCTGCAGGACCTCCTGCCCGGGGCCGTGCCCGCGCACCTCGGCCGATGGCGAATACACGCGCAGGAATTCGCACGACAGCTCGAAGCGCGCGCCGTCGTCGAAGGCGAGTTCCAGCTTGCGCGACGCCTGATGCAGCTTGATTTCCGTGGGCCTCGGTGCGGCATTGTCGGGTCCGGACATGAATCCTCCTGGTTGCGCTGCGCTACGATGTCACTTGCGCAACCGTCGATCGTATTATGTTTCGCGGCGATTTCCTAGGGTTTCGGAGCGGAATCGCGGGGCTTTGACCATGACTGCAACCCGGATATGTGCTCGCATACCGCGCGCGTGACATCGGCCGTCGTGGCCGTGCCGCCGAGGTCGCGCGTGTGCAGACTCGCATCCGCAGTGACGCGCTCGATCGCCTGCATCACGCACCGCGCGCCCTCGGCCTCGCCCAGGTGCTCGAGCAGCATCACCACCGACCAGAAGGTGCCCACGGGATTCGCGAGACCCTTGCCCATGATGTCGAAGGCCGAGCCGTGGATCGGCTCGAACATCGACGGATAGCGGCGCTCCGGGTCGATGTTGGCGGTGGGCGCGATGCCCAGGCTGCCGGCGAGTGCCGCGGCGAGGTCGGAGAGGATGTCGGCGTGCAGGTTGGTCGCGACGATGGTGTCCAGGCTCGCCGGCCGGTTCACCATGCGCGCGGTGGCCGCGTCGACCAGCTCCTTGTCCCACGTCACGTCGGGAAACTCGCGCGCGACCTGGACCGCGATCTCGTCCCACATCACCATCGCGTGGCGTTGCGCGTTGCTCTTGGTGATGACGGTGAGCAGCTTGCGCGGGCGCGACCGGGCCAGCCTGAAGGCGAAGCGCAGGATGCGCTCGACGCCCGCGCGGGTCATGATCGACACGTCGGTGGCAACCTCGATCGGGTGGCCCCGGTGGGCCCGGCCGCCCACGCCGGAGTATTCGCCCTCGGAGTTCTCGCGCACGATGACCCAGTTCAGGTCCTCGGGCCTGCAGCGCTTGAGCGGCGCATCGATGCCCGGCAGGATGCGCGTGGGACGCACGTTGGCGTACTGGTCGAAGCCCTGGCAGATCGCGAGCCGCAGGCCCCACAGCGTGATGTGATCCGGGATGCGCGGGTCCCCGGCCGAGCCGAACAGGATGGCGTCCTTGTCGCGCAGCGCGTCCAGGCCGTCCGCGGGCATCATCACGCCGTGCTCGCGGTAGTAGTCGCCGCCCCAGGGGAAGGACTCGAACTCGAAGCCGAACGAGCCCTGCGCCGCGGCCAGCGCTTCGAGCACCCGCTGGCCGGCCGGCACGACTTCCTTGCCGATCCCGTCGCCCGGGATCGTCGCGACGCGGTACGTCTTCACGAATCTTTCCTCACTTCTTCCCGAGCCCCAGGCGCCTGGCGCCCTCGGTGTAGAGCCTGGTCTTCTCCTTCATGAAGGCGTCCATCTCGCCCATGCCGACATTGACGAGCTCGAACCCGCTCCTCGCCGCCAGCTCCTTCATTTCCGGGTCCTTGTTGAGCGCCATCCAGAGGTCCGACAGGCGCTTCTTCACCTCCGCGGGCGTGGACTTCGGCACGCCGATTCCGCGGTAGGCGCCGTCCACCCAGTCGACGCCCAGTTCGCGGAACGTGGGCGTATCGGGCAGCAGCGGATGACGCTTGTCCATCGCGACGGCGAGCGCGCGCATCTTGCCCTTGTTGTTGATCGCAAACGCCGTATAGGACATCGCACCGCCGACGTGCCCGCCGAGCACGGAGGTGGTCATGTCGCCCGTGCCCTTGAACGGCACGTAGGTCGTCTTGATGCCGAAGGCGGCGTTCATGCGCTCGTGCGCGGCGTGATTGGCCGAATTGAGACCGGAGCCGCCGAGGTTGATCTTGCCCGGATCCGCCTTCGCGGCCTTCACGAAGTCCTGGAAGGTCTTGTACGGGCTGGACTCCAGCACCACCAGCGCGTCCGGCGTGTAGTGGAACCAGAACACCGGCGTGACGTCTTCGGTCTTGTACTGCACCTGCCCCTCGAGCGGCTGGAACACGATGTGCGGCAGGTTGATGCCGATGATGTTCAAGCCGTCGCCCGCGAGCTGGTTCATCTGCGCCCACATCAGGCCGCCGCCGGCGCCCGGCTTGTACTGGATGATCGTCTCGATCGCGGGGCAGCGCTTCTTCAGCACCAGCTGCTGGTGGCGCGCGGAGATGTCGGACTCCCCGCCGGTGGGGAACGCCTGGTAGTAGTTGAGGTTCTTCTCGGGACAGCTCTGCGCCTGCGCCAGCGGCGCGGCGAGCATGCACAGGATTGCGGCAAGCTTCCTCATCGATCGATCCTCCGTTGTGGATTGGACCCGCGCTGTTCGGCCGGCCGCGTCGCCGGCTCACGCACTTTTAGCACAATCCGGCCAGCCGTTCGAGCATTTCGGTCCGGCCCTGCGCGCTCGCCCCGCCCTCCTCGACCGGCTCGGGCAGGCAGTTGGCGGATCCCGTCAGTCCTCCACGTCCCGCGCGTGGGGACGTTACCGGTGACTGCGTCGAAGGCGAGATTACTTGTCGGGGCGGAATTGCCTGCGCAGCGCAAACGCATTCTCGAACAGGCTCTGATTCGCGGCCTCGCCGATATCCGCAGCGATGATCCGGTGCAGCCACGCCGAGGTATCGTGCTCCGGCCACTTCCAGGCGAGATCGTGGCGCATGCCTGCGATGCGGTTGGAAAGCTGCGCCCATCGACCCGGTACGGTCCGCTTCAGGTAGAGCGCCGAAGCGATGTCCGCCAGGGCCTCGCCCCATGTCACCAGCGCGCCGCTCTTGACCACCGACAGGTACCCCTGAAGGGTCACGTTGTCGCTTTCGAAATCCGGCGGCAATACCTTGCCGAAGCGCTTGCGAACATAGGCTTCACGTTGCTCGATGCAGTGCGATGCCTCATGCACTGCAAGCGCATTCAGCATGACAGGCAGGTCTTCCTGGTCAATGGCGCCAAAGAACTGGATCAGCCCGTCCTCCGGCTCGGTATTGTAGAAGATGAGGCAGGCGCCACTGGACAGGCTCAGCCCCGCGGCCATCAGCGGTTGCGTCACACCTTCCATCCGGGCGTCGAGTATTTCCAATTCGAGGCCTTCGGATTTCAGCATCCCCGTGATTCTGCCGAGCGCCGTGCGAAGCTGGTCTTCCGTCGGGTAAGGCGCCGCCCAGGCATGTGCACACCAAAGCAGGGCAAGCGCTGCGACTGAATGCATGCACGCGGACTTCACGAATGCCTCCCCGCGAATCATCGGCCGCTCTGGCCGGACTCGGCAAAGCGACCGTTTCGCTTCTTATCGACCTGCTGCGCCCGAACTTGAGCGGGAATGCGATGCACAATTCATCCCTGACTCGATCGAGGTGCCGGCGGCGGAACTGGAGGCATGACGGTGGACAGACCGCGTTTTTCAAACGTGGTCTGTCACCCTCTCCGTCACGGTGTCGCGTCCAGCGCCGCGCGCACCGCCTCGATGCGCTTGCGGTTGACGCCCATGTCTCCGCGCCCCACGCGGGACGCGGAGCGCACCTGGATGACGTTGTTCGCCGGGTCGAACCAGAACTCGACGTCGTCCACGAACTTCATCAGCCGCGTGGTGAACTGCGCGTACAGGTAGTCGGGATCGCTTCTTATCACGTGGGCGCCGTCCATGCGCTCCACGATGGCCCTGATCCTGGCCAGCGTGGCCGGACCGTCGCCCCGCAGCGCGAGCGGAGCGATGTCCGCGTAGTTGCGTTGCGGGTGATCGGGGTACAGCGCCGCCTGGCTCGTTACGCTGTTCTCGGTCGCCGACGGCGGCTTCAGCCTGCCGTCGCGCACGCCGAGATCGGTGGGCGCCTTGCCCTGCAACCATCCCATCTGTCCGGCCGCGACGGCCGCGACGGCCGCGAGCACGGCGGCGACAACGATCCAGTAGACGATGAGCATGAGCGCACTCCACGACGTGAGCGGGGACCGACCACGTTCTTCGAGCGTGGTCGGTCCCCGCTCCAGCTTCAGCGCGCCAGAGGATCGGGCCTGAACTGGATGTGCACCGCGCGCGGCTTGCTGCCCTTGCCGCCTTCCATGAGCCAGGGCGTGCGATCGCCGTTCGTGCTCCACAGGCCCCTGCCCTTCCAGCCGCCGGCCGGATCGTCGATGCGCCCGTCGAAGCCCTTGGCGTAGAAGCCCATCGGGTACGGGATGCGGATCATGACCATCTTGCCGTCCTTCAGCGCGACGAAGCCGTCGTTCAGGTTGGCGGTGGACATCGGGATGTTCTCGCCCAGGCCGGAGGTGTTGTGCTGGTCGACCCAGGTATAATAGCTCGCCTCGGCGCTCGTCTTCTCGCCTGCGAAGCCGGGACCCGGATAGCGGTAGAACGCGAAGCCCTCGGGGCAATGATCGCCGGTCGCCTTCGGTCCGTTGAGCGGACCCTTGCACTTCCTGCGGTCGAAGCTGACCAGGCTGCCGTTCGATGCCGAGCCCCAGACGACGCCGTTCTTGTCGATGTCGCCGCCGCGGATGCCGTAGCCGTTCTTCGGCAGGTTGTAGATCTCCGACAGCCCGGTCGCCGGATCGAAGCGCAGGAACCCCGCCTGGCCGGCGAACGTGCCCACGGTGTACCAGATCGAGCCGTCCACGGGACTCGGCATCACCGCATAGGTGCCCGAACCGGCGGTGATCCGCTTGTCCTTGGCGGGGTCGAGCGGCTGATCGGGCTCGACGTACTCGTCGCGCTTGCCGTTGCCGTTGGTGTCGAGGACGAACGGCGACCAGCCCTGCGACTTCATCGCGTCGCCCGTCTCGTCGAACATTCGCGTGTTGAGCCAGCCCACCACGGGACCGCCGCCGGAGAACCACAGCGTGTCGTCCTTGTCGTAGCCGAACTGCGGGTGATGCGTGCCAAAGCAGGTGTCGATGAAGGTGTACTTCATGGTCTTGGGATCGAGCATCGCCGCCTGGCGCTGCGACAGCTCGAGCGGGAAGGCCTTGGCCGAGGGGTGCTCCGAGCCCTTCTTGCAGGCGGCGGGATTCTGCACCGCGCGGACGTTCGCCGCGAGCCAGAGCCGGCCCTGCTTGTCGAACATCGAATTGTGGTTGTTGGCCCGGCTGTCCCAGAGCTTCTCCTCGCCCCAATAGGCCGACGGCGCGGCGATCTTCGGCGCGGCGCTGATGTGCAGCGGCGGGCCGAGCGTCTCGGGCATGCCCGGGTCGGCCACCGGCAACCTGAAGAACGTCACCGTGTTCGTCTTCGGATCCAGGATCGGAATGTTGTCCGACGAGTACTCCGGCGAGCCGTAGAGCGGCCCGTAGGCGTTGACGGTCGGATTGCGCCGGTCCGAGGCGATCAGGTCGTGCAGGTACTGCTTGTCCGTGTGCCACTCCCAGGACGTGATGACGATGTTGCGCTCGACGCCCTGCGGCCGCGGCGGCTTCGCCTTCGGCAACTCGCCCCTGGCGATGCGGTCTGTCCAGTCGCCGAAATATTTGAACGGCACCCCGCCGAACTGCCCGGCGATGCGGTTGATCATGAGCGCGCCCGCCTGCCCGGAGGCGATGCGGCGCATCCAGGCTTCGCGGCCCGAAGGAAATTCTCCGAACTGCGCCGGAACCGTGCGGGTGGACTCCTGGCCGAGCTGATGGCAGCCGATGCAGTCGACGTTGTTCATCTGCCGCAGCCAGATCTCGCGCGTGATGTTCTTGGGGATGTCGGTCGAGCCGCCGAAATCCCTGGCCGGCGGAATCTTCAGCATCGAATACCAGTAGATCGCCGGGTAGTAGTGCGCGGCCGCCGCGGCGTTGGGCGCCGGCACCGCGCGGTGGTCGAGGATCTGCCCGGGCTTCGCGCGCAGTTTGGGCGAATCCACGAGCCCGTAGCCGCGCACCCAGACGCTGTAGTTCGCGGTCGGCAGGTCGGGAATGAGATAGCGTCCCTTGGCGTCGGTGACCACGATCCGCGCGAACTTGGTCGGCAGGTCGGTGGTCTCCGCGATCACCCAGACGCCGGCTTCCGGCCCCTTGGCGCCGCTCACCACGCCGCCGATATCGGTCTTGCCGATCTCGACTTTGGCCCTGGGCTGGGCGGCAAGCGTGCTGGAGGATGCGGCGAGGGCGAAGCTGAATGCGAGCGCGGCGATGGACAGCCTGGAACTGCGGACGGAATGCGGCATGATGTGTCTCCCCTGGTCGTGTGGTTCGGTCGGTTCTTGTTCTTTGGGCTACTGCATTAGTATGGCACCAATTCCGGAATCTGCGCGCCCCGGCGCGCGCCTTTCATAGCATGGCGTTGACGCCGATCCGTCTCGCGCTCGCACTCGCGCTGCTGAACTTCACGGCCACGCAGGCGAGCCGCGTTCTGCTCGCCCTGTACGCGCTGCAGTTCGGTGCGCAGCCGGTTGCGGTCGGGGCGCTCGCCGCGACGTTCTCGGCGTTTCCGATGCTGCTCGCCTGGGTCGCCGGGAGGCTCGTCGATCGCTTCGGCTCGCGCTGGCCGCTGATGTTCGGCGCCGCGGCCAGCGGGCTCGGCATGCTCGTCCCGTACCTCGCGCCCGGAATGCCGTCGCTCTACGTCGCTGCGGCGATGAACGGTCTGTCCTTCGCCTTCTACACCGTGTCGCTGCAGAACGCGGTCGGAATGCTGGGCAAGCGCGACGAACACGCGGTGCACTTCAGCAACTTCGCCATGGTGGTGGCCGCAGCCAGCTTTCTCGGCCCGCTGATTTCCGGTTTCTCGATCGATCACATCGGCTTCGGCCTCGCCTGCCTCACGATCGCGCTGCTCGCGCTCGCACCCCTCGCGCTCCTCGCGGCCCGCGGCGGGCTGCTGCCCGGCGGCCGGCGCCGCGAAGGGCCCGCGGAGAGCTTCGGCAGCATGCTGGCCGACCGCAACGTGGTGAAGGTGCTCGCCGCGAGCAGCCTGGTCGTCTCCGGCATCGACCTGTTTCAGTTCTATCTGCCGATCTACGGGCACGACATCGGCTTGTCCGCCTCGGCGATCGGCGTCATCCTCGGCATGTTCGCCGCCGCCTCGTTCGTCGTGCGCGTGGTCATGCGGCGCCTGATCGCGCGCTTCCGCGAGGAAAAGCTGCTGGCCTACGCGTTCTTTATCTCGGCGGTCAGCTTCCTGTTGATACCGTTCTTCGAGAGCGCCGTAGTGCTGTCGCTGATCGCCTTCGTGTTCGGGCTCGGGCTGGGGTGCGGGGCGCCCATCACCCTGATGCTCACCTACAGCCAATCGCCGCAGGGCCGCTCGGGCGAAGCGCTGGGACTGCGCATGACCGTCAATCACCTCGCGCGCGTGATCGGCCCGCTCGTGTTCGGAACGATCGGATCCGCATTCGGGCTGTTCACGGTGTTCTGGGCCAACGCGCTGATGATGGCATCCGGCGGCGTGCTCGCCAACCGCGCCGCTCCGGCGGCCGAGCCGCGCGTGCAAGGCCCTGCCGGAGCGGCGCACCGGGAGGAACAACCCCCGGATTGAGCTTTTTTGGAAAAATTTTCGCGCGTTCCGCGCGCGGCGCGTGTGACGGTGGTCACCGCGGGGCGCGGGGCCGGACCGGCGATCGCGGCGACCCGTTCCCCGTTCACTCCATGCGGATGTTGTTCTCGCGCACGACCTTCCCCCAGCGCTCCACCTGGCTCACGAGGAACTTCTGCGTATCCTCGGGGCTGCTCGCGGTGACGTCCATGCCCAAGGTCTCGGTGAGCTGCTTGCGCACCTCCGGCCGGTTGAACACCTTTACCAGCTCGGCGTGGAACTTGTCGAGCACGGGTTTGGGCGATCCAGCCGTGCCGAAGATGCCCCACCACGCGAGCGCGGAGAAGCCCGGGAAACCCTGCTCGGCGAGCGCCGGCACGTCCGGCAGCACGTGCGAGCGCTTGTCGCCGGTGACGGCGATTGCGCGCAGCTTGCCGCCGCGCACGTGCGGCCCCTGTTGCGCGACCGAGGCGATCGCGAGCTCGATTTGCCCGCCCAGCACGTCGGTGGTCATCGGCCCGCCGCCCTTGTAGGGGATGTGCACGAGCTGGATCCCCGCGGCCTGCTGCAGCAGCGTCATGGTCAGGTGCCCGAGGCTGCCGGCGCCGACCGTGCCGTAGCTGATCGTTCCGGGCTTCGCCTTTGCCGCCGCGATCACGTCGGCGAAGGTCTTGTAGGGCTTGGATGCGTTGGTGGTGATCGCCATCGGCGAGGTCCCGATCAGCATCACCGGCGCCAGGTCCTTCAGCGTGTCGAACGGCAGGTTCGGCAGCAGCGTCGGATTGACCGCGTGCGTGTCGAACACGAACACGTAGGTGTAGCCGTCCGGCGGCGCCTTGGCGACGAAGGCCGTGCCGATCGAGCCCGAGGCGCCGGTCTTGTTCTCGACGATGAACTGCTGGCCGAGCGCCTCGGTCATCTTCACCGCGACCAGGCGCGCGAGCGGATCGACCGAGCCGCCCGGCGGAAACGGCGAGATGAATTTCACTGGCCTGGTGGGCCAGTCGGTGCCCTGCGCGTGCGCAGGCGCAAGCGCGGCGAGCGCGGCGAATGCGACGGCCGCGGCGGAAACACGAAGCACGTTGCGGATCATTTGCCTCCTCCCAGAGTCCTGATCGACGACGACTGCGAACGGCAGCGTAGCACACGCGAGGCGGCATTTGCTAAGATGCGTGGCCCTCATCGAACCCCATGCCCGCAAAAAAACGCACCGCGGCGATCGACTGGCCGCGCGAAATCCACCGGGTCCTGCGCGCGAACAAAGTGCGGCAGGTGTCCTACGTTCCCGACGCGGGCCACAAGCGCCTGATTGAGCTGTGCCTGGCCGACCGGGGCATCGCCGCCGTCGCGCTGACGACCGAGGAAGAGGGCATCGGCCTCGCGGCGGGCGCGTGGCTGGGGGGCGAGCGCTCGGTGCTGCTGATGCAGTCGAGCGGCGTGGGCAACTGCGTCAACACGATGACGCTCGCCACGCACTGCGGCATTCCGCTGCTGATGCTGGTGACCCAGCGCGGCGAGTGGGGCGAGTTCAACCCCTGGCAGCTGCCGATGGGGCAGTCCTCGCAGGCTGCGCTCGCGTTGTGCGGCGCAAGGACGTTCCGCCTCGAGCGGCCCGAGGATGCCGCCGCGACCGTGGAGGCGGCGGCGCGCCTCGCCTACGACGCGAACGCGGTGGCCGCGGTGCTGATCGCCCAGCGCATGATCGGCACCAAGACCTTCGAGGACGGGCAATGAGCCTGCACCGGCGCGAAGTGGTCAAAGCGCTGCTCGAGCGCCGCGGCGCGTTGCTGGTCGTCGCGGGCCTGGGCTCCTCCGCCTGGGACTGCGCGGCGGCGGGCGACGATCCGCTGACCTTTCCGCTCTGGGGCGCGATGGGCGCGGCCTGCCCGGTGGGGCTCGGGCTCGCGCTCGCGCAGCCCGCGCGCCGCGTGCTGGTCGTGACCGGCGACGGCGAGATGCTGATGGGCATGGGCAGCCTCGCGACGATCGGTGTCCAGCGTCCGGAGAACCTCGCCGTCCTTGTCCTGGACAACGAGCGCTACGGCGAGACCGGCATGCAGCAGACGCACACCGCGCACGGCGTCGACCTCGCTGCCGTGGCGGCCGCCTGCGGTTTCGCAGAGGCGCGCATCGTCACGCAGCGCGCGCAGATCGCCGGCGTGCGCGCCGAGGTGCACGGCGGGCGCGGCCCGCTCTTCTACCAGGTGAAGGTGAAGGCCGAGCGCCTGCCCCTGGTCCTGCCCCCGCGCGACGGCGCATGGCTGAAGCACCGCTTCCGCCGCGCACTGCTCGGCGAGGACGCATAGCGGAGACAAACATGAAGAACCTTGCCGTCGCAGCCGCGCTCGCGCTTGCGCTCGCCTCGCCCTCCTCGTTCGCCCAGCAGAAGACCGTGCGCATCCTCGTCGGCCTCGCGGCGGGAGGCTCGCTCGACACCACGACGCGGCTGGTCGCGGACAGGCTGCGCGCGAGCCTGGGCCAGCCGGTCGTCGTCGAGAACCGCACCGGCGCGAGCGGGCTGATCGCGATCGATGCGCTGAAGGCCGGCCTGAGCGACGGCTCGCTGCTGATGGCCGCGGCCTCCGGCACCGTCACGCTGCTGCCCAACACCTACCGCAGCCCGCGCTTCGATCCGACGCGCGATTTCGTCCCCGTGGCGCAGATGGCGAAGATCGATTTCGTGCTCACCGTCAATCCGTCGGCGCCCGCGAAGACGGCCGCGGAGTTCGCGTCGCTCGCGCGGACCGATGCGCGCTACCGCAACTTCGGCTCCGCGCCGGGAACCACGCCGCACCTGCTCGCGTCGCAGTTCGCGCGCGTCGCGGACATCGCGGCGGTCCACATCCCGTACAAGGGCAACGCGCAGGCGCTCCTCGACCTGATCGGCGGCCAGTTGTCCGCGGCGTTTCCCGCGGCCGGCGAAGTGATCGAGCTCTCCCGCTCGGGCAAGGTCCGCATGCTCGCCAGCGCGGGGAAGCAGCGCTCGCACCTGATGCCCGAGGTCCCCACGCTGAAGGAGTCGGGCTTCGAGGTCGAAGGGGACGCGTGGTTTGCGCTGTTCGCGCCCGCGGGCACGCCGGAGGCCGTGTGCGAGCGGCTGGGCCGCGCGGTCGTCGACGCCGTGGACGGCGCGGAACTGCGCGAACGCCTCGCGCATGCGGGCATCGAGGCCGCGGGGCTGCCCGCGAAGGATCTCGGTGTCAAGGTCCGCGCGGAGTACGAGCGGCTCGGGCGCGAGCTGCGCGCGTCGGGCTTCAGGCTGCAGGACTGACCCGGCGCCGGCCGGCCGGAACCCCGCGCCGGTGCCGCGCGAAACGCGTCCGGAGGACATGCGGTCAACCGACCCGCCATTCCCCGCGTCGGTGAATTGTCAGATTTGACACGCGTACGCCGCGCTCATCCGGACCGGGCGCGGAGATGCGCGGGACAATGTTCGAGATTGTCGGGACGTTGGACTGAGCGCAGCGAAGTCCAACGCCGAACTGCGATGCGTCCACAGGCTAGGCCATCTCAAGCAGCCGGTACGGATCCGCGGACGAACTTGCACTCGGCGACGATCTGCTGCGCGATGATCTTCTGTGCGGGCTTCTCCACCGGCCAGCCGACTATGCAGGCGTGATTCGGGTTGTCCCGAACCGGCTTGGGTTCCACCTCGAGTCTGTAACGGCGAACCGCCGATGCCCGGACATCCGCCCGGCCGTGAAGCGCCTTGGCCACCGCGTCAGCGACACCCTCCCCTACCCGCCAAAGCTCCTGCTCGGAAAGATTCTTGTGCCGGGTGACGGAAAGATCCGGATGGGGGTGCGGGATGAAAGCATCCGGTCGGACCGTTTGATCGCTGCGGATCCACCGACCCCTGACAATAAATCGAGCCAGCCGCTCTTCATCGGTCACCCGATCCGGCTCGGAGCGCTCCGTCATGCAGAAACGACTCGGCAAATCAGATCCAGAATCGACTGCGGGACTTCCCCGAAGAAAGGCTCGCTCCCGAATACTTTTCTGAGGCCCAGTAACGCGGCATAGTGCAGTTCCCCTTCCGGACTGACGCTCACGGACAAGGTGCGTCGGGGAGAGTGGTACCACTCGAACGTGACATGGCCGTCCGGTTCGGCGCCTACCGATGGGGCCGGCGTACTCAGCGGAAACGCATCCAGAAAGCGGGAAGCCTGCTCCAACGTTCCCCAACTCACGGGCGCCGCACCGTAACCGTCCCAATTGCCCGAACGACATTCCTCCGCCACGTCGTGAAGCTCTTCAACGGCCGCGCCAATACCTGCGCCCAGCGAATTCGATGCACGCAGCCGGCGCCAACCCTCTCTGAGTTGCTTCCCAATGTACTGCGCCGCGCCGCTCGACCCGCCAGTCGTCACGTTTCCGAATGAAAGCGGAGTGAACGCCGTCAATGTGTGAGTCACTTGAATGTCTCCATTGCCTTGGGCGTAATACTACCGAAAAATATCTTGTTCTTCAGCCACCGCATTTCCGTCAAGTGCCGCTCGATCGCTGCCTGATCCATTTCGACAAGCTGAGTCGTGAATACGTCTATATCCAGAATCAAGCCTGCGCCTTTCCCTCCCTGCGCGGGCTGGATCGTCTTGACGAAGTTCACGACATAAGGGTGGCCGGGAACCGCCAGTGTATCCTGATGGAGGAAGCCCGTGACGGTAAGTTCCATTTCAGGCTGCGGCGTTGGTGGTGCTTGGAGGAAGTCGGCCAAGTCTCCCTCCGCCGGAATCGCGATCCAATTGATAAAACGCAGACCCAACCTTTGCACCTCCGTCGGCTGCGCCAATTCCATGTGCAGACTCCAAAGGCGCAGCGCTTCCTCCCGAAATCGATCCCAGCTTTCGTACGGAGCAAGGCGGCTGAACACAAATCGGTCCCGAATGAACTGGACGATCTGGTGTTTATCCGCCGATTCGCAGCGCAACCCACGCCAACCCAGATCTTCTGCGGCCTGCGTGGTGACTGGGGCCTGCACTAGGGATTGTTCCTTGGATTGAGGGAATTCAACAGCGAACTGAACCGCACGCCCGGAAAGGATACCCGGGTAATCGGGAAGCCTCGCCTTTACGCGCTCCTTGATTGTTTGCTCTTCCCATGGAACTTCCGCGCGTGTGACAACCTCGATCACGGCTTCGACGATCGGAGCCCGAGCGAGGAGAGGAAACGATTCCGTCAAATCGATCTTCAGCACGGTCGTCGGGTCCCTTGGGCTGCCGCTGTCTGGCAGGCTGCGAATTGGAAACGAGGAACGTGTGTCATTCTATCCAATCGGCGGCGGCGAGTCGCTTTCTATGTGGGTGTCTTCCCCTCCTTCAATGACATCCCCCTCTCCCTTTCGACCTGTGCGCATGCGCCGTACCGCTTTCGCTGACCGCCTCGCGCCGCCCTACCCCCCCGCCGCCTGCGGCGGCTCCCCTCCTACGCTGGCGCGCAGGAGGGGAGTTGTTCGGCTTCGGCGGCCAGCCTGTAGCCGGCAGCGAGCGCGTCGAGGTTGAGGTCGAGGAAGCTCTTCGGGGTATCGGCGCGCACGGCGTGCTCGAGCGCCTTGCGCTCGCACAGATTCGCGAGCGCGGCGAGCGCGCCGAGGGCGACCATGTTCGCAACGCGCTCGCTGCCCAGCTCGATCGCGGTGCGCGAAAGCGGCAGCGGGTGGCTGCGGTAATCGCCGCCGTTTACGCCCTGGGGAAGCTCGGGGCACAGGCGCGTGTCGGAGATGACGAGCGCACCCGGCTTCAGCAGCCCCCAGGAGGGCTTGACCGCCATGCGGTCCAGGAGCACGAGACAGTCGAGCGCGGTCGCGAGCGGGTAGTCGACCTCACCCTCGGTGACGACGAGGTCGGAGTTGCAGTAGCCGCCGCGCGAGGTGGGCTCGTAGGTCTGCGACTGCGCGACGCGCCGGCCCGACGCGGCGAGCGCGGCGGCGAGCATCTTCGCCGAAAGGATCAGTCCCTGGCCGCCGGTGCCGCCGATGCGGATCTCGATGCGCCCGGGATTCATTTCCTGCCCTTCCTGCCCGCGCCCGCCTTGATCGCCGTATTGGCCCGCTGCGCGGCGGCGGCCTTGCGATAGGCCGCGCCGTACTCGGGCCGGTCGTTCTTCGCGAGCACGCCGGTCGCGAGGTCGCTCGAGCGGAACGGCGTGTCCACCGTGTCGCGGTAGGCGCTGGGGCGGATCTCGCTCTTCTGGCGCAGGA